>Ga0255182_1001615_pt1 | contig 11368 bp, 12 predicted proteins | sample Atl_UVDOM_RepA_8_FD_188420 | JGI IMG/M metagenome (GOLD analysis project Ga0255182, IMG submission 188420) | Freshwater microbial communities from Altamaha River, Georgia, United States - Atl_UVDOM_RepA_8d | ecosystem: Environmental > Aquatic > Freshwater > River | place: USA: Georgia... | reverse complement strand
TGCTGCCGCTCAAAAAATGCCGATCATCATGGTGACTAATTTACAAAACAAAACTTCTGAACATATCGACACACAAAGCATTATGGATATGGTTCGCGTTGAGTTAACGAACTCTGGCAAAGTCGCCTTCGTTGATAAAGAAGCGCGTACGGATATTTCAAACGAATATGACTATCAAAATTCAGGAATGGTTTCTGAAGAAACCAAAAAAACGGCTGGTGGGCAAATTGGTGCCGATTATATCGTGAACGGTCGCCTGGATTCAATCGTACAGGAAGTTGGCAAAGAAAAGACTGTTTACTACAAAGTCACTTTGAATTTAACCAACCTAAAAACGGGTATTATTTCTTGGACGAATCAAAAACAAATTCGTAAGAAATTTAAAAAGAAATCTATTGGTCTTTAATTTTGAATGAAAAAAATATTCCTGCTGTTTTTAATATTTCTGTCTGGATGCGCCACCTATCAAACCAAGGTGGCTCCCGCCAGACAGTTTTTGCAGGAAAAAAATTGCTCGCAAGCGCTCCAGCAATTGGAGCCGCTAGCCAACAAAGCCGATGGTGATCAACTTGTTTATTTGATGGACTACGGAAGCGCTTTGCAGATCTGTGAAGACCCTAAAAAAAGCACCGAAATTTTCTTAAAAGCCGAACAACTTTCTGAACAAAATGACTATCATTCTGCTTCGCGTGTCACTGGCGCCACATTGCTGAACGAAGAAATGATTCAATACAAGGGCGATACTTTTGAAAAGCTTTTTTTAAATGTTTCTTTGGCCATTAACTTTATACAGCAAGGCCAAACAGACAGCGCTTTGGTTGAAGTTCGTAAAATGAATCAAAAATTTGTTAAATTAAGCGGCGAAGAAAAAAAGCCTTACGAGCTTAATTCGTTTTCAAAATATTTATCGGCCCTGATTTGGGAACTGGATAAAAAATATGACGATGCCTGTATTGATTATAAGGATGCCTACAATCTAGATCCAAAATATCGCCAAGTAGCTCTGGATTTAATGCGTAGTTGTTATCGAGCTGGCCGAACAAGTGATTTTGAAAAGTTCGCTCAACAAATTGGTGCAACGGCAGATGAAAAAAGCTGGGCCCAGAAAAAGAAATCACCCGAAATCATTTTCATATTTTTACAAGGGTGGGGTCCGCGAAAAGTTCCACGCGATTCAATTTCTGCACGATTGCAGCCTGTTTACAGTCAAACGCAAAAAATTCAAGTCAGTGTTGGCGACGAAAAACATATCTCATCTGCGGTTTATAATGTCAGCGACGCCGCTATTCGAACGCTGGAAAACGACTATTCGTCTTTAGTGGCTCGCAGGGTTGGTTCGCGTGTTGCCAAAGAAGTTGTTGCCGATCAGCTACGGCAGAAGGATTCAGCTTTAGGAGCAGCGGCCTGGTTATTAATGGTCGCTTCTGAACGAGCAGACTTAAGACAGTGGTCAACTTTGCCAGAAACCATTCACGTTTTGCGCATTCCGGTCAAAGCTGGCGAGTATAATCTAAAAATTGAAGGGCTTGGCTATAACAATGCTGTTACCGAGGAATTCGCCGAATCGGTTTTGAATATTAAATCCGGCGAGCAAAAAATTAAAATTATTCGTTCTGTAAAATAATTATTCTTCGGCTAAAGTTTTGATTTTATACTTTGCAAGCGATCGGCATGTTGTTTCTACGCCCTCTTTTTCGCACTTCATAGATCCACAAACGATCGAAATAATTTTGTTATCTTTGTTGTCTTCACGAAATTCTTTTTTCCACTCTGTACAAGCCGCCTTCCAATTTTTCTCGGCGCTTTTTGCCACAACATCCTTGTCGCCAGCTAAATCGTGATTGCCCTCGACGATCGAATATTTTCTTTTAGGCTCAACAGAAGATCCTTTTTTTATTGAAATTGTCGTATCTTGATTGGCTTCTACTTTATTAACACTGACTTCTTGTGCGTTTACTGACAACGCCGCCATCATAAAAAATGCAGAAATAATTTTTTTCACAAAGACTCCTTTAAAAATTGATTTTTTCCATTTGTTGTATTTTGCGCTTTTCAAAATACATAATTACCCAAATAGAAATTTCATACATAATCGCCAAAGGGACTAACAATAACATCATGCTTAGAACATCCGGAGGCGCGGCAATAGCCGCAACCACGGCGTTAATCACAATCGCGTAACGACGCTTTTCTTTAAGAAACTTGGAGCTAATAATTCCAATCATTCCCAGAAAAGAAATCACCACAGGAACTTCGAATGTAAAGCCGAAAATTAAAATCGTTTGAGTAAAAAAATCTAAATACTGGGAAATGGTGATCATCGGTTTATCAACCGTACCACCAAACTCCATTAAAAACTGAAAAGCTCCAGGAAACACCACATAATAACAAAATGCCGAACCGATTAAAAACTGCACCGTCCCCGCAATAACAAATCCGGAAACAATTTTCTTTTCACTTTTATATAAAGCTGGGGAAATGAATCGCCAGATTTGATATAACCAAAAAGGACAAGATACGATCACACCGCAAACTAATGAAATTCGAATATGCGCCAAAAACTTATCCATCGGACCGGTGAATACAAGACCTCCCCCTTGTAAAAAGGGCTGAATGGGTTTTCGAATGTATTCAAAGATATAATCACTGAGGCCCCAGCATAAACACATGCCAACAACAACGGCCAGCGCTGCTTTTTTTAAACAGTCACGAAGCTCAATCAAGTGCTCGATAAATGTCATGTTTTCTTTAGGCTCAGCTTGGTTTTGATCCGTCATCTTTTTTATCTTCTTGAGGTTTCGCCTCGGATACATTGCCTGTTTCTGGTTTCAACGAACCTTGTGGTGCAACTTTGTCTGGTTCTAAAAGTTTTTTAGCTGTAAATTCTTCTGGATTGAAAGCCGCATCTTTTTTAATATCGTCCCAAATGCCTGACGTTTGACGACGAACATCGTTCATAAAACGTCCAATTTCACGCATAACCCCAGGCAGTTTTTCTGGTGGAATCACAATAAGAATAATGATTCCAATCACTATCATTTGACTTAAACTCATGGTTTAAACTTAGCCTAGGCTTTCTTGATTTTCAATTGATCTTTAGGAAGCGCAAGGACGCCCATTTGAATCAGTCGATCTCTGGCCAAATCAGATCCCGTTTTAATGTATTTATCATACAATCGCAGAACATTTTGATCTGTTTGAACTGCGGACTTTTCGCTGATATAGCTTAAGACGTCCACAAACTCTAAAAAACGTTGTGAAAAAGTCTTATAAATGCTGGCGACAGTGTCTTCTTTGGTCCAAACTGCCAAATTACTATAAGCCGCACTGCCAATGTTGGAATAGTAATCGATATCAACAACTTTTCTCTGAAGAGAGTCTCCGAAAAAACCCGACACATACAAAGCTCGATCCGCCAGGGTTTTCATCATTTCTTTGTTTTTAGGGGCTTCTGAATTCATAGCCACCAAATACATTTCAGCCAAGGTTTGGGGTTCTGGCTCGGCGGCTGCGTCATTTGTCTGATATAAATTTTTGGTATCTAGATAATGTTTTAATAAATGGACTAAGTAGGTTTCAACCAATGGCGCCGTTTTGATTTTACGCTGTTGGCAAGCCTCTTTTAAAACTTCTGAAAAATGTTGTTCAGGAGATATTAATAAAAAACTCATTCCTTATGTCCCATTTTAATACACTTATCGGCTAATTCACTACTCAAGTTTAGCTTTCGCAAAAATTTTTAATTTTCTCGACTCAAGTCCAGCCTAATGGCCGACGAAACGAGGTTATGTCTGCAATTAAAACAACGCTTGAATATGGTCCGATCCGCTCTTTGCTAGATTCTGCAGACATGAGCGAGGTTATGGTTAACTCTTGGAATAAGATTTTTGTCGAACATAAGGGCCTGCTTGTTCAAACGGCCAGTCGCTTTTTGGACGCAAGACAGTTTCAAGATTTGGTTTATTCTATATTATTAAACGACAAAAAAGATATTTCTAGCAGTCTGTCTTTTGATGGCACTTTACCAGAAGGTCATCGCTATCATATTACGCTACCGCCACTCACGCCAAATTCGCCAACACTGACGATTCGTAAAGTTTCAAAAAATATTTTTAGTTTAGATGATCTGATCGATTTACAGTTTATGTGCGAAAAGTCAGCGGCATTTTTGAAATCTGCCGTTGAGTGCCGACTCAATATCGTTATTTCTGGTGGTACAGGTTCCGGAAAAACTTCTTTTTTAAACACGTTGGGATCGCTTATTCCAGAAAATCAACGAGTTGTTTCTGTCGAAGATACGCAAGAGCTTCAATCCGGGCATCCGAATTGGGTTTCGATGCTGAGTCAGAAAAATATTACAAATCCCATTACAATCAAAGAATGTGTGGTGAACGCACTTCGGATGCGACCGGACCGCATTATTGTCGGCGAATGTCGTGGTCCTGAAGCGTTTGATATGTTACAGGCCATGAATACAGGTCACGAAGGATCCTTGACAACAATTCATGCCAATTCGGCAGTGGATTGTTTGGCGCGAATAGAAAATTTGTCTCTGTTAGGGCAACCTGAAATACCATTAAAATATTTGCGACATCAAATTTCAAATGCAATTGATTTAATAGTTCAAATTCGTCGAATGCCGTCAGGAGAAAGAAAAATTTTAGAAATTCTAGAGCTCACCGGCGTGCAGGGTGAAATGATTACGCGTTCAAATGTTTTTGAAGTAAAAAAATCATCACCCCTAGATGTCACAGGCTATGTGCCTCAGTGTCTGTCAAAAATGCAAGACGCTGGTAGCACATTGAAATCAAAATTTTTTGATCCGCAGACAAAAATAAAAAATGCGGTTTAAATTATTTCGAACGACCTACAATGCTGACAATATGATGTTTAGTAAACAAATCTTGGCATAGATTTAAAACGTCCTGCTTTGTGATTTGATTGTACTTATCTGCCACATTCAAAGACTCTTGATAAGGATTTCCGTAAAAGTGATCAAATGAAATCAAATTACAGATAGAAGATTTTCTTTGCAGCCCAATGTCGTGTTGACCGATTAAATATTTTTGAGCACGTGACAACTCTTCGTCGGAAATTAAGTTTTCAGATATTTTGCTGAACTCGTGCTTAAACATTTCCAACGCTTTTTCAACTTTGTCCGGAGAGCAAGCGATATATCCACCAAAATAACCTGTTTCTAGTGATTCCATTTTAATGGGTGAAACTGAATAGGCCAAAGAGTTTTTATCACGCAATTCAATAAACAAACGACCACCTTGGCCAGCTAGAACGGCTTGAACAATTTGCAATACATACCTTCTAGGGTCTGAAAGGCTCAGTCCTTGCCAGCCCACAATCACGTGGCTTTGCTCTTTGTCTTTTTCCATAAATACTCGCTGATTTTCGGACAGCGGCTTGACAGGAAACTTGTTCAGTTGACGATCTCCACGTGCAAAGTTCTTTTCGATAGATTCGGTTAGTTTCATCCAGTGCTTTATGTCCGTATCGCCAACAACAACAAGTTGCATATTATTATTTGTTTTGATTTTCTCAAAAAACTTTTCAACGTGTGTGTGATGAATTGAATCCAACGTTTCATGTGTCCCCGACTGGTCAAATGATAATGGGTGCCCGGGAAACATCGCCTGATTAAACTGGCGTCCACATAAATAGGACGGCTGGTCTTGGCGTGTTGTGATTTGATTTTTTAAGACGGATTTTTCTCTTTCAAAAACGTCCTCTTTAAAGACAGCCTCGTTAATCGCTTGATCCGCAATGGCCAATACATTTTTTTCAAAGGCCTTCATGTACTCGATCGAAAATCCTATTGTGTTTTTGCCGCCAAACGCCGACATTCCTGCCGCGCTTTCCTCGATCGAACGCAACAGCTTTTCTTCGGATAAGTTTTTCGTGCTCGTGATGAGCGTGCGGGTTAACATTTCTGTCAAACCCTGCTGGCTCGCGCTTTCAAGTCTAGCTCCACCTCCGAAAATAATTTTTGCGGACACTGTCGGAATTTCTTTGCTTGGCAAATATAAAATTTCCGTGCCACGATCTGTTTTAAATGATTGAACATCGTTAGCAGATTGGGTTTTGATTTTTTTAAATTCAATTTTTGGAATTTTTTCTTTTTTGTCTTTTGCTGAAATTGGTTTGTGCTTTTGTTCTTGGATTTTTTTCCATATGCGAATTGCATCCATGCCCACCTTTTTATGGCTTGCGACGCTGTCTGGGCCCAACAAACTGATATTAGCTTTTTCTATCTGCAAATACTTTTTAGCTATTTTTTGGATATCGATTGGCTTAATTTTTTGAATTTGCTTCAGGTATTTTTCATGCGCATTTGTGTCGTTCAAATAAAATTGGGCAGAACCAATTTTTTGCGCAATACCGTCAACGGTCTCTATTGAATAAAACTGTTCGGACGAAATATTAATGATGGCTTTTTTAAGCTCTGCCCATGTAGGCGGTGTTTGCTTAATTTTTTCAACTTCTTGAAACAGATTTTTAAAAATTTCTTCCTTGTCTTGCTTTGAATACTTTAAAGAAAATGCAAATAGGCCACTGTCCTGCGGATTGTAATTAAATGCGGAAATTGAATTTACCAAATTTTTTTCAAGTCGCAAATTGGCGTACAGCCGACTTGTCTCGCCCTGTCCCAACAATAATGCCAAAATGTCTAAAGCCGGCACGTCTTTGTGTTTGACGTTCGGAGCTGGCAACGCCAGTTGGAATGTGGTTTCTGCCAAATCTTTTTGTTTGGCAGATATGGAATATTTTTTTTGAACGTTTTCTTTTTGTCGTTTTAGTTTTTTAAGCTTGTATGGTTTAAAATCAGAATAATACTGTTGAATCTTTTGTCGCATTTGTTTGGGATCAAAATCTCCAGATACAATCAGCGACATATTTGACGGAACATATCTGGATTGGAAATATTGAACGATCTTTTTTTGTGGCCAACTACGTACGTTTTTATCATAGCCAATCACGGGAATCCCGTAGGCATGCTTTTTAAAAACAGAGCTAAATAACAGCTGAGACGCACTTCTTTGCGGCGAATCTTGACCCATTTTAATTTCTTCACAAACAACTTCGCGTTCGCTGTCAATTTCCGCAGGATCAAATGTTGGGTGACCCATCATTTCGGCAATCACATCCAACGCGACATCAGCATAGTTCTTGGAAATCGTTACATAGAATACGGTTTGGTCAAACGACGTATACGCATTCAGCTCGCCACCTGAAGCTTCAACAAGATTTGCAATTTCACCGACTTGATATTTTCGCGTTCCCTTGAAAACCAAGTGTTCGATAAAATGACTGATTCCTTCATATCCCTTCGGCTCGTCGGCGCTGCCCGTTTTGACCCACATTTGCACGCTGACAACGGGTGACTTTGAAGAAGGTACAAGAATAACTGGTAGTTTGTTTTTTAATTGAAATTTGATTTGCTTCATACAGCTTCCTTCATTATAAAAACGTTTATGCAAGGCCTTGGTGTTTATATTCACATTCCATACTGTTTACAAAGATGCACCTACTGCGACTTTGCAACTTATGTACAAACGGAAATTCTTCCACCTGCCGAATATATTGCTCTCGTCAAAAAAGAAATTTTATTTAAAAAACATCTTTTTGAAAAAACCTTTGCTGGAAAAAATCTTTCCACAATTTATTTCGGCGGAGGCACGCCCAGCCTAATTCCGGCTGAATATATTATAGACCTTATCAAAGAACTGGCAAAACATGGATTTACAACTGGACCAGAAACTGAAATTACAATTGAAATTAACCCCGCCACAGTTGACGAAAAAAAATTAAATACCTATTTGTCGTCTGGCATCAATCGATTCAGTGTCGGCGCTCAAACGTTTCATGATCGTCTGTTAAAATCCGTGCACCGCGAACACAATGCACAGCAGACCTTTGAAACGCTTTCGCTGTTGCAAAAATACAATTTGAACTATTCTTTCGACCTCCTATTTGCGCTTCCAACACAAACTGTCGACGAGCTTCGTTCCGATGTGGAAAAAGCTGTGGAATTGGGATCTTCGCATATTTCACCTTACTGTTTGACGGTTCCTGAAGGACACCCTTTGTCAAAAAATAGACCTCTAGAAGACGAACAAGTTGAAATGTTTAACATTATTGATTCAGAACTTTTAAAGGCTGGTTTTCATCAATATGAAATATCGAATTATGCTCGCCCAGGAAAAGAATCTCAGCACAATTTATTGTACTGGACAGATCGTCCTTATTGGGGATTAGGCTTAAGTGCACACTCCTATTCGCAGAACAGTACTTGGGGAGAGCGTTTTTGGAATGCCTCTAATATCCAAGTTTATACTTCCGACATTCAGTCGGGATCGACTGAGCACAAAAATAATCACTTTGAAATTCTGACGCAGCCCCAGTCTTTAACTGATTTTTGCCACACCAGCTTGCGATTAAACAGCGGTTTGTCTGAATCCGCTCTGCAGGCTAAGTTTGGCCCCGGTATCGTCCAGCAAATTCAAGAAATTTCTAAGCCCTTGATCGATAGAAAAATATTATCGAAAACAGATTCCGTATATACTTTGACTGCGGAAGGTCGTCTGATTAGCAATCAGGTTTTCGAAAAATTCTTATTTACAGAATAGGTCTTTTGTCAAAAACCTAGACAGCCCATGTCGCTTATAATCTACCTAAAACAGGTGTAAACATTGCTTATGTTAATACGACTATGTTGTCTCGTTTGTTGGTGGTTTTTTTAATATTCATTCAATACTCTTTCGCGCTCAGCAGCGAAGATCCTGCGTTTTTGGAAAAACGCCAGACGATCCTCAGCAAAGCCGAAGTGATTCTGCAAAAAAATCGTTGGCTGTTTTATTTGACTGAGTCTCTCAAGTCGACTGCCGCCGGAGCTAAAACAATTTTTCTGTTTGATGGCGAATCTGAAAAACCAAGCCCTGAAATCCAAGAAATGATCCGAATCGATCAAGAAAATTATCCGGAAAAATACCGCTCGCAAAGTTTTAAATTGCGCGTCGACAAACAAATACAAAACATCCTTGTTGGTATCGATCAAAAAATTTCTGCCCAGCCTGAGCTCATTGCTCAGTCCAATGAAATTTCATTTTTGCTTTCCGTCAGCTTGGTCGGCCTGGGCGGGACTAATGAAAAACATTGGGGCGGTGCCTATGGTTTTGGAATTTCAATCGGCTTTAATTCTGAGTCAAAAAAAATGAGCTTTAAAATTTTTCGCGATAAAGAGTTTTTCAAAAGCACTGTCATGAAAGCTGTCGCTGTGGGCGGATTGGTTATTAAGGCGGGAATTAAAATCGCCGCGGATCAAAATAAATCGAAATCCACCACTGGAGAATCTTTTTATCCGCCTTTTGTGCCCGGGTATCAAGCAAGCACAAAAGAATCTTTTTCATTTGGTTTTTCATCAGGTCTTACGTGGCCACCCTCGCCTTTTGCGGATGTCTTAACTTATACCAACGAGCTTCAACAAGATACATTCATACGGCTCGACTTCAGCCCGTTTTTAAACACCTCTGTCGCTCCGCAACTGACAGAAAATCAGCAACTAGACTTTGACACTCTTCCTCAATTTTCTAAAGCTATGTCTTGTTCAAATCTGTTCTAAAAATCTCGGGCATAGATTGACATTTTTAAAATAAATCCCAAACTAAGTGGGTATTAAAAAGAGGTCTTATGTCTGAAGAAAATAATAAAAATAGTGATCCCGCGACAGATTCGCAATCTGAGGCAGGACAGGCCGAAAAAACCGAATTACAAACGGCTTTAGAAGAAGTTGCAAAATGGAAAAATGAATATCTTTATTTGCGTGCTGAATTTGAAAACTATAAAAAAAACGCCCTCAAAGAGCGCTCGGATTTATTAAAATTCGGAGCTGAGCGCATTGCGCGCGATGTTCTAGAGGTTATGGACAACTTTGAACGCGCTCTAGAAATTAAAGTTTCCGCGGATACTATTGCACAGTTCAAAACGGGCATGGAGCTAACTGCTAAAAATTTAAAAGAAGCTCTTGGTAAACACGGAATTCAAGAAATTCCTTCTCATCAACAACCTTTTAATCCGCTTCATCACGAAGCTATTAGCTCGGAAACAACTTCACAAGTAGCTGAAGGCCATGTTTCGCAAGTTTTTAAAAAACCCTACAAATTGCACGACAAAGTAATCCGCATGGGTCAAGTTGTTGTTGCAACAGCTCCGAAAGGTGACAACTAACTGTGAGCAAAAAGGATTTTTACAACACTCTTGGGGTTTCTAAATCTGCTAGTGCTGACGATATTAAAAAAGCTTATCGCAAATTGGCCATGCAGTATCACCCCGACAAAAATCCTGGCAATAAAAAGGCGGAAGATAAATTCAAAGAAATTTCTGAAGCCTACGAAGTTTTAAGTGATGCCGACAAAAGAAAAAACTATGACCAGTTTGGCTCGGCGGATGGTAATCCTTTCGGCGGAGGAAACCCATTTGGTCAGGGCGGCTTTAGCCGCTCAGGCGGAGGCTTTGGTGGCGGTCGTTCTGGTGCCGATCCATTTGCTGATATTTTTGGTGACTTATTTGGAGACGCGGCTGGATTTGGTGGCGCGCGAAATCGCACAAAATCGCAAGCCGCTCGCGGATCTGACCTTAGGTACACTCTGTCAGTCACGCTCGAAGATGTTTTCTCGGGAGCCGAAAAGGTCATCAGCTTTATGCGCCAAATCGGCCCCAAAGAAGAGGCTGCAAAACTGTCTGTCACAATTCCTGCCGGAGTCAAAGAAGGCCAACGGCTGAAATTAACTGGCGAAGGCGACCGACCCACGAATCAAGCGCCTGGTGATTTATATGTGATTATTGAAATCCAAGATCACTTGCTTTTTAAACGCGACGAACATGATGTGAAATTAGATTTACCTGTGACATATACAGAAGCGATTTTGGGTGCAGAAAAAGAAATTCCAACTTTATCTGGAAAAGCTCAAATTAAGATTCCCGCAGGAACTCATTCCGGGCAGATGTTGCGTCTGAAATCAAAGGGGTTTCCTAAATTAGGCGGTATCGGCAATGGCGATATGCTGATTCAAATCGTTGTTGATACGCCCGCAAAGGTGAATTCTCGTCAGCGCGAAATTTTAGAAGAACTTCAAAAATACAATGACGAAACTCCTTTGGTTAAAAACTATAAAGACAAATTAGAAACTGTTTTAAAAAACAGAAAGTAATCTATGAATAAAAACATTTTGATTTTGACTGTGTTTGGTTTTGTTGGCTGTACAACCACGAAGCACTATATTTCTACTTCGCGTCCACATTCGACAACAACGACGGCTCCTGTTCAAAATACCGTGAAACAACAACCACAAGCCAAGGC
>Ga0255182_1001614_pt1 | contig 11373 bp, 9 predicted proteins | sample Atl_UVDOM_RepA_8_FD_188420 | JGI IMG/M metagenome (GOLD analysis project Ga0255182, IMG submission 188420) | Freshwater microbial communities from Altamaha River, Georgia, United States - Atl_UVDOM_RepA_8d | ecosystem: Environmental > Aquatic > Freshwater > River | place: USA: Georgia | collected... | reverse complement strand
CAGGCTGATCACGGCTGTCAGTCCTGGAAACACGGTCCATCGGACCGGAACAACCTGGACCCCTGATTCATTCACCCCCAGTTTTTCCAGTCCCTGTTCGTGGCTGTCCACGATCCGCCAGAGCCGGTGCAGTCCCGCGGTCTTGAGAACATCGCGAACCACCGGAGAAGTGACATGAACGACCATTTTCCCCTGTTGAGCCGAGAGCGCCTTCCAGATGCGGGCGAGCAGCGCCACCTGGGCACTTCCGAGAAAGTCGAGTGGGGTCAGGTCGACCAGCAGGCTGGTGGCCCGACACTCCTGCAGCCCGGCAACCACTCGATCTCCGCATTGCTCGACAATGTCCCAGGGGACCTGATTGATCTCCGGAGTCAAAGTCACCCGGGCCGCGTTTCGCTGCGACTCAAAACGAACAGGAAGGCTGGTTGCATCCACCTTGGGACTCCTGGCCGGGAAACTGAAGGAGGCCGGATTGTAATCATCCTGACGGTCAGGGCCCACATTTCGGGCGGCACCAATTGCCCGGATTGGAGGAATTCCGCCAGCCCCGGGTGAGATCCGATCCTGCGGACAATGACAGAGATTCCAGCCCGTGGAGGTCAAGCCGCCCGGTTCTCGTCTCGAGGTGAGACTACGACGATGGCCGTCGGGGAGCACTGGCCGATAAGCGGACTGCCTGAACATCCGGAGGTACCTTTGTGGAGGTTGGGATCAGCCAGTGCTGGCTTGAAATCCAGACCTGTCCTCCGGGAGGATTGGCGTGTTTGGGTAAACTGGGAATTGACACCGGTTTTTGACGGCCCGTATACTCGGAGAGCCGCCCGAAAACCATGTTTTTCCCGGTTTTTTCCCCAGTCAAGCTTGCCTCCGTAGGTCGGAGCAACGAATTGTCTGGCGGGTTCTGAGTCCCCTTTTCCGACGTGGTCTGCCGTCATGACAACGACGATCAGCAAGGTACTGACGGTGCTCGTCACTGCGCTGTCGCTGGCCTTTCTGGGAGCGACGGCAGTGTCCAGCATTGCCCGGACCGACTGGAAGGGAAAGGCGAACGAATACCCGCGGAACAAGACCCAGGAACTGCAAAATCAGATTGAAGTTCTGAAGAAGCAGGCCGAGGAATACGCCGCGCTCACTCCGAAGACCATCGCCGCCATCGATGTCGACCAGAAGTCGATGCTGGCGAAAGCGGAGACCTTGAAGGCGTATGCGGCCCAGTTGGAATCGGAAGACAAGAAGTCTCGCCAGCAGAATGACGCGACAGCCGTCACCGCCCAGGAGAAGCTGGATGTCGACAAGGCTCGACGGGAAGAAGTCGTGCGTCTGCAGGCGCAGTACGAAGAGCTGTTGTCGCAGCGGATTGCCGCTGAAGCCGAGTTGACTCGTTTGCGGGATTTGTTGAATCAGTCCCGGGGAGTTCTCGAACGAGCCGTCCGTCGTAACCAATCCTTGAAGACTTCGCTGGGTCAGGCTGACTCAAAGGCTTATGACCCTGCCGTTGATGAAGAGTCTCTGCCCCCGGCACGTCCGCGGGCGGATGGTGGGTCCGCTGTGCCGGGAGCCATCCGTCCTGCCACTCCTGCGGCGGTGGAAGCGACTCCTGCTGACGAGCAGTCGTCCGGCAGTGAAGAAGAGATGACTGATGAGATGTCGGACGACACCACCGGTGAAGAGGAGACTGGTGATGGTCCGTTCCAGGATGAAGAGCGTGCTGTGGATGAGTCCGGGGAAGAGCTCCCGGATGCCTGACCTGGGTGTTGTCCCGGGAGTCCAGGGACTGTCCGGGGGGGGCTGTTGCCTGGACGCCTTTGAGTGATTGAGTTCCTGTTTTTTGCACCCTGCCCCGCAGAAGACCACCGCGAGGAGTAGTTACCGATGTCGTTCTTCGGCAAGATCCTGGTCGTGCTGCAGATGGCGCTGAGCATCTTGTTCATGATGTTCGCCGCCGCGGTGTACAACACGCACATCAACTGGCGTGAGCAGGCCAATACACAGAAAAAAGCGGCTGAAAAAGCCAATGTTGAAAAGAACAACCAGGCCCAGGAGTCAAAGACTCTGCTGGACCAGATGAAGCTGACGACCGATGCCGCTACCTTGCGGGCTCAGGAAGCCGAAGCCCAACTGGCCATCATGACGCAGCAGTTCGAGACCTCGAAACAGCAGGCTGCGACACTGCAAACCCAGTTGGCGACATCCCAGCGACGTTCGCAGAACTCAGCGGAGGAAGCGAGTGCCCGCAATGACGAAGCCCGCGAGCTCCGCGAAGTCAACAATGTGCAGACCGGGATGATCAGCGAGCAGGAGCGTGCGAAGGCGGCCCTGCAGGATGAGATTCGCAAGCTGAAGAGCGATCTCGACATCGCCAATGCCAAGAACCGCTCACTGCTGGGTCAGATCACCGGGTTCACGGCACTGCTCGCCAAGAATGGGATTTCTCCCGACGAGGCCGTTGACCTGGCCAACGCACAGGAACCTCCCCCGGCGATTGAAGGCAAGGTTCGCACTGTCCGTCGGCCTGCCAAACTGGGCAACTCGGAAACCCTGGGGATTTCCCTCGGGATGAACGATGGACTCCAGAAAGGTCACGAACTGACCGTCTGGCGTTCGGGCAAGCTCACCGGTGGAAAGCCCCGGTACCTCGCCAAGATTCGCATTGTCAGCACCGCGCCAGACTCGGCTGTCGGTGAAGTTCTCGAAGAAACCCGCAGCGGTGCCATCCAGGAGGGGGATAATGTCTCCACGAAGCTCTAGTCCCCGCAAGGTCAAAGGTCCTCCCGCAGCTCCCGACATCTACGTGGCGCTGCTGTTTGTCTCAGTCGCCGCACTCATCGTCGGCTGCGTCCTTCTGATGCTCGAGATGAACGTCTACGAGTGGAAGGGACCAAACGGCTGAGACTTCAGCCAGGACCCGCTGGTCTTGGCCTGTTGACAGAATTCAAACACCGACTGAGAATGCCGCGCCCCGGCAATTTCAGTCGGTGTTTCTGTGTTGGTTGAGTTGTTCAGGAACGGTAACTGGTCCCAAGACGACAGTGTGCGAAATGGGGAGTCGGGTGCGGATCGTGAAACGGTCTGTGCTGCGATGGATCAACGATTGTTCTTGAGCAAGTCGCGAATCTCGATCAGCAATTCCTGGTCCTTGGTCAGGGCAGGAGGTGCGGCAATGGCTTCGGTTTGCCGGGCCCGGGTGAGGAACCCGAGAAATTTCACGATGAACAGCCAGATGGCCGCCGCGATGACCAAAAAATTCACGACAGTACCGAGGAACTCGCCGATTGCGATCGGACCAAGAGTCCAGCCCTTGTAGCCCTCGGGATTTGGCATGATCAGGCCAATCGCCGGCATGATGATGTGATTCACCAATGAATCCACGATTTTGCTGAAGGCGCCGCCGATGATCACACCGACGGCAAGGTCGACCACATTTCCCTTCATGATGAAGGATTTGAATTCGTCCAGCAGCGAAAACGCCGTCCTGGTGGGGTCTTTCAACAAGTCATCGACTGGCATGGCAACACCGAATTTCACAGGGTCGAAGTGAGGAGGGAATGACAAAGCCCGGGCCAGCCAGGATCTCCAAGGCTCTGACTGCCCGACTTTTAAAGGAGTTGGGTTGAGAGGGCAAGTTCAGCTCGTGCCAGTGTGCGGATTCGGCAAAAACACATCGGTCCATGGCCCTCAGGAAGTGAGACGAGACAGCTCAGGATCGCCGGCCGCGGCCCTTCGAACGGCCCCGGCCTGCTGACAACCATTCTGCGATCGACGTTTCCTGGTGCTTCCAGGCCCTGGTCAGTCTTTGCAGACAAAACGCCTCGAACAGAAGGTCCAGGGTTTCTGTCAGTCGCCGCAGGCTGGCGATTCGTTCCTCCTGGGGGCTTCCTTCACGGGTTCGTTCGCCCAGATCGATGGCCGCGCCAGAAACTGTCCACGTTTCGGGCTGAAGTGTCAGGTCGTAGGTTTCGCCTTCTCTCACCAATGTCAATCCGGACTTTCGGGGAAGTTTCCCTGACTGGATCGCCTGAAAGGCCTCTGGCAATGCAGTGGGCCCCTCCGCCGAAATCGTGTCTTTTCCCGTCTCGCCGCGCGGACACTGTAGGGAAAGTGTTCTTGCCATCATCACCGTGACCCGTGTTCCGTCAGAAAGTTCGATGCTCTCCGACTCGGTATCGAGCCACCACCACAGCCAGAGCAGGAATTCATTCCCGAGCCAGTCGGCGCAATCACCACGTTCTGTCAGCCAGTCGTGCGACTCGGGTGCCTCCGCCGCCGAGAACCGGCTGGGCTGGAGTTCATTCCATCCTGCATGCCAGTCGTTCGTTTCCACCAATTGTTCCGCCATATTGCCGGCGGTCAGTCTGTGCAGTTGGAGGTCAAAAGCCGTCTCGAACAAAGCCTTCAGGTGGTCCTGTACGGTTGTGCTGGAGGTGCCGCTGTAAACAATTTCCTGCGGGGCATCCCACAGGAATGGGTACTGCTGCATCCTCAGGAACCGTCCGGAACGCAATTCCTCCTCACAGCGGGCCTGGACCGCTTCCTGGGCCTCTTTGCGCAAGGCCCGGGTGACTTTTCCGGTCTCCGACTCACGAACGAGAGCCGCCAATTCGATTTCCAGCCACGCCTTGCGCAGGGGGCCGGGAACCCTGCTGATGTCAATTCGCAGAGCCGCATGCAGGGTCTCGGCCACGATGTTCTTGGCAGCGTCAAATTCGAGATCGAACAGGTGCCGGCCGGCGATGAACCCCACGGACGGTGCCTCTGGTGAGTCGCCCTCACCCTCGGAGATGGCGTGTTTCCGGAGTTTTCTCAGGTGCTCTTCCCCGAATATCCGGGGTGTCTTGCCAGAGGTTGCCAGGCGGTCAAACGAAACACGTCCCGAGAGAAAGGGCATCTGGATTCGCAGTGGTCGAAGAGTGAGGAATGGAATTCGGCGACAGACTCCGGTTGATCATCAACCTGAGACTGACTTCATCAGCAGTTGAGGAGGGATCATCGGCTGACAGGCGGCTGGCCAATACCCAGCGGGCAGGCGTGACCAAAAAAAGAACCGCCCCCAGCAAGGGGCGGTTCAGTGCTCCGGAATGGAGGGAACCAGCGGAATCAGGCGAGGTTGGTCAACCTGCCAGTGCTGTCTCCCATATGTTCCGCCTGGACTCCCATGCGTTCGAGCAGCGAGAGGTACAGATTGTTGAGGGGCGTACCGTTTTCATAGCGGATGTGTCGGCCTGGTGTCAGGCTGCCGGCACCGCGGCCAGCCAGGATCACCGGAAGATTGTCATGATTGTGGGCATTGCCATCACCGATCCCGGAGCCGTACACAATCTGACACCGGTCAAGCAGCGAACCATCACCTTCCGGAATCGACTTGAGCTTGTTGAGCACATAGGCAAACTGCTCAATATGGAAGCGGTTGATCTTCTTGATCTTCTCGTGCTTCGCCGCGTCGTTTCCGTGGTGCGACAGATCATGATGACCTTCCGGGACTTCGATGAAGGCGTAGCTCTTGTTGCTCCCCTCATTGGCCAGCACAAAAGTACTGACACGGGTGACGTCGGTCTGGAAGGCGAGCACCATCAGATCTCCCATCAGACGGATGTGTTCACCGTAGTCCCCGGGGATCCCGGCGGGAATCGCCTTGCCAGAGACCGCTGTCAGATCAATCGGCTTGCTCGCCGCAGCGATCCGCAGCTCGATTTCACGCACCGCTCCCAGGTACTCGTCGAGCTTGCGTTGATCGTTCACACCCAGTCGGGTTCGCAGTCGTTGGGCGTCATCCCGGACGAAGTCGAGCACACTTTTCTGGTTCCGCTCGCGGCGGGAACGCGCTTCGGCCGATTCGCCAGGTCGACCATTGGTGAACAGACGTTCGAAGACCGACTTCGGATTGTTCTCCTTCACCAGTGGCTGTGTTGCCGACTTCCAGGCGATGTTCGACGAGTAGGCACAGCTGTATCCCGAATCACAGTTGCCAGATTGGGCTCCCGCATCACAGCCGAGTTCCAACGATGGAAACCGCGTGAAGCGTCCGATCTGGTCAGCCGCGATCTGGTCAGCCGAAACTCCCACGCGAATATCAGCCCCGTGGGTTTTCTTGGCTTGGCAGCCGGTGAGGAACGAAGCCAGTGCCCGGGCGTGGTCGCCAGGACCATCTCCGTTCGCATTGGCTTTCGACTGTGTCAATCCCGTGAGGATGCTGAAGTCAGACTTCAGGCCAGAAAGTGGCTCGAGAATGTGGGGCAGGGCATAGTCTGTTCCCTCTGTCGAAGGAGTCCAGTCCTGCATGTGGACACCGTTAGGCACATAGAAAAATGCCAAACGCATCGGGGCCGATCCGGCAGAGGCTGGAGCGGCCTGCGAAAAGGAGGGGAGCATCCCTTCGAGAATCGGCAGTGCGAGTGCGGTTCCAAGTCCCCGCAGGGCGGTCCGTCGGGTGATTTCGAACGACTTGCTCATGGCTCGTCTCCACGCTTGGCACGACGTTTCTGGAACGGGTCGCTGGAGACGATCTCCAAAACGACTGCGGAAAACGTGTCGCGGTTCCCCTCGATGCTGCGCACCATCTGGTTCACCGCACATTCGTCATAGTACTCCAGCCCGCGACCGAGTGCATAGGTCAGCAGCTTCTCGGTGAGGCATCTTCGGAACTCGGCGCGACGACTCTTGAGGATCTGCCGCAGTTCCGCGGGTCCCTGGAAGGCAGACCCGCCGGGGAGGGTTCCCGAAGCGTCAATTGCGAATTCACCGTCCTTGTCGCGCCAACCCCCCACGGCGTCATAGTTTTCCAGGCCGAAACCAAGGGTGTCCATTTGGGTGTGACAGACGGCACATGACGGATTGCTGCGGTGTTGTTCCATCCGCTGACGCAGGCTCCCGGTGAGTTGCTGATCCTTGGTGTCTTTCAATTCGGGAACATTCGGGGGAGGAGGCGGTGGAGGAGCATTGAAGATATTTTCCAGAACCCATTTGCCGCGTTTGACCGGCGAGGTTCGGGTGGGATTCGATGTGACGGTCAGGATGCTGGCGTGGCCCAACAGGCCTCCACGCTGGTTGTTGGGAAGCGTGACACGACGGAATTCCTCGCCCGAGATGTCTGGAACCTGGTAGTGTTTGGCCAACCGTTCATTCAGAAACGTGTCCGTTGAGTCCAGCAGGTCATAAATATTGCGGTCTTCCCGCATGACCGATTCAAAGAACAGTCTGGTTTCCTGCTCCATGTCACTCCGCAACCTGTCGTCAAACCCGGGAAAACGTTGCTTGTCGGGATTGATCGTTTTCAGCAAACGCAGGTTGAGCCATTGGCCCGCAAAATTCTCCACGAGTGCCGAAGACCTTGGATCTTTCAACATCCGTCGGACCTGCTGGGAGAGGTTGTCCCCCTGTCGCAATGTACCCGCCGCGGCCAGGTCGAAAAGTTCCTGGTCCGGGAGGCTGCTCCACAGGAAATACGACAGGCGAGTGGCCAATTCCCAGTCGTTGATGGTTCGGACAGAAGGGCTGTCAGATGCCTGTGAATCGGGTTCCAGGCGGAACAGGAATTCCGGAGAGACCAGCACCACCTGAAGAGCCAACTGAAGTCCGCGCTCGAAACTGTCACCGGCAGCAACTGACTGTTCAACCAGAGAGATCAGGCGTGACAGTTCTTCATCGGTTACCGGACGTCGCCACGCCCGGGAGACGAAAGGCTTCAGGATTTTTTGACAACAGCTGACCAACTGGTCGGGCGTTTCGGGACGGCAGGTAACCAAGGCCCGGTGAGAGGCCGGCAAGTTCTCTGGCAGGACATTCAAAGGGCCGAATGCCTGCATTTGCTCGACCACCAGGTTGCGGTCGCGATTGTTGGGATTGGGATCGTCGGGTTTGTAATAGTCGTTGATGAATTTGGCAGCGAAACTGTGCTTGCCTGCTTCCAGTTTCACGGTGACATCGTGATTCGCTCCCTGGCCCCCGGAGGCTTCAACGGAAATGGTCTCAATCGTCTTGTCATCGAGCAGGATTTCCATTTTCGCCAGTTCATCACCGGCCTGCATCGCCCAGGCCCGGGCTCGCAGCCGATATTCGCCGGCGGCAGGGGCGGTGAACTCCAGCGAAGTCTTCGAGACGGAAGCCAGTGTGCGTCCCTTCTCTGTCGCAATCGGTTTCGGCTCGGCATCTGGTGCCAGGACGGCTGTTTCCGAGATTTTCTCGGCCGCCGCGAGGTACTTTTCCAGCAGCAAGGGAGGCAGTGTCAGGACGTCCCCGATATTGTCGAATCCGTAACCCACATCATCGGAGGGAAAATCATCGGCAGGCTTGAAGTCGACAAGCAACAAATCGCGAATCGTGTTGTTGTACTCAGACTTGTTGAGCCGTCGTAAGGTCACTCGTCCCGGATCAATGCCAGCACTGCAATCCACCTTCAAAACACGCTGCTCAATCCAGTTGAGTACGGCAGTCCGTTCGCGATCATCTGGTTGGGGGTCTTCGGGGGGCATGGTTCCGGAATCGAGAACCGCCCGAACCCGCTCGGCCAGTTGACGGTACTTGCGAACATCAGCCTCGGATTCAATCTTGTCAAATGCTAGTCCGCCCTTCGCCTTGTCGCCGACGTGGCATTTCAGGCAGTAGGTGGCAATGAACGGTTTGACGTCTCGTTCAAAATCAGCCACCGGTGAATCCGAGGGCCGCGGAAGTGGCGATTCCTGCGCATTGGACGGTTGCAATGAGAACCACAGTGCCAGGGCGCCTGCGGCCAGAGGGGCGAGGAGGCGACGCATTTCGGACCTCGGGGGTGGGGACCGCCCTCGATGAGGAGGGGGACGGCAGTATTGGCGGGCGGGGGAGGGGACTTGGCAGACCTCCCTCTGGAAATCAGCTTAGCGCCGTCGGTGGTCGAATGTCAATTTGTAGGAGAGGGGCTGCAAAAAGTTGGGGGAAAACCGTTACTTCTCATTGAGCAGGGTTTCAACTGCGGCCTGCAGGTCGCGGGCTTCGTGGTATCCCACGAGGTGGAGTCGAAGTGCTCCGGCACGATCGAAAAAGAGGGTGGTTGGGAATCCATCGAACTTCGGGACCTGAGAACGCACTTTTTCGGTGATGATCGCACAGCGGTAATTGATGCCGAGTTTCTTTTGGTATTCTCGCACCTTCTGGGCCTGGGCTTCCGGCGTACCGTTCTCCTGATTGAGTCCTACAATTTCAAGGCCCTCTGACCGATAGCGATCGTAAAGCGCAATAAAATGCGGGATTTCCTCCCGGCAGGGTGGGCACCAGGTCCCCCAGATATCAACGATCAGTAACTTTCCGGCAAAGTCGGATTTGCGGATCGGTTCCCCCGAAATGTCCCGCAGATTGAAGTCGAAATCAAAAGGGACTGTGTCGGCCATGGTGCGGGCGATTTCCCGCCGGGCCGATTTCAAATCGATGCTTTCCGCAGAAAGCAAGGCCGTCGTCTCTGCCTTTGGGGGGGCCGACTCGCCACAACCCAAGTCGAGTGCGATGGCCAACGCTGGTACCAGGAGATTCAAAGGCCTGAATGAGATTCCCAGGGGCATGTCGTTGACTCGCTCGATCAATGGCTTCCTGGAGACATGTCGCCAATCCAGGGACAAAACCGCCGTGCCCCGGGGAACTGGTTCTCCGGGGCACGGTCTCAGCAGTTTTTGGCGGCACGAATGCCGCGCGCGTTCCCGCCCAATGTCTGGATCAGTTCGTGGCTCCCTCGGGAGCCTTTTCTGCCAGCAATGTCTCGACGACTGCCTGGAGGAACTCCGGTCCCCGAGCGCCAACAACCTTCAGCCGCACCTTGCCGGTTCGGTCGATGAACAGCGTGGTCGGGAATCCCTGGAAATCAGGAACCTGCTCCATCACCTCATCGCTGATCAGGGCACAGGGATAGGTTACGCCGTTTTCATCACAGAATGATTTTACAGTCTTGGCGGCTTCCTCGGCATCGGGGGTCCGCTCTTTGTTGAGTCCGACGATCTGCAGTCCCTTCTCCTTGAACTGCTTGTCGAGTTCCACGAAGTGAGGGATCTCGGCACGGCAGGGGGGACACCAGGTTCCCCAGATGTCAACAATCATCACCTTGCCGGCGTGTTGGGCCTTCGAGATCTTCGCACCGCCGATATCATCCAATTCAAAATTGAACTCAAACGGCTCATGGGCGGCCAGCAGGGTATCAATTTCTTTTTGGGTGGCCGCCTTCACAAGGGCCTTGGCTTCTGATTCGAAACCGGCCCATTCAGGCAGTTCACGGACTGCCTTCAAGTCGTCATCCTTGGTCATCTGGGCCAGGTCGGTGAATCCGTAGCCAACCGCTTCTTTCAGCGTGGCGAGGGAATCGGCCGAGCGATTGTCGAGTGCCTCCGCGCACGCGAGGTTGTACATCACGACTCCAGCGAAGCCCCGGATCTGCGGGTTGTTCGCGATCTGGTCATTCAGCTTGAAGAGCTTGCGCACATAAGCGCCGGACTTCAGAAAGTGTTCCTTGCCGGCTTCGGTTCCACCCTTCTGGCGACCGCGGATCTGCTCGATATTGGCCAGTGTCAACGTGCCGTCGACGTGCTCTGGCTCTTTCTCGAGGAGTTTTTCCAGTTGGGTGGCAATCTTGTTGATGTCGGGCTGTTCGGTGGGATTGCGCAAGGAAGCCAGGAGTTCATCGACCGACTTCGGAGCAGCGTCTTCTTCGGCTGCAGGTTCGCCCGCAGGTGCTCCCGCCCCCTTTTCCTCGGCTTCGGCGACCTTCTCGGTCACCTCTTCGATCATTTCTTCTTCCTGTTCTTCCTTGGCGATTTCCTCTTTGATCTCTTCCTTGATTTCCTCGATCATTTCCTTGGCAGGAGCAGCCGGGTCCTGGGTGGCCACTTCCTGGGCTGCTTGAGCGGCGGCCTTTTGTTCAACGGCAGTGGCTGCAGTCCCGCCGGCCCCTGTCGTGGAGGAATTCGCGCTCGGTGCCGGAGGAGCAGGTTGCGAACAGCCGAGGGCGGCAGTCAACAAAACAACGGGAGCCAGACGACGCATGGAATGATGTCCTGTCAGTTGGGGTAGGTATGGCGCCGATCCAAGTCACCGCTACCCGGTTCGGCGCCACCCTGTCGAGTTCCGGGAAACAGTGAACGATAGTTTCCCGAACCGTTGCAGGAAATTCAACTGGTCCTCCGCCGAAGGGGGACTTGCTGGTTTGATTCCGGGACCGGAATTCCACTTGCTGGAACTGATCGCATCAGCGAAACGTTGGGGTCGAACAGTTTCGACCGGAGATGGATGGGTGGTAGGGCCAACTCCTTCCTTGCAGAATTCAAAAGTCTGGTCAGAATCACGCGCTCTCGCTGTTCCCGCCCCCATCCGATGAAGAAGTGGAGTCCTGCTGTCATGTCCGGTCGACTGTTGGAAGGGAAGACT
>Ga0255182_1001613_pt1 | contig 11374 bp, 9 predicted proteins | sample Atl_UVDOM_RepA_8_FD_188420 | JGI IMG/M metagenome (GOLD analysis project Ga0255182, IMG submission 188420) | Freshwater microbial communities from Altamaha River, Georgia, United States - Atl_UVDOM_RepA_8d | ecosystem: Environmental > Aquatic > Freshwater > River | place: USA: Georgia | collected... | reverse complement strand
AGGCGACCCGCCTGCCCGAGCTGCGCGCGCTGGTGCTGCGCGGCGTAGGCGGCACCTTTTGCGCGGGCGGCGACTTTGGCCGCTTTCGCAGCCTGATGGCCGAGCCCGCGCCCGCACAGGGGCCCGACCCGATTGCGGTGTTCAACCGCGCGTTCGGCGCCATGCTGCAGGCTTGGCGCGAGAGCCCGGTGCTGACGCTGGCCGTGGTCGAAGGCGCAGCCATGGGCGGCGGTTGCGGACTGGCCGCGGCTTGCGACATCGTGCTCGCGGCCGACAGTGCGCAGTTGGCCATGCCCGAAGTGACGCTGGGACTGCCGCCCGCGCAGATCGCACCCTTTGTGGCCGAGCGCATCGGCGAGCGTGCGGCGCTGCGCCTGATGGCCACCGGCCAACGCATCGGTGCTACTGAAGCCGTGCGCATGGGGTTGGTGGATGAGGCGGTGCCTGCCGCAGAAGTTGACACCGCGCTGCAGCGCTGGGCGGCGCAGCTGCAGCGCGCCGAGCCGCAGGCCTTGCGCGCCACGCGGTCCATCCTGCGCCGCTCGTCGAGCGCGAGCCTCCATGAAACGCTGGACTTCGCGGCCGACCACTTTGCCCACAGCCTGCGCAGCGGCACCGCCAGCGAAGGCCTGGCCGCGCTGGCCGCCAAACGCCCGCCCGCCTGGGCCACACCGACATGAGCCTGCCCCTGCGCCCTTTCGACACCCTGCTGATCGCCAACCGCGGCGAAATCGTCGCGCGCATCGCACGCAGCGCCCGCGCCCTGGGTCTGCGCACCGTGGCCGTTTGTTCCGACGCCGACCGCGACGCGCCTTTTCTGTCGCACTGCGACCAGGTCGTGTGCATCGGTGGCGAACGCCCGGCCGACAGCTACCTGCGCACCGACAAGCTGCTCGATGCCGCATGCGCCAGCGGCGCGCAGGCCCTCCACCCCGGTTACGGCTTTTTGTCGGAGAACGCGGCCTTTGCACAGGCTGTGGTCGATGCGGGACTGATCTGGGTTGGCCCGCCACCCGAAGCGATCGCCGCCATGGGCGACAAGGCCAGCGCCCGCCGCTGCATGCAGGACGCCGGCGTGCCGGTGCTGCCCGGCACCCGCGAAGCCAGCGAGGACAAGGCCGCCCTGCAGCAGCAGGCGCACAGCCTGGGCCTGCCGCTCATGGTCAAGGCCGCAGCCGGTGGCGGTGGCCGCGGCATGCGCCTGGTCACGCAGTTCGAGGCGCTGCCCGCCGCGCTGCAGGCCGCGCACGCCGAAGCGCAGGCCGCTTTTGGCGATGGCCGCCTGTTGCTCGAACGCGCGCTGCTCGCGCCGCGCCATGTCGAGGTGCAGGTGCTGGCCGACGGTCACGGCACTGTGCTGCACCTGGGCGAGCGCGACTGCTCGGTGCAGCGCCGGCACCAGAAGCTGATCGAGGAAGCGCCCTCGCCCGCGGTGGATGCCGCGCTGCGCCGGCGCATGGGCGAGGCCGCGGTGCAGGTCGCACGCGCTGCGAGCGCGCAAGGTTATGTCGGTGCCGGCACGGTGGAATTTCTGCTGGACGAAGGCGGCAGCTTCTGGTTCATGGAGATGAACACCCGGCTGCAGGTCGAGCACCCGGTCACCGAATGCCTGACCGGTGTGGACCTGGTGGCCTGGCCGCTGCGCATCGCCATGGGCGCGCACCTCGACCTGATGCAGGACGAGCTGCTGCAGCGCTACGAGGCCGGCGGCCACGCCATCGAGGCGCGCCTGTGCGCCGAAGACCCGGCCCAGCAGCACCTGCCGCAATCAGGCACGCTGCTGCACTGGCAGCCGCCCGCGGGCCTGCGGGTGGACGCCGCCTTGCGCTCGGGCCAGACCATCAGCCCCTTTTACGACTCGATGCTGGGCAAGCTCATCGCCCACGCACCCGACCGCCGCGCCGCGCTGCAGCAGCTGGCCGACGGCCTGGCACGCACCGTCTGCGTGGGCCTGCCGACCAACCGCACCTTTCTGGCGCGCGTGCTGCGCCACCCTGCATTTGCATCGGGTCAGGTCGACACCGGTTTTCTGGCGCAGCATTTCGCGCAGGCCGACGACCAGCCGCCGCCGGTGCCGCTGGCGCTGCAGGCTTTGGCTGCACTGGCTTTGGCCAGCGCACCCGCGCAGCCCCTGCCGCCGCTCTGGCGCGGCTGGACCTCGGCCGCGCACATCACGCAACAGGTGCCGCTGCAGATTGGCAGCACGCGCCAAGTTTGGTCGCTGCAGGGCAGCGGCGCGCAATGGACAGCCACGCTGGGCGAACACACGCTGAGCATCGAAGGCTGGCAGGTCGACACAGGCGATGCTGGCAGCCAGCAGCTGCAGGCCCTGGTCGACGGCGTGCCCCTGCGTGCGCGCTGGTGGCGTCAGGGCCATCCGTTCTGGCTGCAGGCCGGTCTGCACGAACTGCACGGCGAAGACCTGCGCCTGCAGTCCGCCAGCCGCCAGCAGGGCGCGCGCAGCGGCGAGGTGCTGGCGCCCATGCATGGCCGCGTGGTCCGCATCGAGGTCGAAGCCGGCCAGACGGTCGAGGCCGGCCAGACTTTGCTGGTCATGGAAGCGATGAAGATGGAACACCGCCTGGCGGCGCCCTGCGCGGGTCGGGTGGCGCAGATCCAGGCCAGCGTGGGCGAGCAGGTGGCTGCGCGCCGGCTGCTGGCGCACATCGAAGCGGCCAGCGCCTGAGCCGCATTGTTCAAAGATTCAAGGGAGCAACACCATGCCCGATACCCACCAGGTTTTCAACCAGTCCACGCCGTTTGTGGACGTCAACCTCTACGACGCCGACCCCGCGCTGCGTGAAGCGGTCAGCCTGCTGGCCGGCAACGACACGGCCACGCACCAGACCCTGCAGGGCATGGGCGCGCGCTACGGCAGCGCCGAGGCGCAGCAGTGGGCGGTGCAGGCCAATGTGAACAAGCCGGTGCTGCGCACCTTTGACCGCTTTGGCCACCGCATCGACGAGGTCGAGTTCCACCCGGCCTACCACCAGCTCATGGGCCTGGCGCTGGGCGATGGGCTGCATGCCTCGCCCTGGGCGCAGCCCGGCGCGGGTGCGCAGGTGAGGCGCGCGGCCGCCTACCATCTGTTTGGCCAGCTCGAAAACGGCGTGCAGTGCCCGGTGACCATGACCTTTGCGGTGGTGCCGGTGCTCGCGCGCCAGAGCGCGATCGCGCCCGACTGGCTGCCCAAGCTGCTGGCCAACGACTACCAGGGCGGCGTGGCGCATGTGAAGGACAAGCGCGCCGTGACCATGGGCATGGGCATGACCGAAAAACAGGGCGGCTCGGATGTGCGCACCAACAGCACCGAGGCGGTGGCCGTGGGCCAGAGCGAGTGGGGCACCGAGTTCCGGGTGACCGGCCACAAATGGTTTTTCTCGGCGCCGATGTGCGACGCCTTCCTGATCCTCGCGCAGACCGAGCCGGGCACGTCCTCGGGCCAGACCTGCCTGTTCCTGCCGCGCGTGCTGCCCGATGGCACGCGCAACCGCATCCGCATCCAGCGCCTGAAGGACAAGATCGGCAACCATTCCAACGCCTCGTCCGAGGTCGAATTCGACGGCGCCACCGCCTGGGCGGTGGGCGAGGTCGGGCGCGGTATCCCCACCATTCTGGAAATGGGCAACCACACCCGGCTCGACTGCACCGTAGGTGCGGCCGGCATCATGCGCGCCGGCCTCACGCAGGCCATCCACCACGCGCGGTTGCGCAGTGCCTTCGGTCGCAAGCTGGCCGAGCAGCCCATCATGCAGTCGGTGCTGGCCGACCTCGCGCTCGAGAGCGAAGCGGCCATGTGGCTGGCGCTGCGCCTGGCGCGCAGCTACGACAGCGACGCGAGCGAAACCGAACTCGCCCTGCGCCGCGTGCTCACCCCCGCCGCCAAGTATTGGGTCTCCAAGCGCCTGCCGCATTTCATGGCCGAAGCGATGGAAGTCACCGGCGGCGCCGGCTATGTGGAAGAGGGCCCCTTTGGCCGCCTGTTCCGCGAAAGCCCGCTCAATTCGATCTGGGAAGGCTCGGGCAATGTGATGTGCATCGACGTGCTGCGCGCCTTTGCCCGCGGCCCCCAGTGCCGTGACGCGCTGGCCCACGAATGGCAGGCGGCACGCGGCCAGCATGCGGCTTTTGACGCGGCCCTGACCGAATCGCTCGCGCTCCTGCAGCGCCCGCAGCAGGACGGCGACGAGTTCGCCGCGCGGCACCTGGCCGAGCGCATCGCGCTGCTTACGCAGGCCAGCCTGCTGATCCGCCACGCGCCCAATACGGTGGCGGGCGCCTTCTGCGCTGCAAGGCTGGCCGGCGGCTGGCGCGGCACCTTCGGCAGCCTGGCGCAACCGCAGGCCAAGGCCCTGATCGACCGCGCGCTGGTGGAAGCCTGAGCTGCAGACACCCAGCCACGGTGACGCCATGAACCCCTGGACCCCCGCCCACGAGGACTTTCGCCAGACGGTGCGCCGCTTTGTCGAGCGCGAGATCACGCCCCATGTGAACGACTGGGACGAGCATGCCGAAGAGGGCGGTTACTTCCCGCGCGAGCTCTACCGCAAGGCGGCCGACATCGGCCTGCTGGCCGTCGGTTACCCCGAAGCGCTGGGCGGCATCGAGGCCGACCACCTGTACCGCGTCATCGTGACCGAAGAGGTGGCGCGCGCCGGCTCGGGCGGTCTGCTGGCCAGCCTGCTCTCGCACGGCATCGGCCTCCCGCCCATCGTGGCGCAAGGCGCGCCCGAATTGCAGCAACGCATCGTGCCCGGGGTGCTGGCCGGCCACAAGATCGCGGCGCTGGCCATCACCGAACCCGGCGGCGGCTCGGATGTGGCGCGGCTGCGCACCACCGCGCGGCTCGACGGTGACCATTACGTGATCGAGGGCGAAAAGGTCTTCATCACCTCGGGCCTGCGGGCCGACTGGCTCACCGTGGCGGTGCGCACTGGCGGGCCCGGTCCGGCAGGGCTCTCACTGATCGCGGTGCCCGGCGACACGCCGGGCCTCACGCGCACGCCGCTGCGCAAGATGGGCTGGTGGGCCAGCGACACGGCGCACCTGCGCTTTGACGCCTGCCGCGTGCCGGTGGAGAACCTGATCGGCGAGGAAGGCACCGGCTTTGCCGCCATCATGCGCAACTTCAACGCCGAGCGGCTCACGCTCGCGGTCGGCGCCTGCGCCTTTGCCCAGGTCTGCATCGACGACGCGCTCGACTGGGCGCGCCAGCGCCAGACCTTTGGCCAGCCGCTGGCGCAGCACCCGGTGATCCGCCACAAGCTGGTGGACATGCAGACGGCCGTGGCGTCGTGCAAACCGTGGATCGAGCGCCTGGCCCTGAAACTCGACGAAGGCCCGGCCGATGCGCAGACCGTGGCCGAGCTGTGCATGCTCAAGAACCACGCCACGCGCGCCATGCAGCTGTGCGCCGACCAGGCGGTGCAGATCCTGGGTGGCATGGGCTATATGCGCGGCACCCGCGTCGAGCGCATCTACCGCGAGGTCAAGGTGATGATGATCGGTGGTGGCGCCGAAGAGATCATGAAAGACCTGGCGGCGCGGCAGCTGGGCTTCAGATGATCGCGAATTGCTGTGCATGACCGCGTCTGCTGTCCATGACCGCGCCTGCGGCGCATGACCTCGGCTTCGCCTTCATGACGGCGCTGCGCGCCAATGACGTCAACCCACGCGTGTCATGGCGGCGCAGCCGCCGTCATCATGCGTCAGCGGTGTCATGCGCCGCAGGCGCAGTCATCAGCACACCGGCGCAGTCATCAGCACACCGGCGCGGTCATCAGCGCACCGGCGCGGTCATCAGCATCGCCAAGTGAGCTTCCATTGCTGAACGGATTTAGCGCTGCCCGTCGTGAACGGACACTTTTTCCTTGGTCAGGCCTCCCAGCCGCGCGTGCACACGACCGCCGGTGCCCATCACCAGGGCAAACAGGATTTCGTTAGGCCTGGGGGCGTCCTGGATGCCGACTTCCATGCTGTTGAAATGGCTTCTCACATAACTCGCGTGGATGTAGTGAACCGGCACCATCAAGCGGTAGCCGGCCGATGCCACCGCCTTGCTGGCAGGGACCATGGCCTTGGGTTCACCCAGAACCGCCCGCATGGCCCAGCCGCCGGCTTCATGCCAGACGGCGCCGTGTTCCATTTCGCCGTTGACACCGACGATCGCGGCTTTGCTGTAGACCTCGATGTTGTCCTTGCCCAGGGTGTCGACCAGTTCCTGGGCCAGCAAGGTGCCCAGCGTCCGGAGCTCTGCCATGAAGGGCATCAGGTCCGGCTCGTAGCGGCCGGCGTACGGATTTTCAATCACGGCGCAGGCAGCGGCCAGTTTCACGGGGTGTGCGCTGACAGGCCCCCCCTCGTGGTAAGTCGTTTCGATGGTCAGGCTGCGTTTGCGAATCTTGATCAATGACATGAATGGACCTTGAAAAAAAAGAAGAACCCCCGGAGGAGTTCTTCGAAAAAAGAGCACCTTCAGTTCTTGGGGATCTTGGCGTCGTTGACCACCTGGATCCATTTCTGGGTCTGGGCGGCCACCATGTTCTTCATTTCTTCGGGCGTGCTGCCACGCACCACGCCCCCCATCTCTTCAAGACGGGTTTTGACGGCGGGCACCGCCAGCGCCTTCTGAAGCTCGGCATTGAGCCGGTCAATCACAGGGCGCGGCGTGCCGGCGGGGGCCATCAGGCCGGCCCAGGATTCGACGTCGTAGCCAGCCACGCCTTGCTCTGCGACGGTCGGCACATCCGGTAGACCCTGCCAGCGCTGAGGCCCGGTCGTGGCGATGGCGCGGAGCTTGCCCGCCTTGATGTTGGGCAGGACGGCCGTTGGCGGCGCAATGATGACGGGGATGTCACCCCCCAGCAAGGCCGTCAGTGAAGCCGAATCTCCCCTGAAGGGCACATGCAGCAAAGGGGCCTTGGACATGCTGGCGAGCAGCTCGCCTGCCAGATGGTGCGTCGAGCCCACCCCGGCGGTGCCGTAGCTCACTTCGGTCGGATTGGCTTTTGCAGCCGCCAGCAAGGCCGAAAGGCTGGCGTATTTGCTGTTGGCCGGCACCACCACCAGGAAGGGGAAGTACGTGATCGTGCCGACCATGTCGTAATCCTGCACCGTGCGGTAGGGCAGGTTGTTGTACATGGCGCCCGCCACCGCATGTCCCCCCGTGGCCAGCAGCAGGGTGTAGCCATCGGGGCGCGATTTGGCGACCGTGTTGGCCGCAATCGTGCCGCCTGCGCCGGCCTGTGCTTCGACCACGATCGACTGGCCCAGACCCTTGCTCATTTCAGTGCCCACCGTCCTGGCGATGGTGTCGGCATTGCCGCCCGGGGCAAATCCCTGCATCACCTTGATCGGACGATCCGGAAAGCTCTGGGCGAGTACCTGCATGGGGCAGGCCAGCGAGGCCAGTGCCATTGACAAGATCAGATTCCTACGTTGCATGGTTGTCTCCTGGTTAAAAAATGGAACGGGATACAAGGGGCTTCTAACACTCAAGGGTGCAGGACCAGCTTGCCGCTGACCATGCCTGCATCCAGCCACTCGTGGGTCTTGCGAACGTTCTCGAAAGCAAACACAGTGACCGGTGGGAATCGTATGAGGCCTTGGGCTGCAAGGTCGATGGCTTCCTGCATCAGTGCCCGGCGTTGGGCGCGGTCTTCATCAAAGGTGTGCATGGAAAAGCAACGCACGCCGAGGCTTTTCTCCAGCAGATCGCGAAGGGTCTGAAACACATCCGCGGTGGGCATGCCCTGCACAATATTGAAAGACACGAGGGTGCCCAAAGGCGCCAGGCTGTGCAGGCCATCGATCAGGCTTTGCCCGCCCAGATGGTCAAACATCAGGTCGAGTCCGCGTCCTTGCGTCAAGGAGGGAATGCGTTCTGGCAAGCGCTCCTGGTCGGTGCAAATGACATGGTCAAAGCCATGGTCAAGCGCGAAGCGGCTTTTCTCGGGACTGCGGCTGCTGCCGATGACCTGGTAGCCATTACGTTGGGCGACCTGGCACAACATGCCCGCCACCCCTCCTGAAGCCCCGGTGATCAAGGCATATGCACCGGCGTGTGTCGGCGCCGGCGCCACTTGCATCAGGGCCAGGGCCAGCTGCAGATTGGGCAGGCTCACGGCATCGTCGAAGGCAATGGCCTGCGGCAGGCGAAAGGGCGCCTCCTGGTCCACCACCATGGCTTGTGCGTAGCAGCCACCTCTCTGGGGCAGCTCCCGCGCACTGATCAGGACGCGGTCGCCCGCTTGCCAGTCCCGCACGCCTTCGCCCACAGCGTCCACCACGCCCGCCAGTTCTGCGCCCGGCACAGCCGGCAGGGGTGGCATCCATTTGTAGGTGCCCTTGCGGATCAACACATCGGGGCGCCCGATGCCGATCGCCCTGGCGCTGACCCGGATCTGTCCAGGCCCGGGCAGCGGGTCTGGCAGCTCAACCAGCTGCAGACGCTCGGGGCCGCCGGGTACCTGAACATGGATGGCTTTCATCGTCAGGCCTGGGCGGCAATCGGATTGACGAGGGTGCCGATGCCTTCGATTTCGACTTCGCAGATGTCGCCGGGCTTCATGAACCACTGCGGCTTGCGGCTCCAGCCCACACCAGCCGGTGTGCCGGTGGCGATCACATCGCCCGGCACCAGGGTGAAGATGGTCGAGGCGTAGCTGATCAGCTTGGCGATCGGGAAAATCATGTGGCCGGTGTGGCTCGATTGCACGACTTCGCCGTTGAGTCGGGTGACCAGCTTGAGTTGCTGATTGGGCGCAATTTCGTCGGCGGTCACCATCCACGGGCCAAAACCGCCGGTCGATTCGAAGTTCTTGCCGGATGCGATCTGCTTGGCATGGAACTGCCACTCACGCACGCTGGCGTCGTTGTAGCAGGCGTAGCCGGCCACATGGTCAAACGCATCTTCCTGCGCAATGTTGCGGCCGGCCTTGCCAATGATGACTGCCAGCTCACCCTCCCAGTCCAGGGTGTGCGAAACCTTGGGGCAGATGATGGGTTGCCCGTGGGCGACCTGGGAGCGCCAGACCCGCAGGAAGATCGGCGGCTCTTCGGAGAGTTCGCGCTGCATGCCGGCCGCCAGCACTTCCTGGTGGTGGTCCATGTAGTTGCGCACCGCGCACACGATCTTTTCGGGTTTGGTGATGACCGGCAAAAAGGTGATGTCCGAGAGCTTCGCATCCGGCGCGCGGTTGGCCACGTGCGCCTGGGCGTTCAGGTAAGCGCCCGAGGCGATGTAATCGGCCAGCGTGGGGTACTCCGGCATGGTTTTTCCGAGATCGATGACTGCGTCATGGCCGCTCAATGCGCCCCATGTTTCACGGCCTTGATGGACGAAAGAAAGCAATTTCATAAAAGTGTCCTTGTGATGATTAATGAGTTTGTTTGGCCAAAAACCGGGCTTGCCATTCTTCGATCGGCATGAAGCTCGGATCGCTGCGGCAAATGGCTTCCGTCTGTTTGAGGATGGTTTCATCGTCGAGGCTGAGATCGAGCGGGTCGCCATGTGGTTGCGAGATGTAAAACGGCATGTCGATATAGCTCTCGACGGTGTTGCCTTCGGGATCTGCAAAATAAAGCGACAGTGAATTGCCGTGATTGAGCGGCAACACCCGGGTGGCGCCGAGTGCCAAGGCCTTGTCCTTGATGTCGCGCAGCGACTGGATGCTGGGGACTGAAAACGACATCTGCATGACCGTGCTGAAAGTGGCCTCTGGCGGACGTCCACCGGCAATCACCAGCTGGTGATGCTGGTCAGCGCTCGCGCTCAGGAAGACCAGCGGCGCCTTGAAGGTCTTGCCCACGCCACGGTCGGTTTCCGTCAGGCCAAACACCGCGGTGTAGAAGTGCACCATTTTTTCAACATCGGTGACAAATATCCCGAAATGGGATGGCGTCGGTCGCGTGACTTTGAGCATGTGGGATACCGTTTGATAGAAAAGGGGTTCAGTTTTTGGCAGACTGCCGGGCGAAGGCGGCCATCACATTGGTGTGCGTGCTGCGGATATGGTCGGCCAGCATCTCCCCGGCGGTCTCTGCGTCGCGGCGCAACACCGCTTTCATCAGCGCGCGGTGCTCGGCATCCTTTTTCTTGGCCACTGTTCGTGAGCGTGCGGCAAAGTGGCGGTAGCGTTCGGCCTGGTCGAAAAGACTCATGCTCCAGTTCAGTTGCCGCTGCGAAGGGCAGGCGGCAATGAGGGCCCGGTGAAACGCACGGTGGCGCTCGCTCCACTGACCATCGAGCACGACCGGGCCTTGCGGCAGGCGCGCCTCGATTTTTTCGAGCCGATGAAAGGCGGCGACCACATTCGCTTCCCAGACATCGTCCCCATGCAGCATGGACTCCTGCAGTGCAGGGATGTCGAGCATCAGGCGCATTTTGGTGATGTCGTCCAGGTCCTCAGGCGACATGGCAGCCACGCGGAAGCCTCTGCGTTCATCGGCCTTGACGAGTCCCTCCTGCACCAGCCGGTTCAAGGCCTCCCGCAAGGGGCTGCTGGAGAAGCCATACCGGGCTTGCAGGCTCTCGACCTTGAGTTTGCTTTCAGGCGCATGCTCCCCCGACAGAACGGCCAAACGTATCGCCTGGAAGGCTTGTTCAGAAACGGTGGATGGATGGCTTGTTTCCTGCATGATTGGGAAATTGTGCATAAAAAACAATTTGTGCGCATTCAGGGAAACCCTGAGCTTTCAACCGATTGGGGATGACCGCGCCTGCTGTGCATGACTGCGCCTGCTGTCCATGACCGCGCCTGCGGCGCATGACCTCGGCTTCGCCTTCATGACGGCGCTGCGCGCCAATGACGTCAACCCCACGCGTGTCATGGCGGCGCAGCCGCCGTCATCATGCGTCAGCGGTGTCATGCGCCGCAGGCGCAGTCATCAGCACACCGGCGCGGTCATCAGGGCACCGGCGCGCGCGGCAGCTGGCTGACCACCGCCAGCGTGAGCAGGCCGCAGGCGCACATGACCCACAGCAGGGCCGAGAAGCCCGCCTGCTTGACCACCGGACCGATGAGCCAGACGGCAAGCGAGCTGGCGCCCAGCGAGACGGCCAGGCGCATGCCGGCCACGCGCGAGCGGATGCGGTCGTCGACAAAGCGGACCATCATGGCCTCGGTAAAGGGCACGATGCCGAAGATGGTGGCCATGAACAGGAACTGCAGGGCATAAAAGGTCCAGCCACCAGCCTGCGTGGCCAGCAGCAGGCACAGCACCTGCAGCACGAGAATGGACAGGTACAGCGGCTTGAGCGGGAAGCGGTCGATCAGCGCGCCGACCAGCAGCTGGCTCAGCGAGGCCAGGGTGTAGACCGCTGCCAGCAGCAGGCCGATCTGTGCCGGATCGCGTGTGGCCTGCTGCAGCCGGT
>Ga0255182_1001612_pt1 | contig 11385 bp, 7 predicted proteins | sample Atl_UVDOM_RepA_8_FD_188420 | JGI IMG/M metagenome (GOLD analysis project Ga0255182, IMG submission 188420) | Freshwater microbial communities from Altamaha River, Georgia, United States - Atl_UVDOM_RepA_8d | ecosystem: Environmental > Aquatic > Freshwater > River | place: USA: Georgia | collected... | reverse complement strand
TTGATATATATTCTTGACATCTTTGCGAATATGACTGCTTTTTGATGAAGAGACGCATTTTTATCAGAGCCTTGGGCGGTGTCGGGTTGGCGGGACTGACGGTCCAGGCGCAGACGCAGCGCTTGGGTGTTCCACGCCAGGAGGTGGTCCTGACCATCACCGGCAGGATGTCCCACACCAACCGGCCGAACGCCTCGGTGTTTGACATGGCCATGCTGGAGGCCCTTCCTCAGCAGGCTTTCACCACCCAGACGCCCTGGCAAAAGGACCCGATCCATTTTGCCGGCCCCTTGCTGCGCGACGTACTGACCCTGGTTGGCGCCAGCGGCACACGAATCAAGGCCACCGCCCTCAACGACTACCAGATCGAGATCCCGGTCGAAGACACGCAGCGCTTTGATGTCATCGTCGCCACCCGAATGAACCGTGAACCCATGCCGGTACGCACCCGGGGACCGCTGTTTATCGTCTACCCCTTTGACGCAAGGGCGGAACTGCGCAGTGTGCGCTACTACGAACGTTCAATCTGGCAGCTGCGCGCGCTGCACATCGACTGAGCCCCCCGGCGGATCATGTACAGCCATCAAGACAATCGCCGCTACCTCCTTGTGCTGGCCCTGGTGACCGGCCTGCTCGGCCTGGGCCTGGCCATCACCGCAGTCAACGTCTGGCAGCAATCGCGTTATGTCGAGCGCAGCGCGCGGCTGCAGGCAGACTCGGTGGTGGCGATGACTTTCCAGCTCGAGCGCGAGTTCCTGCGTACCCGGCATGAGCTGCAGCTGGCCCTGGCCCGAGGGGCGGCTGGAGACTGGACTTCGGTGCAGCGGCGTTTTGACATCCTGGTCAGCCGTATCGACCTGCTGCGCGAAAGTCCGACAGTTGCGCCACTGACCCTGACCGACGTCTACTTGCAGCTGTGGCCCGAACTGCAGACCCTGCAAGAAAAGACCGACCCCTTGCTCGTCACACCGTCACGTGCCCAGACCGGACTCGAACAGGTGCTGGCACGCATGGTCCAGATGGGGCCACAAGTGCAGGCGCTGTCCCAGACGGCCAATGGTCTGGCCGCTCACCAGATGGAGGAGCAACTGAAACTGGCCACGGCCCAGGAACGCCAGCTGCTGTGGCTGCTCATCGCGCAGGCCGGTTTGCTGCTGCTTGCCACCTTGGGCCTGTGGTGGCGGCACCGCAACCAGGTACGCGAGCACCGGCAGCTGCAGCAGCTCAACCGCGAACTGGCCCGTGCGCGGGACGCCGCCGAGCAGGCCGACCGGACCAAGAGCCAGTTTCTGGCCAACATGAGCCATGAGCTGCGCACCCCCTTCAATGGCATGCTGGGCATGATGGAACAGCTGGAAAACGGACCCCTCAACGAGGCCCAGCGGGACCAGCTGCAGACCGCCCAGCACTCGGCCCGGCACCTGCTGAACCTGCTCAATGACATCCTGGACCTCTCGGCGCTGGATGCCGGCAAGCTCAGAATCCACTCGGAACCGGTCCAGATGCGCACCCTGATCCATGAGGTGCAGCAATGGGTGCAGGCCCTGGCCTGCGCCAAAGGGCTGACGCTGACGGTACACATGGACCGGGACTGCCCGGACTGGGTGCTGCTCGATCCGACGCGTGTGCGGCAGATCCTGCTCAACCTGCTGAGCAACGCGGTCAAGTTCACGGCGAAAGGCCATGTGCGCATCGATGTCCGCAGCCACACCCAGGATGACGGACAGGTGCTGTGGACGCTGGAGGTCCAGGACACGGGCTGCGGCATGGATGCCGCCACGCTGGACCGGGTGTTCGAACGCTTTGTCCAGGGAGACGACTCACTCACCCGGCCACAAGGCGGCACAGGCCTTGGGCTGGAGATTTCACGCACACTCGCACGGCGCATGGGCGGCGACATCACGGCCAGCAGCGTACCCGGCCAGGGTTCCTGTTTCCGGCTGGTGCTGCGTGCGGCGCTGGCGAACGAGCCGGCCGGCTCACCGGCGTTGCAGCCCACGACCGCCGATACAACACCACCAGACACAGACACACGCCGCTGGCATGTGCTGGTGGCCGAGGACCATCCGGTCAACCGAAAGGTGCTGGGCATCATGCTGCGCAACCTGGGACACCAGGTGAGTTTTGCCGAGGATGGCGCCCAGGCTCTGGCAATGGCCCGCGAACAGACTTTTGACCTGGTGCTGATGGACATACACATGCCCCACATGAACGGCCTGGACAGTGCCCGCGCCATACGCGCCCTGCCCGACGAACGTTCGCAAGTGCCGATCATCGCGGTCACGGCCGATGTCATGAACGACGCCCAGAGCCGCAGCCTGCAGGCGGGCATGGACGACTTCATTGCCAAACCCATCGAGCCGAAAAAACTGGCACAGGCCATGCAGGCCTGTGTCAGCCGCCTGCAGGCCCTGCGGCCGCACAGGAGCGCTGTCCTTTCCGGCATGCCGATGCACAGCGCCAGCGCCTGAGGGCGGATGCCAGCCACGCTGGTCCCGCCCCTGATGCAGGACCGAGCCCGTCAGTGCGCCTGCTCCCAGTTGGTCCCCACCCCCACCTCGGCCAGCAGCGGAACTTTGAGTGCAGCCACGCCAGCCATGATGCGCGGCACCTCAGCTTTAACCCACTCGATTTCGGCCTCGGGCACCTCGAACACAAGTTCATCGTGCACCTGCATGATGACCTTGGTGGCCTTGGCCTGTTCGTCCAGCGCCTGCTGCACCGCCACCATGCTCATCTTGATCAGGTCGGCCGCCGTGCCCTGCATGGGCGCATTGATGGCGGCGCGCTCGGCGGCGGCCCGGCGCGGGCCGTTGGGGCTGTTGATCTCGGGCAACATCAGGCGACGGCCGAACACGGTTTCCACATAGCCCTGTGCCTTGGCCTGCTCGCGTGTCTCGTCCATGTAGCGCTTGACGCCGGCAAAGCGCTCGAAGTACCGGGTGATGTAGTTTTTGGCCGCAGTGTTGTCGATGGCGAGGGCCTTGGCCAGGCCAAAAGCACTCATGCCGTAGATCAGGCCAAAGTTGATGGTCTTGGCATAGCGGCGCTGCTCGCTCGACACCTGATCGGGCGTCAGGCCGAACACCTCGGCCGCCGTGGCCTTGTGCACATCGAGGCCTTCATGGAAGGCGCGCAAGAGCGCCTCGTCACCGCTCAGATGCGCCATGATGCGCAACTCGATCTGGCTGTAGTCAGCGCTGGCGATCACGCTGCCGGCGGGCGCCACAAAAGCCTCGCGCACCTTGCGGCCCTCGGCCGTGCGGATCGGGATGTTCTGCAGGTTGGGCTCGTTGCTGGACAACCGGCCCGTGACGGCCACGGCCTGCGCATAATGCGTGTGCACGCGGCCGGTGCGCGGCAGCGCCATCTGCGCCAGCTTGTCGGTATACGTCCCCTTGAGCTTGGAGAGGCTGCGGTGCTCCAGAATGCGTGCCGGCAGCGGGTAGTCTTCGGCCAGTTTTTCGAGCACCTCTTCGTCGGTGCTGCGCGCGCCGGTCGCAGTTTTCTTGACCACCGGCAAGCCGAGCTTGTCGAAGAAAATTTCACCCAGCTGCTTGGGGCTGGCCAGATTGAAGGGCTGGCCCGCGATCTCGTAGGCCTCCTGTTCGAGCTGCACGATGCGCTCACCGAGCTGCTGGCTCTGCGCCGCCAGTGTGGGCGCGTCGATCAGCACGCCGTTGCGCTCGATGCGGTAGAGCGCCTCGCTGGTGGCGATCTCCAGTTCATAAATACGCTTGAGGCCGGGGTGCGACGCGATCTGCGGCCACAGCCGCAGGTGCACGTCCAGGCACTGGTCCGAGTCTTCACAGGAATACTCGGCCGCGCGCGCCACATCGACCTGCGCGAACGGAATCTGGTGCGCGCCCTTGCCACACAAGTCCTCGTAGCTGATGCCCTTGCGGCCCAGGTGCCGGTCGGCCAGGCTCGTGAGGTTGTGTGGCTTGTGCACTTCGAGCACATAGCTCTGCAGCATCGTGTCGTGCACATAGCCATGCACCTCGATGCCGTGGTTGGCGAACACATGGCGATCGTATTTGACGTGCTGACCCAGCTTGTGACGTGCCGGGTTTTCCAGCCAGGGCTTCAGGCGCGCCAGCACCTCGACCAGCGGCAGCTGCACCGGCGCGTCCGGCCCGTTGTGCGCGAGCGGAATGTAGGCGGCTTCGCCGGGCTGCACCGACAGCGAGATGCCGACAATCTCGGCACGCATTTCATCCAGCGAGGTGGTTTCGGTGTCGAGTGCGGTCAGGGGGGCGGCTTCGATGCGCGCCAGCCACTGCTCGAACACCGCCCAATCGTTGATGGTCGTGTAGTTCACCGGGCCTTGTACGCGGCTAGCCGGCGCGGGGTCGGCGGCCGGGTCTTCCCCAAACAAATCGCCCATGACGGCTGCCGCGCGCGGCGCCGGTGGCACCGAGCCCCCCGCCTTGGCCGCCAGAGAGCGAAAGCCGTAGGTTTCGTAAAAGCTGCGCAGTTTGTCCTCATCGGGCGCATGCAGATGCAGCGCATCCAGCGCCGGCAAACCCGGCACCCAGGTCGAGAGGTCGCAGTCGGTCTTCATCGTCACCAGCTGCCGGCCCTTGGGCAGCCAGTCGAGCGCCTGGCGCAGGTTTTCGCCCGCGGCACCCTTGACCTCGTGCGCACGCGCCACCAGCGCATCGAGCGAGCCGTATTCGAGCAGCCATTTGGCAGCAGTCTTGGGGCCGACCTTGTGCACGCCCGGCACGTTGTCCACCGGGTCGCCCACCAGGGTCTGGTAATCGATCATGAGTGAAGGCGGGACGCCGAACTCGGCCGTCACGCCAGCCACGTCCCGCTTCTTGCCGTTCATCGTGTCCACGATGGTGATGTGTTCGTTGACCAGCTGGCTCAGGTCCTTGTCGCCGCTGGACACGATCACCTCGACGCCCTGGCGGGACGCGGTGTGCGCCAGCGTGGCGATCACGTCGTCGGCCTCGACGCCGGGCACGTCCAGCACCGTCCAGCCCATCAGCCGGATCAGTTCATGAATGGGCTCGATCTGTGCGCGCAGGTCGTCAGGCATGGGGCTGCGGTGCGCCTTGTATTCGGGGTAGAGCTCGTCACGAAAGGTCGGGCCCTTGGCATCGAACACACAGGCCGCCAGCGGCGCCGGGTAGTCCTTGCGCAGCCGTTCCATCATGTTGATCATGCCGCGGATCGCGCCCGTGGCGGGGCTGCTCGGGTCGCCCGGTACGGCCCGCAGGTCGGGCATGGCATGGAAGGCGCGGTAGAGGTAGCTGGAGCCGTCGACCAGCAGCAGCAGGGGCCGGGCGGCGTTGTTGTCTTGGGGGATGTCGCTCATGGGCGCCATTGTGAAGGATGCGCACGCCTGCCCCGAGTCCTGGGGAGAGATCGCCAGCATGACGCCATACTGCAAGCCCTACAATCGAAGATTGACCATTTGCCGTCCCCAAACGGCTTTTTCTTCCAGCTGCCATGGCGGTTTTCACCGAAGTTTCCGAATCCCAGGCCCAGGACCTGCTCGACCGGCTCGCGCTGGGTGCATTGCGCGAACTGCGCGGCATCGAAGGCGGGATTGAAAACACCAACTACTTTGTGACCAGCGAGCAGGGCGAGTATGTGCTGACCCTGTTCGAGCGCCTGACACAGGCACAACTGCCTTTTTATCTCTGGCTGATGAAGCATCTGGCCAGCAAGGGCATCCCTGTCCCCGATCCGGCGGCTGACCGCGATGGCGAGGTGCTGCACAGCGTGGCGGGCAAACCGGCAGCGCTGGTCAACAGGCTGACCGGTCGCAGCCAGCTGGCGCCAGAACCGGTGCACTGCGCGGCGGTCGGTGACATGCTGGCGCGCATGCACCGGGCCGGCGAGGACTACTCGCGCAGCCAGCCGAACCTGCGCGGCCTGGTCTGGTGGGACGAGACGGTGCCCGTGGTGCTGCCCTATCTGGACGAGGAACAAAGCGCCCTCCTCCGCAGCGAACTGGCCTACCAGCACCATGTGGCCGCGAGTGCCGCCTACGCCGCCCTGCCCCGCGGCCCGGTCCATGCCGACCTGTTCCGTGACAACGTGATGTTTGAAGGCGAACGCCTGACCGGCTTTTTCGATTTCTACTTTGCCGGTGTCGACACTTGGCTGTTTGACCTGGCGGTGTGTCTGAACGACTGGTGCATCACCCATGCCGATGGCCAACACGAAGGGCAGCGCGCCCAGGCCCTGATCGATGCCTACCAGGCCGTGCGCCCGCTGACGGCGGCCGAACGCACCCTGCTGCCCGCAATGTTGCGCGCTGGCGCCCTGCGGTTCTGGATTTCGCGGCTGTGGGATTACCATCTGCCGCGCGAGGCCAGCATGCTCAAACCGCATGACCCCGGCCACTTTGAACGCGTGCTGCGCGCGCGTGTGCAGCACCCCCTGACCCTCTGAAGCATGAACCTGAATATCGTTCCCGCCAAGACCGGTGCGCTGTGGGTGCGCCAGGGCATCCGAACCTTCTGGCGCCAGCCGCTGGCCATGACCGGTCTGTTTTTCCTGTTCATGGCCACCATCTCGCTGGTTTCGCTGCTGCCCATCGGGGGCAGCGCGATAGCCCTGGCCCTGCTGCCCTCCCTGACCCTGGGCATGATGGCCGCGACCCAGACGGCGACCGAGGCCCGCTTTCCGATGCCGGCCACCCTCTTTCTGGCGCTCAAGCCCGGTCCACGGCGCGGCCCGATGCTGCAACTGGGTGCGGCCTACGCCGGCGGCTTTGCCCTGGTCATGGCCGCCTCGATGCTGGTCGATGGCGGCACCTTTGCCCGCATCTACCTGGGCGGCGAATCGGCCAGCCCCGAGGTGCTCGGTTCAGAAGCCTTCCAGTCCGCGGTCTGGGTTTCCATGCTGCTGTATGTGCCCCTGTCGATGATGTTCTGGCATGCACCGGCACTCGTCTACTGGCACGGCGTGTCCCCGGTCAAAAGCCTGTTCTTCAGCTGGATGGCCTGCTGGCGCAACCTCAAGGCCTTTATCGTCTACCTGCTGGTCTGGTCGATGGTGTTCATGGGCGCCGGCATGGTGGCCCTGCTGGTCAGCAGCCTGCTGGGCAACCCGCAGTTGCTCACGGCCGTGCTGATGCCCCTGGTGCTGATGGTCGCCGCCATGTTCTTCACTTCGATGCTCTTTACCGTGCGGGACTGCTTTACCGCCCTGCCCCATCCGATCGAGCCGGTCTGAAGTCGCTCAGAAATCGGGCCGCCCACCTCAGACCACGGTCAGCCTGGCCACCGACAGGGCCAGCCATTTGACACCGTGGCGTGAAAAGTTGACCTGCGCACGTGCATCGCCCCCAGTGCCTTCAACCGCCAGCACCTTGCCCTCGCCAAACTTGGCGTGAAACACGGCGATGCCGGCCTTGATGCCGTGCTCGGGCTCGCTTTTCTGAACGGGCACCGGCGGACTTTTCCAGGTCTCGGCACTGACCGGGGCCGTGCCCAGCCCGCTGTTGCCCCAGGCCGGGCGCGCCTGTGCCCCCTGGCTGTGTCGCGCACCCGCGGGTGTCCAGGGCGCGCCCATGCCGCTGGCAAACCCGGCCTGTTTGGGCGTGACCCACTTGAGGCAGTGCTCGGGCAGTTCGTCAAAAAAGCGGCTTTTGAGGTTGTAGCGGGTCTGGCCGTGCAGCATGCGCGTCTGCGAATGGCTCAGGTAGAGGCGCTTGCGCGCGCGGGTGATGGCCACGTACATCAGGCGGCGTTCTTCTTCCAGACCGTCGTAGTCGTTGAGCGCGTTCTCATTCGGGAACAGGCCTTCTTCGAGCCCGGTGATGAAGACCACATCAAATTCCAGCCCCTTGCTGGCGTGCACCGTCATGAGCTGGATCGCGTCTTCGCCGGCCTGCGCCTGGTTATCGCCCGCCTCCAGCGCCGCATGCGTGAGGAAGGCCGCCAGCGGGCTCATGGTCACGCCGTCATCCAGGCTTTCATCACCCTCCGGCAATGCAGGATCGAGGCCCTGACTCGCCGGGCTTTGCGACAGTTCGGGCATGGCCACCGCATGGCGGCCAAAACCTTCCTGCGTGACAAAGCTTTCCGCGGCGTTGACGAGTTCTTCCAGGTTTTCCACCCGGTCGGCGCCTTCCTTCTCAAGGCGGTAATGCTGGACCAGCCCGCTCTTGTCGAGTACCAGGTCGATGATATCGCGCAGGGTCAGGCCTTCGGTCTGCTCGCGGATCACGTCAATCATGGCGACAAAGGCGCCGAGGTTGGCCCCCGCCTTGCCGGTGGTGGCGCTGACCGCGTCCTGCAGCGAGCAGCCCGCGGCGCGGGCGGCGTCCTGCAGCTGCTCGATGCTGCGCGCGCCAATGCCACGTGGCGGAAAGTTCACCACCCGCAGAAAGCTGGTGTCGTCGTGCGGATTCTCCAGCAGGCGCAGGTAAGCCAGCGCATGCTTGATCTCGGCGCGCTCGAAAAAGCGCAGCCCCCCGTACACCCGGTACGGGAATCCGGCGTTGAACAAGGCGGTTTCGAGCACCCGGCTTTGCGCGTTGCTGCGGTAGAGCAGCGCAATTTCCTTGCGTTCGAATCCGTCGGACTTGACCAGCTGGCGGATCTCGTCGACCACCCAGTTGGCCTCGGCAAAATCACTGGCCTGCTCGACCACCCGCACCGGCTCGCCCGCACCCTGGGTGGTGCGCAGGGTCTTGCCCAGCCGGCCCTTGTTATGGCCGATCAGGTGGTTGGCCGAGTCGAGGATATTGCTGTAGCTGCGGTAGTTCTGCTCGAGCTTGATCTGGTGCTGCACACCGAACTCACGCACGAAGTCGGCCATGTTGCCCACACGGGCGCCGCGGAAGGCATAAATGCTCTGGTCGTCGTCGCCCACGGCCATGATCGCCCCCTGCCCACCCTCGCCCGGCAGGCCGACCAGAAGCTTGAGCCAGGCGTACTGCAGCTTGTTGGTGTCCTGGAACTCGTCGACCAGTACATGCCGAAAACGTCGGCGGTAATGCTCGCGCACATGGGCGTTGTCGCGCAACAGCTCGTACGAACGCAGCATCAGTTCGCCGAAGTCCACCACGCCTTCGCGCTGGCATTGCTCTTCATACAGCTGGTAGAGCTCGACCTTGCGCCGGGTTTCGTCATCGCGCACCGGCACATCGACCGGGCGCTGCCCCTCTTCCTTGCAACCGGCAATGAACCACTGCAGCTGTTTCGGGGGAAAGCGGTCTTCGTCCACATTGAACTGCTTGCACAGGCGCTTGATGGCTGAGAGCTGGTCCTGCGTGTCCAGGATCTGGAAAGTCTGAGGCAGCTGGGCCAGCTGGTAATGCGCGCGCAAAAAACGGTTGCACAGGCCGTGAAAAGTGCCGATCCACATGCCGCGCACATTGACCGGCAGCATGGCCGAGAGGCGGTGCACCATCTCCTTGGCCGCCTTGTTGGTGAAGGTCACCGCCAGCACGCCGCCCGGTGAGACCTGTCCCGTCTGCAGCAGCCAGGCGATGCGCGTGGTGAGCACCCGAGTCTTGCCCGAGCCCGCCCCGGCCAGGATCAGCGCATGCTCGGGAGGCAGCGTGACCGCGCTGCGCTGCTCGTCGTTGAGTTGTGCGAGCAAAGGGCTGGCGGGTACGAACGGGAAATCGGGGGCGTCAGAGAGCATGCCCTGATTGTAGAAAGGGCCGTCAGCCATTCCGGGTAGAATCAGCCACCGGGCCCAAGTTTCTTGCGCCCGGTTTTTTGTTGGCGGGCCTGCAATGGGCGACAGCACGCCACGCCAAAACCGGCCAGGCCAAGCGCTCACTCGTTGGACCCCTCGGTCCATGCAAACGATTCCTCTTCTGGAGCTTGGTTTCTCATGGAAATTTTTGACTACGACAACATCCTGCTGCTGCCGCGCAAGTGCCGCGTGGAGAGCCGTTCCGAGTGCGACGCGGGCGTCGAACTTGGGGGGCGCAAGTTCCGCCTGCCGGTGGTGCCGGCCAACATGAAAACGGTGGTGGACGAGTCGATCTGCGTGTGGATGGCCCAAAACGGCTACTTCTACGTGATGCACCGCTTCGACATCGACAACGTCAAGCTGGTGCGCGACATGCACGCCAAGGGCGTGTACGCCTCGATCTCGCTCGGCGTGAAGGCCCCCGACCGCGCCACGGTGGACCAGCTGGCTGCCGAAGGCTTGGTGCCCGAGTACATCACCATCGACATCGCGCACGGCCATGCCGACAGCGTGCGCGACATGATCGCCTACATCAAGGGCAAGCTGCCTGCCAGCTTCGTCATCGCCGGCAACGTGGCCACGCCCGAAGCCGTGATCGACCTGGAAAACTGGGGCGCCGACGCCACCAAGGTGGGTGTGGGTCCGGGCAAGGTCTGCATCACCAAACTCAAGACCGGTTTTGGCACGGGCGGCTGGCAGCTCTCAGCCCTCAAGTGGTGCGCCCGCGTGGCGACCAAACCCATCATCGCCGACGGCGGCATCCGCAGCCATGGCGACATTGCCAAGAGCATCCGCTTTGGCGCGAGCATGGTCATGATCGGTTCGCTATTCGCCGGCCACGAAGAGTCGCCCGGCAAGACCGTCGAGGTCGATGGCGAGCTGTTCAAGGAGTACTACGGCTCGGCCTCCGACTTCAACAAGGGCGAGTACAAGCACGTCGAAGGCAAGCGCATTCTGGAGCCGATCAAGGGCAAGCTGGCCAACACGCTGATCGAGATGGAACAGGACGTGCAAAGCTCGATCAGCTACGCCGGCGGCAAGAAGCTGATGGACATCCGCAAGGTCAACTACGTGATCCTGGGCGGCGACAACGCGGGCGAGCACCTGCTGATGTAAGCGCGGCCAGCGGCCCATGAAAGCCTGCGAACCGGGAAACCGGCGCAGGCTTTTGTGTTTCATGCCTTCTGTCCGAAGCCCTCTGAACCTAAAAACGGCAGTTGGCCGCTACGCACCCGATCGCACTGCCCTGGGGCGCTCTGGCGGCGTTGCTCGTCGTTGCAGGGTGCAGCCTGCGGCCTCCTCGCGCCTTGCCAGAGCGCCCCGGAACAGCACGCTCGGGCGCGTCCAACTGTCGTTTTTAGGTTGAATCCTGGTGCCGGCCCAGGTGACGCTCCACAAACTCGCGGAACACCCCCACCACCGGCAATTCGGTGCGCCCGGCCAGCGTGACCATGCCCAGCAGCGCTCCGGCATTCAGGGGTGGCTGCACCCGCAGTGCCACCAGCCGCCCCTCGGCCAGCAGCGGGTGCGCCGCCGCCACAATACCCAGGTAGATGGCATCGGTCTGCTCCACCGTGGCCAGCAGGCTGGCGATTTCCTCGCACTGCACGGTGATCATCTCGTCCGGCGCGGCCCGGGGTCCGTAACGGCTCACCAGCAGGCGCGCCACCTCCTGCGACAGGGGGATGGATGCCATCGGAAAGGGCTGAA
>Ga0255182_1001609_pt1 | contig 11394 bp, 7 predicted proteins | sample Atl_UVDOM_RepA_8_FD_188420 | JGI IMG/M metagenome (GOLD analysis project Ga0255182, IMG submission 188420) | Freshwater microbial communities from Altamaha River, Georgia, United States - Atl_UVDOM_RepA_8d | ecosystem: Environmental > Aquatic > Freshwater > River | place: USA: Georgia | collected... | reverse complement strand
TAATCCCAACGCCGGCAAGAGCGCGCTGTTCAACGCGCTAACTGGCGCGCGGCAGAAAATCGCCAATTACCCAGGGGTTACGGTTGAACGCAAATCGGGACGGGCGACATTTGCAGATGGTCACCCGGTTGAGCTTATTGACCTGCCTGGCGCCTATAGCCTCGAACCCGACAGCCTTGATGAAGCCGTAACTCGCGATGTCGTCCTTGGACGATTTGATGGGCACAGGCGGCCCGATGCGTTGGTCGTCGTTGTCGATGCTGGCAATCTGGACAACCACCTGCGCTTCGCACTCGAATTGATCGGGCAGGGATTGCCGACGGTCGTGGCGCTCAATATGGTCGATTTGGCGTCACGCGACGGGTTGGAACTCGACGCCGAAAAGCTCTCGCAAGAGTTGGGCGTTCCCGTCATTGCCACCGTTGCGGTACGCAAACGCGGGCTCGATCCTTTAATGGCCGCGCTTGCTGCGCAACTGGCTTCGCCGCCAGCAAAAGCAAACACACCATCGGGCCGCGCTGAAATCACCAAACGCGCGCATGCCATCGCCCGCTCGGTCATCATCAGCGAAACCCAGGGCCGCCAATGGACGCGGCGTCTTGATAGTGTGCTGTTGCATCCGGTCGGCGGCATCGTCGTATTGTTGGCATTGCTGTTTGTGATGTTCCAGGGTGTCTATGCTTGGTCGGAAGCGCCCATTGGGTGGATCGAGGGCGGATTTGCCCTGCTGACCGAGGCGATCAATGGCGCCTTGCCTGACAGTCTTTTCCGATCATTCCTGACCGATGGCGTTATTGCGGGCGTGGGTTCGGTCGTGGTCTTCCTGCCGCAGATCCTGATCCTGTTTTTCTTCATCCTGCTGCTTGAGGCATCGGGATATATGACGCGTGCGGCCTTTGTGATGGATCGGTTGATGGCCGCCGTCGGGCTGTCCGGGCACAGTTTCATCCCGCTTCTATCGTCATTCGCCTGCGCCATTCCCGGCATCATGGCGACGCGCACGATCATGGATCAAAAGGAACGGCTGGCGACGATCCTGATCGCACCGTTGATGACCTGCTCGGCGCGATTGCCGGTTTATACCCTGATCATTGGCGCCTTCATTCCGGCAACCAGCGTCGGCCCGGGCATCGGGTTGCAGGGGCTGGTACTGTTTGGGCTGTATGTGGCGGGCATTGTTGGCGCAATGCTGGCCGCCGCGATCATCCAGCGCTTTGTGACCCACAGCCGCCAGAGCAGTTTCCTGATCGAAATGCCGCGTTACCAGATGCCGCGGCTGCGGGATATTGCGATCGGCTTGTGGCAGCGCGCCTGGATATTCTTGCGCCGCGCAGGCACGATCATCTTTGCTGCAACGATCATTTTGTGGGCGCTTCTCAGCTTTCCGAAGGCCCCCGAAGGCGCGAATGAGAGCCAAGTCGAATACTCGGTCGCCGGTCGCATCGCCGACGGGATCGAAGTGGTCGTCAGCCCGATCGGCTTCAACCATGACATCGCACTAGCGCTCGTTCCCGCCATGGCGGCGCGTGAAGTCGCCGTTTCGGCGCTGGCAACCGCCTATGCCGTTGATGCGGAAGATGAAGACGAACAGGCGATGACCCTTGGTACGCAACTCGCGGGCAAATGGAGCCTGGCGACCGCCTTGGCATTCCTCGCCTGGTTCGTTTTCGCACCGCAATGCATCTCGACCATCGCCGTCACACGACGCGAAACCAATGGCTGGAAATGGCCAACCTTCATGGTCGTCTATCTGTTTGCACTTGCCTATGTCGCCGCAGGGATTACCTACTGGACTGCAGTGGCCGCCGGTCTGGGCTGACGGCGATTCTATTCCAAAAGAGGGGACATCATGGCGGGTAGCGTCAATAAGGTTATTCTGGTCGGCAATCTGGGTGCTGACCCGGAAGTGAAGAGCTTCCAAAATGGCGGACGCATCGCCAACCTGCGCATTGCGACCTCTGAAGACTGGAAAGACCGCCAGACAGGCGAAAAGAAAGAACGTACCGAATGGCATCAGGTGGTGCTGCAATCGGACGGCTTGGTCGGCGTTGCCGAGCGCTATCTGCGCAAGGGCGCGAAGGTTTATATCGAAGGCCAGTTGCGCACCCGCAAATGGCAGGATCAATCGGGTAATGACCGTTACACCACCGAAATCAGCGTAGGCGGTTTTGATGGAAAACTGGTAATGCTCGATGGCGCGCGCGGTGGCCAAGGCGGCGGTGGCAATGATGGCTGGGGCAGCGGTGGCAGCGCGCCCGCGAGCGGTGGTCAGTCAGGCGGCGGTTGGCAAAGCGGCTCATCGGGATTTGGCGGAGGTGATTTCTCCGACGATCTTGACGACGACGTGCCATTCTGATCGGCCGGCGGTCTGATCAGATCCGATATCCATGAACAAGCGCATCGCCCTGCTAGTCCTGCTTGCTGCGGCGATTGCGGCTTATTTCTGGTTCGACCTTGGAACCGTCCTCAGCCTTGAAAACTTCAAGCAAAGCCAGACCGACATAGTCGCGGCGAAGGATGCAAATCCGCTGTTCTATATCGGCGGATTTTTCCTGATCTATGTGATCGTAACGGCATTGTCGCTTCCCGGTGCGGCGATCATGTCCTTGGTGGCGGGGGCGCTTTTCGGTGTCATCACTGGCACGATCCTCGTGTCGTTCGCATCGACCATCGGCGCGACGCTCGCTTTCCTCTCGGCCCGCTTCCTGCTGCGCGATTGGGTGCAGTCGAAATTTGGCGAGCGCTTGAAAGCCATTGACGATGGAATAGCGCGAGACGGCGCTTTCTATCTTTTCACCATCCGCCTGATACCGCTCTTTCCCTTCTTCGTCGTGAACCTCTTGATGGGTCTTACGCGGATCAAGACGCGCACATTTTACTGGGTAAGCCAGATCGGCATGTTCCCGGCAACTATCGTTTTTGTCAATGCGGGGACGCAGATCAGCAAGATCGAAAGCACCGCAGGGCTGCTGTCCCCCACACTCATCGGCTCGTTTGTTCTGCTTGGCCTGTTCCCATGGATCGCCCGCGGGCTCGTGGCGGCGGTGAAGAAAGTACATGATCGCTAACTCGACCAAGCCGCGCCGTTTCGATCGTAACCTGATCGTTATCGGTGGTGGGGCGGCAGGCCTGGTTTCATCCTATATCGCCGCGATGGCCAAGGCCAAGGTCACTCTGATCGAGGCTGAGCGGATGGGTGGCGATTGCCTCAACACCGGTTGCATCCCGTCAAAAACGCTCCTCAAAAGCGCGAAAGTCGCGCACCAGATTGCCGATGCGGCGCGTTTTGGCGTTTCGGCATCGGTAGCCGGTATCGATTTCCCCATGGTGATGCGGCGCATACATGACGCGATCGCTACCATAGAACCCAATGACAGCGTCGAGCGTTATAGCAGCCTCGGTGTCGAGTGCCTGCAGGGTTATGCGCGATTTGTTGATCCCTGGACGGTGGAGATCGCCGGTAATGACGGCACCAGCCAACGGCTGACGTCGCGAGCCTTCGTCATTGCGACTGGTGCGGCACCAGTGGTGCCCCCACTGCCTGGTATCGAAAGCAGCGGTTACCTCACTAGCGAAACATTGTGGGACGCGATGGCTCAGCGGGCCCGGGCACCGAAAAGGCTGGTGATATTGGGCGGCGGGCCGATTGGCTGCGAACTGGCGCAGGCGTTCCAGCGCCTTGGAAGTGATGTGACACTGGTCGAGATGGCCGAACGGTTGCTGCTCAAGGAAGATGCAGAGGCCGCAGCAATCATCACACAATGCCTGCAACAAGATGGGGTACGCGTTCTCACCGGGCACAGGGCGGTGCAATTTGATGGCAAGAGCCTGACCGTTGAAAATGACGGCGAGCGAACCACCCTCGCATTTGACGATATCATTGTCGCAACTGGCCGCAGGGCACGGATAACCGGTTTTGGCCTTGAAGAGTTGGGGCTTGTCGAGAACGGCCGGCTCCAGGTCGATCCCTATTTGCGTACGCGCATGCCGCATATCCTGGTTGCTGGCGATGTTGCCGGAAACCAGCAACTGACGCATGGCGCGAGCCATGAAGCTTGGTATGCGGCGGTCAATGCGTTGGCGCAGCCATTCAAGCGCTTTCGCGCGGACTATCGGTTTCTGCCACGCGTCACCTATACCGATCCCGAAGTTGCCAGTGTCGGGCTCAGCGAAGAGCAGGCGAAGGAACAGGGGGTGGCTTATGAGGTCACCCGTTACGACATTGCGCACCTCGATCGGGCCATTGCTGAGGATGAAACGGCCGGCTTTGTAAAGATCCTGACTCCACCGGGTAAGGATCGCACATTGGGGGCGACGATTGTCGCCGCGCATGCTGGGGAGATGATCGCCGAAGTCGTGCTGGCGATGCGCCATGGGCTGACATTGGGCAAGCTGATGGCGGCAAGCCACAGCTACCCGACCTGGAACGAAGCTAACAAATTTGTTGCCGGACAATATCGTCTGGCCCGCAAGCCCGAGCGGCTGCAGCGTCTGGCACAGCGTTGGTTCGATTGGTTACGAAACTGAAATATAAGCCTAAATTTTTCCCATTGTAATCCGTTAACCATCCTTTTTCACAATTTAGTGACCATGGACGTCAACCATGATGTTCAACGATAAATTGTATTTTACATGCAAATTAGGGCAGCATGAAAACTCATGCTCCCAGCGGAAAAAAGCGCAGCGCGCGTTTTGCAACGGCGACCATCGCATTGTTCGCAGCTTTGGCTCCGGCGTCCGCTTGGGCGTTGGAGATTCCGGTTCCGACTGCGGAGCAGGCTTGCCCGGCCACGGGCATTGAAACTGTCGCCCCGTTACAGGTAGCGGTACAAACCAAGTCAGAAGCCATTCTGGGTGGCACGCGCAGCAAGCTGGAAGAGCTGAAAGCCCAGCAGGCGGCTGCAGCCGCGGTAGCAATTGCGCCCGCTCCCGCGCCGATGGTGCAGCTGGCGATGCTCAGCCCGGCGGCTGGCCCTGCCGCGATTGCCGCGCCGTGCACCGCTTTGGCGTTCGCGCGCCTACCGCAGACCGCACAAGAAACCACGCTGGCTCCGCGCGCTCGCGCGACGCAATGGGTTGCGCGCCTTGCTGCTGTTTCCATTGCGCGGCGTCCGCAACTGGATTCGGGCTTGCTGCTCCAGCCGGTCGACACCAGCAAGCCCAACGTGTTTGGCAGCGTGGCGTTGGCCATTGGTCGCACCCCGCTCGACAATAAATGGCAGCGTGCGCAAGCGGCGAAATTGCCGCGCCGCGGTGGCGAGTGGCGCACGGTCGTGGGTGAAGCGCGCGATCTCGACCAGGGCCGCAAGCTCGACATGATCAACAGCTGGGTGAACCGCCGTATCAACTTCATCGACGATTCGGCGCGGTTCAAGGTCGCCGATCGCTGGGCGACCGCAGCAGAAACGCTGCGAGCCGGGCAGGGTGACTGCGAGGATTACGCCATCGCAAAGATGAAGCTGCTCGAGGCTTCGGGTGTCTCAACCAACGACATGTTCCTCGTCATCGCCAAGGATCTGGTCCGCCGTGCAGACCACGCCTTGCTAGTGGTACGTAACGGAGATCGCCTCGTCGTCCTCGACAACAACACCGATCGCATCGTTGATGCGGCGGCGATCAGCGATTACCGACCAGTAATGAGCTATTCCGCGGGTAAGGCCTGGCTGCACGGCTATGCCACGCAGCCCGCACCGATCATGCAAGCGCCAATCCGTATCGCCGCGCTTACCAGCTAAGCGAAAATCTCAGCGTTCGCGCAGGGCTTCCGAACGAGCCTTGATCAGCGGCTTGAGCAAGTAGCTCAATATGCTCTTGCGGCCGGTGATGATTTCCACATCGCAGATCATGCCAGGGCTGATCGGCAGGCGCTTGCCTGCGGACAGCAGGTACGACCGGTCGGTTTCGACCACGACGGTGAAATAGGCTTCCTTGGCCACTTCATCATAGATGCTGTCAGCCGATACCTGCACCACCTTGCCGGATAGCCCGCCATAAATCGAAAAGTCATAGGCAGTGACTTTTACATTGGCGCGGTCGCCGACCTTGATAAAGGCGATATCGCGCGGCGTCACCCGGGCTTCGACCAGCAGCTTGTCGCCGACGGGCACAACCTGCATGATTTTTTCACCAGCTTGTACGAAGCCGCCAATCGTCGTCACCTGAACATCGTTCACGACGCCATCGACCGGAGAGCGAATTTCCGCCCGGTTCACGCGTCCTGCCGCACCTTTAATCGACTGTTCGTTGACAGCCATCTTGGTCGCAATCTGGCTGCGCTCGTCGAGCGCATCCTGTCGGAACTGATAGCCGGCTTCGGATGCCTGCGCCTGAGCCTCGGCGATTGCAGCTTGCGCACGCGACGATGCTTGCTGGGCAGCAGCGAGGCGGCCTTGCAGATCGGTAACTTCGCGCTGCGCGGTCAGCAATTCGGTTTGCGGAACGATCGACTTGGCAGCCAAGGGTGCCAGCATGTTGACCTGATTCTGTGCAAGCTGGAGGCTCTGGCGCAAACTGGCGACCGTTGCCTGTGCTTCGGCATAGTCTCGGCGGCGCTGTTCGACTGCCGCACCCATTGCCGAAATACGGCTACGCAATGCGGCGGCGCGTACCGATTGAAGCGCAGCTTCCTGGCGGCATTCTTCAGGCAGGCTGCCATCCGGATTGGGCGGACAATCCCCGCCTGTACCACCTTCACGCGATAGGCGCGCAGCACGGGCGGCAAGCGAACGGTTCTCGGCGGCAATCTGGCCCAACTGTGATGAGGATTCGGTGTCGTCGAGGCGCACCAGCAACTGACCCTTGCGAACGCGCTGTCCCGAACGGACCAGGATGTCGCGGATTGTCGCCGGCTCTGCCGCCTGCACGAGCTGCATCTTGCTCGACGGGATCACCCGGCCCTGACCGCGCGTCACTTCTTCAATCGGAGCAAGGCTGGCCCAGATCAGGAAGATCAGGAAACCGGCACTTGCAGCGACGATAATCTGGCGCGAGCCGCTTTGGCTCTTGTACCATTCGAGTACGGCTTTCATTGACCACCCATGGTTGTTTTCGGCGTTTCCGCTCCGCCGCTCGATTGACGGCTGCTCACGGCGGCAGCTGCGCGGCGTGTTTCTCGCGGATCGGGAATTTTCAAAGTCCAGCCCTTGCTGATGTCCAGGCGACCGCCAACATCGTTCTCGGCTGCGCGCATCGGCACCAGCTCCGGCGGCAATTTGGAACGGGCCAGCGCTTCGGTTTGCTGGTCGATCGTCAGCTGGCCTTCACCTAGGGCTTCGTCGCCCAAACCAGCGAGGTCGGTTGCTGATGGGATATTCTCCACGCCCGAATAGTTGTCGGTGAATGCAGCTGGCATCCCCCACTTGCCCGGCCAGCGGTAGAAGATGTGCGCGCCAAGCTGCGAAATCTTGGTCAGCTTGGGTGCCCAATAGGGCGAGACATAATTGGCGTGGTAATGCGTCGCTTGGCCGACCGAGCGCTCGACATAACCGCTCAGTGCCTCTCGGGCCACAGCTTCAGCTGCTGCCCAGGCGGCGGCAGAGGGTTTGCGGTTGAGCGAGCCATCGCAGGTGAAGCTGAATTGGCAGACCGGCTGGTTCGAGCCCTGATAGACAACGCCGCAAACCGAATTCGGGAATGCAGGATGGCGCACACGGTTCAGCACAACCTGCGCAACGGCACGGCGCCCTTGCAAAGGTTCATAGGCAGCTTCGTAATAAACCGCCTGCGTCATGCACTGCAGCGCTGTAAGGCCGGTGCCGGAGAAGTAGTTGCGGATTGCAAAGGGTTTGGCCGCAAGGATGGGAGCGTCCGAAAAGGGCAGCGCTTCATTCTTCGCCAGCGCATCTTCTCCGGTCAATTCCGGCTTGTCGATGGCCTCTTCGGTAATCGAAAGCAGGGCTTCGCGCTCTTCCGCACTCATCTGCGGTATGGCTGCGGCCTCGGCGGGCTCTCCAAGGCCCAGCATAGGCAGAAGGCGCGAAAGGTCGGCGTCGCGCATAGTAACCGCGAAAATCGCGAGCGCCGTTAACATGCCAAAAAAGATCAACACAGGTCGGTTGGACTTGCGGACCATTTCCTGATCCTTGGTTCCATCGAGAAGCGAAGCATGCATGGTCATTCTCCCGCCAGGCCAGCCTTGGCAAGTATCTGATCCCGCGGCCCGTCTGCGATGATGCGACCTTTGTCGATCACGATGAGGCGATCGACAATCGCGAGCATGGCGTTGCGGTGGGTGGAAACAATGAGCGTCTGCCCTGGCGTTATGGCCTTGTTGAGACGATCAATGAAAAGGCGTTCGGTTTGTGTGTCCATTGCGCCAGTGGGTTCGTCGAGGAACAGCAATTTGCTGGGCTCGACGAGCGCTCGGGCAAGAACCATGAAGCTGCGCTGGCCGCCCGAAAGGCGCGAGCCGCGTTCACCGATATGAAGGTCAAAGCCAGCTGCGTCGCGACCGATAAAGCCGTCGGCGCCTGAAGCTGCGACAGCGGCGAGCAGCCGTTCTTCATCAAGGTTGCGCGCGCCGAGCAGCAAATTTTCGCGAACGGTGCCGCTGAACAATTCGGCGTCCTGGCCGACAAAGCGGAGCGCGGCGCGCAGTTCATGCGGATGATGCTGGCGGCTGTCGAGGCCATCGATGCGATAGCTGCCTTCAGTAGGCTCATACAGGCCGCAGATCAGGCGACCCAGCGTCGATTTTCCTGAGGCGACGCGACCGATCAGGCCGATGCGTTCGCCGGGGGCGATTTTCAGGTTGATGTCCGACAGCGATTCCTTGCCCGCCTCCGGATAGCTGAAGCCGACATGTTCCAGTTCCAATTGTCCCTGCGAAATCACTGGGACAACCGAGCGGCTTCCCTTTTCGCGTTCGTCGCCCTGCTCCATGAGCGTTTGAAGGCTTTCGAGGGTTATAAAGGCTTGGCGGCCACGCGTCATGAGGAAGGCCAGTTGCCCAACCGGTGCAAGTGAGCGACCAGCGAGCATGACGATCGCGATGATGCCACCCATCGAGATGGTGCCAGCGTTGAACATGTAAAAGCCGCCAATGACCAGCGCGATATTGGTCGATTGCTGGCACAAAGCGGCCAGATTGACTGCTGTCGCTGTCAGGTTGCGCAGCTTTTCCTGTGTCTGTGCACTGGCGGTCGAATAACGCTGCCAGCGGCCAAGCATACGGCCTTCGGCGCGGCAAGCCTTGAGCGTTTCGATGCCGCTGATCGATTCAATCAGTGCCGTTTGCTGGAGGCTTGCATCGGCCTGGGCATCGAGGGCGGCTTGGCCCATCGATTTCTGCAGGGTATAGCCGGCAGCCGCCATCACGATGATCGCGACCAGCGGTATCAACGCCAGCCATCCGGCGAGGATGGCAATCAGCGCGACAAAGAGCACAAGGAACAGTATATCGACCATCAGCACGACCGTGGTCGAGGCAAAGAAATCCCGCACCACTTCATAGTCGGTGACGCGGCGGGCCATAGCCCCGGTGCTTCCCTTGCGCTCTGCCATGGGCAGGTTGAGGATCTTTTCAAATAGCCGCTGCGACAGGCGCGCGTCGAGCGCACGACCCAATTCGTCGACCAAACGGGTTCTTGCAAGGCGCAAACCGAATTCGACCGATATCGCGATCAATACACCAAATGCGAGCACCCACAGGCTGGTTGCCGACTTGTTCGGAATGATGCGGTCATACACGTTCATCGTGAACAGCGGCAAAGCAAAGGCCAGCAGATTGATCACCAATGCAGCAAGCATCACGTAGAGGAAAGATTTGCGGATCTTCCACACTTCGTACCAGAACCAGTGGTTCCGGCGTACCTTTTCCCACGGCCGCTCGCCTTCACGATCACGGCTTGGATCGGGATCGACGATGACAGCCTCGCCGCCATAGACGGCTTCAAGGGCTTCGCGGTCAACCCAGACCCGCTCAGTATTTCCGGGCAACTGGATTTCGAAATCATTGCCATTGACGCCGTGTACGATCAGAGCACGGCCCGGGCCGGCAAACAGGATCGCCGGCAGGTCGCGTTCCTGCCAGCCACGAAGGCGGCGCGTGGTGGTTTCCCCACGAAGCCCGATCTGATCGAGCGCATATTCGGTCTGATGGAACGGTAAAAGGCCAGCCTCATCAAGGACGAGACCGGCGCGTATGGAAGCAGGTGAAGACGGGCGCTCATTCAGCGCGGCGAGCACACTAATGCATGCAAGCAACTCATCGCCTTGCGGCGGAGCATTATGCCACTCTTGCAGCGTCAATTTCAAACCCCCGTACATTGTGCATCAGCGAGTCCGGACCAAAGCCCTGCCGAGGCAGGTGCCACTAAACGCACCTTCGAAGAGTCAAAAACGGGTTAACCAACTTTGCCGCAAAATCTGTCGTAAAATACTGGATTACAGACATAAATTAATTTCGACGGAAAAGGCATTAACCCAGATTTTGGGGTTGCCAAGAGCCCGAAAGCCCTTGGCAACATTTCATGACGTCAATTCGAGTAACGGCGGCGATCGGTTTCCGACGGCGGCGTCGGACCGACCTTGAACCGTTCGCGGGCATTGGCTTCTGCATCCGACCGAGCGGCTACACCCAAGGCCTGCATCAGCTCATTCGCTGCCGCGAGGATCTTGTACTCGGCAAAGGTTTCCGCAAACCGCGCGGTCTCTGCACGAACCTGTACGTTGTAACGTGTGTTCTGCGCATCGAGCACGTCGAGCAGCGAACGGCGTCCGACATTGAACTGCTCACGATAGGAAAGCAGCAGGTCGTCCGAAACCTTGGCCTGACGGTCGAGTTCGCCGGCCAGCTTGCCCTGGCTGGTCCAAGCATTCCACGAAACGCGGACGTCCTCTTCAGCTTCACGGGTTAACTGATGCAAGCGGAAACGAGTTTCGCTTGCCCGGCGAACCATTTCCTGGACCTTCGCGCGGTTTATGCCGCCGTCAAAGATCAGCCAGCGTGCGACCACCCGGGCTTGCAAGTCATTGGTTTCTCCACGGAATCCGTCAATATCGTCGCCGACACGGGCATTGCCCTCGAGCGAGATTGTCGGACCAAGATCGGCTTTTGCCTTGCCGATAACGGCATGTGCGGCATCCAGATCAGCCTGCGCTTCACGGACCCTCGGGCTTTGCAGACGCACCTTTTCGATCGCTTCAGCAAGCGAGCCGGGCAGTTTCGCGCGCAGCGATTGCGGCAACGTTGCTGATGCGTCGATATCAAGACCGGTCAACGTGCGGAATGCGATGCCGGTGTTGACCATGTCCTGCTCGGCCTCGGTCAGGCGCGCAGATGCAGCCTGCAGGCGTTCTTCGGCCTGCTGCTGGTCAGCGATGCTGATCGAACCTTGGGTCACGCCTTCGCGAAGGTCGTTCACGAGGTTAGTGTGGAACGCGACATTATCCTGC
>Ga0255182_1001608_pt1 | contig 11394 bp, 6 predicted proteins | sample Atl_UVDOM_RepA_8_FD_188420 | JGI IMG/M metagenome (GOLD analysis project Ga0255182, IMG submission 188420) | Freshwater microbial communities from Altamaha River, Georgia, United States - Atl_UVDOM_RepA_8d | ecosystem: Environmental > Aquatic > Freshwater > River | place: USA: Georgia | collected... | reverse complement strand
ACCGTGGTGCTGTCCACGCAGCACAGCCCCGACCAGAGCGAAACACAGACCAAGATGAAGGACAGCTTCATCGAGGCGGTCATCGAGGAGATCATCAAGCCCGTGCTGCCCAAGGAATGGCTGAGCAACACCCGCTACCTGGTCAACCCCACCGGCCGGTTCGTGATCGGCGGCCCGCAGGGCGACTGCGGCCTGACCGGTCGCAAGATCATCGTCGACACCTACGGCGGTGCGTGCCCGCACGGTGGCGGCGCCTTCTCGGGCAAGGACCCGTCCAAGGTGGATCGCTCGGCGGCCTATGCGGCGCGCTACGTGGCCAAGAACATCGTGGCCGCCGGCCTGGCCAAGCAATGCCAGGTGCAGGTGGCCTACGCCATCGGCGTGGCCAAGCCGATGAACATCACGGTCTACACCGAAGGCACGGGTGTCATCTCGGACGACCGCCTGTCGGCGCTGGTGGCCGAGCACTTCGACCTGCGTCCCAAGGGCATCATCCAGATGCTCGACCTGCTGCGCCCGATCTACTCCAAGACGGCAGCCTACGGTCACTTCGGTCGTGAAGAGCCCGAGTTCACCTGGGAGCGCACCGACAAGGCAGCGGCGCTGCGCGCGGCGGCTGGCCTGTGATCTATCGCCGGATAGCTTGAAAAACGCCCGCCTTGGGCCCCCCATGGGGCTTTTGGTCGGGCGGCGTCTCGCTAGCATGCCATCCAGGGCGGTGAGCAGACGGATCTGCGGCACCCCCCGTGTGCCATGCGGAAAAAGATCCCTGTTCATCACCTGCGTCTGGGCATGTTCGTCCACGAACTCGTCGGTTCATGGATGGATCACCCGTTCTGGCGCTCGGCCTTCCTGCTGACGGACGCCCGGCAGCTGGAACAGCTGCGCCAGAGTGCCGTGCGCGAGGTCTGGATCGACACCCGCAAGGGCCTGGATGTCGAGGAGCCGCCGGTGGCTGCCGCCCCGGCCGAGCCCCGCCCTGCGGCCCCCGCCGCCGACCTGCCGCCGGTCAGCGCGGCGCCTTCGCCTGCACCCATCGACACGCCAGCGGCCTTTCGCGAGGAACTGCACCGGGCCTCGAGCATCGTGGCCTCGGCGCGGCCGGCCATGCAGTCGCTGTTCGAAGACGCCCGCCTGGGCAAGGCCATGGACGCCGAACATTGCCTGCCTCTGGTCCACGAGATCACTTCGTCGGTCGACCGCAACCCCGGGGCCATCGTGAGCCTGGCCCGGCTCAAGACCAGCGACGACTACACCTACATGCATTCGGTGGCTGTGTGCGCCCTGATGGTCGCGCTGGCCCGCCAGCTGGGGCTGGACGACGAGGCCACCCGGGAGGCCGGGCTGGCTGGCCTGGTGCACGACCTGGGCAAGGCCCTGATGCCGCCCGAGGTGCTCAACAAGCCCGGCAGCCTCACCCGCGAAGAGTTCGACATCATGAAGCGCCACCCCCAGGCTGGCCACACCATGTTGCTCGAAGCCCAAGGCGTGGGCGAGATCGCGCTGGACGTGTGCCTGCACCACCACGAGCGCATGGACGGCAAGGGCTACCCGCATGGCCTCCAGGGCGAGCAGATTTCGCTGCACGCACGCATGGGGGCGGTGTGCGACGTCTACGACGCCATCACCTCCAACCGGCCTTACAAGGCGGGCTGGGATCCGGCCCAGTCGGTGCAGCGCATGGCCCAGTGGGCCCAGGACGGCCATTTCGATGCGGCCGTGTTCCAGGCCTTCGTCAAGAGCATCGGCATCTACCCCACGGGCTCCCTGGTCAAGCTGCGTTCCGGCCGGCTGGCGGTGGTGGTGACCCAGGGCCAGGCGTCGTTGCTGGCCCCGGTGGTCCGCGTGTTCCATGCCACGCAGCCCCTGGGGCCGTTGCCGCCGCAACTGGTGGACCTGGCCGACCCGGCCTGTGGCGATGCCATCGAGTCGCGTGAGAATCCGGCGCAGTGGGGGTTCCGCATGCTGGATGAACACTGGCTCAACGCCTGAGGCCGACGACCGGAGCGCCGCATGGACGCCTACCTCAGCCCGGACCAGCTGTGCGTCGGCCTCTTCGTGCACGTGGATCTGCCCTGGTCCGAGCATCCGTTCAGTTTCTCGAGCTTTCGCGTGCGCAGCATCGACCAGGTGCTGGCCTTGCAGGCCCTGGGGCTGCACCGCATCCGGTACTCACCCGAGCGCAGCGACGCGACCCCGCTGCAGCCCCCGACCCGGCACCCGCACCCGAGCAGTCCACCCGAGGCTCTGGAGACGCTGGCTCCCCGGGTCGAACGCGCGCGCCAGCTCAAGCTTGAGCGCCTGGAGCGGCTCGACGACGTGCATGAGCGCCTGGCTCGATGCCAGCGTGCCTTTGAATCGGCGCTGCGATCGGCGCGTGGCCTGGGGCGCGAACTGCGGACCACGCCCCGGCAGGCGCGCCACTCGGCCCTGGATCTGGTCGAACGCCTGGCCGAGCGCGTGCGGGTGGACGCCGAGGTGTCCTTGCAGCTCATGAGCGACGTCGTGGGGGGTGAACCCCTGTACGACCATGGGCTCAATGTGGCCGTGATGGCCATGCTCCTGGCCCGCGAACTGGCCCTGGCCGACGAACAGGTGCGCTGGGTCGGTCTGGGGGCCCTGTTGCACGATTGTGGCTGGCTCGATCTGCCCGACCGCGTGGTGCACAAAGGGCAGACCTTGACGCGTGCCGAAGCCCGGCTGATGGAGGACCACTGCCAGCTGGGTGTTGAGCGCCTGCGCCGTCTCGACCTGCCGGTCGAGGTGCTGCAGATCGTCGGTCAGCACCACGAGCACCTGGACGGCACGGGCTACCCGGCGGCCCTGGAGGCCACCCACCTGGCGATGCCCGTGCGCATCGTGGCCGTGGTCGATGCCTATGACAGCCTGTGCAACCCGATGTGCGGACAGCGGCCCCGCACCCCCCATGAAGCCTTGTCGACGCTGTTTGGCCGGGAGCGCCGGGCCCTCGATGCCGAGGTGCTGAGTCGCTTCGTGCGCTGTGTGGGCGTGTATCCGCCAGGCACCATCGTCGAACTGTCCAACGGCGCGCTGGCCATCGTCGTGACGGTGCACGAGAGCCGGCCCCTCAAACCCTTGGTGCTCGTGCACGACCCTCAGGCCCCGCAGGACGATCCCATCGTCGTCGACCTGGCCCGAGAGCACGGTCTGACGGTGGTGCGCACGCTGCTGCCGCAGGCCTTGTCCGAGACGGCACGCGCGCGGTTGTCACCTCGGCGCCGCATCAGCTGCTTCGTCCAGGCCCCCCGGTTGCAGGGGGGCTGAGCCCGTGCGGGGGTATGCCCCCATTGAACCCAGCGTGCCCTCACGCAACCTGGCAGCGGGCGGCGCGGGGCCGACTCGGTCTCGGGCGCGAGCCCGTCGCACACCGACACCAGATCACAGAGAGGGACATCATGGCCACACCATCGGTCGTATTGGCGGGTACCAGCCTGCGGGACACTTTGATTGCCGATGCGGACAGCATCGTGCGCCCGGATGCGGGAGACGACGACATCCGGGTCACCGCAGGGGCCACCGAGGTCGTGCTGGAGCGAGGATTCGGCACCGACGTGGTGCTGGCCACTCCGGATGCCTATGTGGCCCAGGCTCGCTTCAGCTTGCGGTTCGGCGAGGGGTTGCTCCCGTCTGATCTCGACATCTCCCGTGAGGACACCGACAGCTTCTGGGGCGGGCAGACCCTGAGGTTGCGCTTCCGCAGCACGGGAGACACCTTGGTTGTGCCCTCGCCGTTCACCCTGCCGCGCCCGCCCATCGACCGTCTGCCTACATCCATCACGTTTGCCGATGGCACGTTCTGGTCTGCCGACGAAGTCGGCATCCAGGTGGCCAGGGCGGTTCAGACCGGTCCGTTCATCGAAGCCGTCGGCGATGCATCGCAGCGCCTCGAGGTGGTGAACCGAGGCCCGCACAGTGTGCGGGGCGGCGCGGGCGACGACACCCTCGTGGCAGGGACGGGGGCCGATCACCTGAGCGGCCTGGGGGGATACGACACCTATTTCTTCAAGGGCGACTGGGGCACTGACAACGGGCTCACCCTGGTACAGAACTTCGACACGTCGCAAGACCATCCGCCCTACCCTGTGGGGCCGCAGACGGTCCAATCCGTCGGGGCCGGGTGGGTGACGGTGACCGCTTCCCGGGGGCGCCTGCTCTTCGATGCGGACACACCCCTGTCCGAGGTTCAGTTTGCCACGGCCGGCAGTGACCTGCTGATCCGCCGCACGCAAGGGTCGGGGGGCATCCGCGTGACCCAGTACTTCGACGGCATCGGCACGCCGGCGGCTGCCCCGATCGTTACCATCGAATTTGCCGACGGGCAGATCCTGACGCGGGCTGACCTGGAGGCTCGGCTGTGGCCCGACACCGAGGCGGGTGTCGAGCGCTCCGGAGGGACGTCGTCCGAGCGCTTCCTGGGTGGCGCGGGCGCCGACACCTTTTTCGGCGGGGCCGGGGGCGACCGCTACGAAGGCGGTGCGGGCAATGACGTCTTCGCCGATTTCGTCATGGGCCCGATACGGGCAGACTATTATGGATACTTCCAAGTGCGTCAGGGCGGTGGAGACGACACCTACGTCTTCCGGCGAGGCGGTGGTGTGGACACCGTGTACGACTACGGCGGCTTCGACACGCTCGAGTTCGGCGAAGGCATCACGCCCGACGACATCGAGCTGCAGTACCTGGACGTCGTGCTGGGCAGCAACGGTGTACCCAATTCTTACACCACCTCGCGTCAATGGGTGCTGGCCTTGCGGGACAGCGACGATCGCGTCATTTTTGGCGAGCACGGATTCACACCCAATGGACGCACCCACCGGTCCCTGACCCAAGGCATCGAGAGGGTCCTTTTTGCCGACGGCCAGGCGTGGGACACGGCGACTCTGACGCGGATGCAGAGCGAGGCGCAGATGCTGTCGAGCCAGGTTCCGGGCTACCAGACCGTGCCCACCGAGAGGGCGGATCTGTCTGTGACGCTGGGGTCGGGGGATGGCGAAGGCACGGTGTTTGGCGATTGGCTCTACGCCGGTGCGCAGACGGCCGTCGTTCATGGCGGGCCGGGCGATGACCGCATCCTTGGCCCGGGCCGAGCGCAAGGCGTCACGGTCCTGTGGAATCGGGGTGACGGCAGTGACGTCATCGATGTGCCGGGAGTCACCCTGGCATTGGGCGCCCAGGTCAAGCGTGAGGACGTCCAGTTTCTCGAACTTGACGAAGCCACTGGGCGCGCGCGGATCGCCATGGACCCGGCGCGCACGCGTGATGTGCTGACCGTGTCATCGCTGCAGACCCTCCGGTTTGCTGATGATGCGCCCGGATCTGTCGGCCTGTCGGGCGCGGCCCTGGGCGCGTTTGCGCGGCAGTCGCCGTCTCTGCGCTTGAACGTGGTCGGCACCAGTGACGATGACGTCCTCCTGGGCGGTGCCGGCGCCGACACCCTGAGGGGCCGGGCAGGCTCGGACACCCTGGTGGGCGAGGCCGGGGCCGACACCCTGATCTTTGCGCCGGGTGATGGTGCCGATGTCGTGAGAGCCGACAGCCAGGACGTGCTCGTGCTCAGCCATCTCGAAGACCTGCATGTCGGCAACCTGGGAGCCACCGGCTCCGGGCGGGTCGTGCTTGACCTGGGCGGAGGCGACAGCCTCACGCTCGAGCGGGCCGGGGAGTGGGATGGTCTGCAGGTGCGGCTGGCCGGCGAGCGCCAGCTCAGTGGCGCCGAGATCATGGCCACGGCCCGCCTGATGGGCGACCTGACCCTGGACGGGAGCAGCCGCAACGACAGCCTCGTCGGTGGGGCAGGGTATGACCGGCTCAGCGGGCTCGCTGGCCATGATCGTTTGAGGGGGCTGGGCGGGCACGACCGACTCGATGGCGGCGCCGGTCGGGACACGTTGGTTGGCGGCCTGGGTCAAGACACCCTGCTCGGGGGCAAGGGCGCCGACACCTACCAGGTGGTCCGTGGCGATGGGCAGGACCTCATTGTCGACACCGACAGCACCTGGCTGACCAACGATGTACTGGCTTTCGGCGACGTCCGCTCCGACCAGTTGTGGTTCACCCAGGACGGGGATGACCTGCGCATCGCCATCATCGGGTCGACCGATGTGGTGACGGTTCAGGACTGGTATCTCGGCAGCGCCCACCGCATCGAAACCATCAGAGCCGCAGGCGACGGCAGGAGCCTGGGAGCCGGCAAGGTCAACGCCCTGGTCACAGCCATGGCCGGGTTCACCGATGTCGCCATGGCCGACACCCAGCTGCCTGCCGACACGCCTGCCAACGTGCTGCAGGCGATCCGACGCAACTGGGTCTGAGGGCTCGGGGCCGAGACCGGCCCGCTCGACCCGGCGCTGCCCTCACTGTGTCGACAGGCTCAGCCCGGCGTGCTCGCGCAGCGGGTGGAAGTGCACCAGGGGGTGCCGCTCGGCCGTCAGGCGCAGGTCGTAGCTGGAGGTGATCATGTAGGCCAGGGTGTCGGCGGCGTCCAGCGCCAGCTTGCTGGCGTTCTCGTCGCAGAACTTCTTCATGGCCTCTGGGGTGTCGGCCGTGATCCAGCGGGCGCCCGAGAAGCGGCAGGGCATCAGGCGGATGTCCACCCCATATTCGGCCTTGAGGCGGTGCTGCACCACCTCGAACTGCAGCTGGCCCACGGCCCCCAGCAGCATGGCGCCGCCCACTTGCGGTCGGAACACCTGAATGGCGCCTTCTTCGCCCAACTGCAACAAACCCGCTTGCAACTGCTTTGATTTCATCGGATTGGCCAGTTCGACCGTCTGGAAGAGTTCGGGCGCGAAGAAGGGCAGGCCGGTGTACTGCAGGTTGATGCCGTCGGTGATGGTGTCGCCCAGCTGCACGCCGCCATGGGTGGTGAAGCCGATGATGTCGCCGGCAAAGGCCTCGTCGACGGCTTCACGGCGCTGCGACAGGAAGGTCACCACCGAGGTGGGCCGCAGTTCCTTGCCCGAGCGTTGCACCTTGAGCTTCATGCCCGGCTCGTACTTGCCCGAGCACACGCGCACGAAGGCGATGCGGTCGCGGTGCGACGGGTCCATGTTGGCCTGCACCTTGAAGACCACGCCCGAGAAATTGTCCTGGTCCGGCGCGATCTCCTTGTGGCTGCCGTCCTTCTCGGTCGAGAAGCGAGGTCGCGGTGACGGGGCCAGGTCCACCAGGGCATCGAGCACTTCCTGAACGCCGAAGTTGTTCACCGCCGAGCCGAAGAACACGGGCGTCTGCTTGGCCGCCAGGAACTGTTCGAGGTCGAAGGCCGGGGCGGCCTCGGCCATCAGCTCCATGTTAGCCTCGGCCAGTTCCCAGTCGTGGCCGAAGCGGGCGGCCAGCTTGTCGCGCTCGTCGAGCGACAACACCTCGTACTCGTCGCTGCGCTTGTCTTCACCGGCATCGAACAGGCGCATCGACTTCGTGCGCAGGTTGACGATGCCGCCGAACTGCTTGCCCTGACCCACCGGCCAGGTCATGGGCACACAGGGCATGCCCAGCTCCTGCTCGACCTCGTCGAGCAGCTCGAGCGGGTCGCGGCCCTCGCGGTCCATCTTGTTGACGAAGGTGATGATGGGCGTGTCGCGCTGGCGGCAGACCTCGATCAGCCGACGCGTCTGCGCTTCGACCCCGTTGGCCGCATCGATCACCATCAGGGCCGAGTCCACGGCGGTCAGCACCCGGTAGGTGTCTTCCGAGAAGTCCTTGTGGCCCGGGGTGTCGAGCAGGTTGACCACGTGATCGCGGTAGAGCATCTGCATCACGCTGGACGCCACCGAGATGCCGCGCTGCTTTTCGATCTCCATCCAGTCGGACGTCGCATGGCGCGAGGCCTTGCGCGCCTTCACCGAGCCGGCGATGTGGATGGCGCCCGAGAACAGCAGCAGCTTTTCCGTCAACGTCGTCTTGCCGGCGTCGGGGTGGGAGATGATGGCAAAGGTGCGGCGGCGGCGCGTTTCGGCGCCAAAGGTCGAGGCAGTCACGGTGGGCTCGGAGGGCTTCTGGGGCGTCTTGGGCGAGGGGGCCACGCGTGAGGTGGCCCGAATAGAACCCGGTATTGTCCCTCAGGCCCGCCCCCAGCGCCAGCTGGCGTGGCCCGGTGACGGCACCCCGCAGGCGCGGGGCCGTAGAAGCCCGGGCTGTCAGATCTGCCAGCTTGGCTATCCTCGGCGCGTCCACCGCTCGAGCGTGGGTTCGGTCCCCAGGGCCTTCGGAGTTTCCATGAACACGACCACACGGCAGCAGCTGCGGGCACTGGCCCTCGCTGCATGCACCAGTCTGGGCACGCTGACGGCCCATGCCAACCCTTTTTGTGTGTTCGACATCGTCGGCACCACCGGTGACGCCTTCAACATGAGCCGCGATTACGCCGTGGCCATGCAGAAGGAGGGGGTGAACATCGAACTCAAGGTGTACACCAACGAGGCCCGGGCCATCGAGGATTTCCGCGCCGGGCGCTGCGATGCCGTCATCGCCACGGGGTTTCGCACGCGCCCCTTCAACGGCGTGGCTGCCTCGATCGACACCTTGGGCTCGACCACCATCGTGCGCAACGGGCGCCTGGACATGAACGCCAGCTACGAGGTCATCCGCAAGCTGGTGCAGACGTTTTCGACCGACTCGCCCCAGGTCACGAAGCTGATGACCGAAGGCAAGTACGAAGTGGGCGGCATCCTGCCCATCGGGGCGGCCTACCTGATCGGCAGCGACCGGCGCAACAACACGGTCGAGGCCCTGGCGGGCAAGCGCATCGCGGCACTCGAGTACGACCCGGCCCAGGCCGTGATGGCCCGCCGGGTGTCGGCCATCCCGGTGCCGTCGGACATCGCCAACATCTCCTCGCGCCTGGCCAGCGGGGCGGTGGACTTCATCGCGGCCCCGGCGCTGGCCTACAAGCCCCTCGGGCTGGACCGGGCCATGGGCCCTGGGGGCGGAATCGGCCGTTTCCCGCTGATGATCATCACCTACCAGGTGATCATTGACCGCAGCAAGTTCCCTGAGGGCTTTGGTGCGACGTCGCGCACCTACTGGCTGGGTCAGTTCGACCGGGTCCTTCAGCTCATCCGCAGGGCCGAGCAGGACATTCCGGCGCCCGTGTGGGTCGAGTTGAGCTCGGAAAACGTCTACCGCTACACCCTGATGCTGCGCGACGCCCGCATCGACATCGCGCAGTCCGGTCTGTATGACAAGCGCGGCCTGAAGATCATCAAGCGCGTGCGCTGCCATGTGAACGCGGCCGATCCGGAATGCCGCAACAAGGCCGAAGAAGAGTGGAAATGAACAAGGCCCGCCAGGGGCGGGCCTTGTCATGACGGGGCTCGACGGGCCGTGAGGGCTCAGTCGATCTCGTTTTTGGTGGCGCACTCGGCGTCGGCCGGGTTCACGCTGCAGCGGGCGCGCTTGATGATGTTGAGCGCCTGCTTGTTGTACATGCCCTGCTTGGCGATGTCGATGCGCGATTCACGCAGCATCAGCACGTACTTGGGGACGTTCTGCGGCGGCAGGTCGTCCCAGGTCGAGGCCGGAATGCCCTTTTCGGCGTTGGCGATCAGGCCCATGGCGCGGTCGAACTGGTTGAACCAGTAGGTGCGCGACTTTTCGCCGAAGCCATCGGGGAACTTGGTGCGGTTGAACACCATCTGCACGGTCGGGATCATCACCGGGAAGCGGCCGATGCCGCCCTTGGTGCCGATGCCCTTGTAGAGCTCCAGCGGCTTGTAGGCCACGGCCGGCAGCGTCACCATGTCGACGAAGCCGTTGTTGAAGCGCGGGCCGATGTTGGTCACGTCCACCGACACGGGCTGGGCACCGATGCGCTGGATCATGGCGCCCTGGGCCTTGTCGTAGTCGAAGGCCGCGATCTTCTTGCCCGACAGGGCCTCGACCGAGTTGATGGTGCGGTCGCGCACGATCGGGTAGGCCGCACCCAGCGGGAAGATGCCGCCGATCTCGTAGTTGCCCTCGACCATCAGCTTGCCGCCGGCCGGGCTCGAGAACACCTGAATGACCTTGCGCACCACGTCGTAGCTGGCGGGCATGTCGATCTTGTTGTTGCGCACGATGGTGGCCGAGCCGATGCTGTCCATCGAGGTGGACACGGCGTTGAACGGCTTGATGCGGAAGGCGGTGGCGATCACGCCATCGCACTGGCCGGCACGGAAGTCCTCCACGGCCACGCGCTCGTCGACGTAGCTCTTGAGATCGATCTGCACGCCGTCCTTCTGCATGGCCACCGTGAAGTCGATCGCCATGTTGTAGACGTCACCGGTCTTGCCGGCCACGTCCCAGACGCACAGAAGGTTCTTGGCGGAAGCCGTGCCGGCGAACGTCATCAGGGCAGCAGCTGCGAGGGCAAGGGGGCGAAGTTTCATGGTCATGAGGGTACAGGTAACAGGGATCACGGGGGACCGCCTCCGGCGCGGGCGGGGCACCAATTCTGGCGCCGCCCGTATTCAACGCGCGAAGGGGCTGCCTCTGAGACAGGGGCAACCCCAATATGTTCCCCCCAAAAAGCGTGAAAGAAGGTCGGGATTGATGCAATCGCCTCTGGAACCTGCCTCGAGAGCCCGCTAAAATAGGGGGGTTCAGTGCCGAGGAGCGTTGCAAGGCACGAAATACCTGATCTCGATGCAGGGTTTCGTTCCCCAGGCTCGGCCGGCCTGCCCCAAGTTGGGGCCGGTGCTTGCAACGGCGCTCACCCGCATGTGTCTCGCTGGGTGAGCTGTATCCATCTTCTGTCCCCCCGGCAGCGCACGGCGGCTTCTGAAATCCTTTAGGAGCTCTGTCATGAACGCTGTTCTCAAGTCCCTGCACACCGAATTCCAAGGCGTCGACTGTGTCGTCGCCGACATGTCCCTGGCCGACTGGGGTCGCAAGGAACTCACCATCGCCGAGCACGAGATGCCCGCGCTGATGGCCATCCGCCGTGAGTACGCCGCCAGCCAGCCGCTCAAGGGCGCGCGCATCACCGGTTCGCTGCACATGACCATCCAGACCGGCGTGCTGGTCGAGACCCTCCAGGCCCTGGGCGCCGAAGTGCGCTGGGCTTCGTGCAACATCTTCTCGACGCAGGACCACGCTGCTGCTGCCCTGGTGGCCAATGGCACGCCCGTGTTCGCCTACAAGGGCGAGTCGCTCGAAGACTACTGGGACTACACGCACCGCATCTTCGAGTTCGGTGCCAAGGGCACCCAGGGCGAAGGCCCCAACATGATCCTGGACGACGGCGGCGACGCCACGCTGCTGATGCACCTGGGCAAGAAGGCCGAGACCGACCCGTCGGTGCTGGCCAACCCCGGCAGCGAAGAAGAGCGCATCCTGTTTGCCGCCATCAAGGCCAAGCTGGCCGTGGATGGCACCTGGTACAGCCGCAAGGGC
>Ga0255182_1001607_pt1 | contig 11408 bp, 6 predicted proteins | sample Atl_UVDOM_RepA_8_FD_188420 | JGI IMG/M metagenome (GOLD analysis project Ga0255182, IMG submission 188420) | Freshwater microbial communities from Altamaha River, Georgia, United States - Atl_UVDOM_RepA_8d | ecosystem: Environmental > Aquatic > Freshwater > River | place: USA: Georgia | collected... | reverse complement strand
GACGACAGAAGCACAACCCAGTACCAAGGAACTGCGGGTCGGAATCATCGGTCTCGACACATCGCACTCAGTTGCCTTCACGCAAATCCTCAACGATCCGCAAGCCAAAGAAGATGTGGCCCGCTGCCGGGTCGTCGCGGCCTACCCCAAGGGAAGTCCCGACATTGCCTCCAGCACTTCGCGGGTTCCAGGCTACACCGAAGAAGTCAAAAAGCATGGCGTGGAAATCGTTGATTCGATCGAAGCCCTGTTGACCAAGGTCGATGTCATCCTGCTGGAGACCAACGACGGACGGCCCCACTTGGAACAGGTGTTGCCCTGTCTCAAGGCTGGCAAACCGGTGTTCATCGATAAACCGATTGCTGGCTCCTTGACCGATGCGGTCGCGATTTTTGAAGCCGCCCGGCACTTCAAGGTTCCTGTCTTCTCTTCCTCATCGCTCCGGTTCTCCAGCGGTGCCCAGGCCCTTCGCCGTGGCGAGACCGTGGGAGAGATCAAGGGATGTGACGCCTACAGTCCCTGTTCTCTGGAGCAGACCCACCCCGATCTGTTCTGGTACGGGATCCACGGCGTTGAAACGCTGTTCACCGTCATGGGAGCGGGCTGTGAGTCGGTGACCCGAATCAACACTCCGGCCGTGGACCTCGTTGCTGGAGTCTGGAAGGGAAATCGAATTGGAACCTTCCGCGGAATTCGCACAGAAGCCGGAGGAGGAACGTCTGGTTACGGAGGTCAGGCTTTTGGCGTCAAGGGAATCGCCCCCGTCGGAAGTTACGAAGGGTACCGGCCACTGCTGGTAGCGATTGTCCAATTCTTCCGCGATGGCAAGCCCCCCATTGCCGAAGAGGAGACACTTGAGATCTACGCGTTCATGGAAGCGGCCGATGAGAGCAAGCGAACCGGTGGCGGGCCAGTCAAGCTGGCAACCGTGCTTGAGAAGGCCCGGAGTGCCGCGTCCGAGAAACTCGCTCCTCTGCTGAAGTGAAACCGGGATGTCTTCATGAGTGACGACGACATCTCCCTCAGCCCGCTGGTCGGCCGGGATGTGGTGATCGATACCGCATCGCCCTATGTGATCCTCGGTCGGCTCTCGGCATTCGATGATCATTTGCTGCTGGTTGAACAGGCCGATGTCCATGACCTCCGTGACACAACCACCACCCGCGAGAATTATCTCGTTGATTCGCGGCGGCATGGCGTGAGGATCAACCGCCGCCGAGTCCTCGTCGCCCGACGCGAGGTGGTGTGTCTGTCAGCATTGGACGAAGTGGTCTTCTGATCGAGGAACTGTACTCCCGAAACAACCCCTCCCAGCGCTGACTGCCCCGGATGCTGATGGGAATGGGTTGTGTTTCTGGCCACTCGTCGGCAACGGAATTATCATTCTTCTGCAGGGGAACAAGACGGGGTTTGTGTGCAGCAGACGAACCCAATTGACTGACGTACTGTCACTTGGGTCAGATCACAGCCTCCCGGCCGGATGGCGAAACAGGCAGACGCACGGGACTTAAAATCCCGTATCCTTCACAGGGTGTGCGGGTTCGATCCCCGCTCCGGCCACTGTTTTTTCACAGTTTTTTGAAATCGACGGTTTCGGGCCGAGAGGCCGTGTTACCAACCTGGTGACCTTGGTGAGCCGGTACACACGGCTTCATCCTCAGGAATGCGCATCAGCGGAGCCTCTTGCGGCCCTGGCCTGATGAAAACAGACGAGATCAGGCAGCCTGACGACCCGTGAGCATTGCCCTCTCCACAACCACGAGGGTACTCCACAAAATTGGACATTCTCTGCCACCGGCAGTGTCCGACAGACCGAAAGCCCTGCCCGAAATCGTGTTCGAAGACTCCTGGTATTTTCCCGTCATATGACGGCGAAATGCGGCATTCCTGCTGAGAGACGTAAGCAGGGGTACCTCTCAGGCTATTCAACAACCTTTCCGGGGACGGTGGGACCAGCCGTCGCCTGCGGGGCCTGCTGATACATCGGCAGGTATCGGTAATACACCTCAAGGCACAGAGTACTCATCGCGGTGGAGAAAATCCGTCCGCCATAATCACCCCAGGGGCGCCGGGGATCCCAGCTGCCGCTCTCATCTCCCTGTTGACGCTGGCTGCTGACCAGAGTGTCCTGCATTGCCCGGGTCCATTCCTCACCCTCGATTCCACCATGTTGGAACATCGCCAGGGTCCCATAGTACCAGTAGTAAATGTCCTGGGTGGCCAAACGAGGCGGATTTCGCCGCAGAGACTCGACAGCCTCAACCATGGCAGGATCGTTCGGTGCCGCTCCCAGCAACTGCCAGCAAAACAGTGACTCCGCAGTCATCGCTGGTCGTGGCCGTTCTCCCGGACGGTAGGAGGCCAATCCGCCAGTCCGGCTTCCATCCCGTCCTCGCATCTCGTTCCGTCGCGAAACCAGAAACTGTCGGGCACGATCAAGAGCTTTTTCAATCCCCTTGTTGGGCAATTCGATACCGGCAGTCTGGGCACTCTTGAGCGCCATGACCTGCCAGCCGAACAGGCTCATGTCGCCCGTCGCATTCCGTTGATTCTGCCAATCCGAGTACCGCCAACTCCCATCGGGGTATTGCATCCGCACGATGTATCGGAGTGCCTTTTCCAGAGGCTCTTTCAACACTGGATCACGGGTCATACCGTAGGCTTCGCCCAGGGCGATGGTCGCCATCCCATGACAGTACATGCGTGCGAACCGGTTGGCCTTTCCCCCCAGAAAACCATCGTATCGACGCTGGCTGTCGGCATCCTGGGGACGAGTTCGGACCTGCTGGGCAACCAGCCATTTCAATCCACGTGAAACGGTTCGTCCATATTGCGGATCTTCGGATGTATGACCTGCTCCAAGGTACGCCAGAATGGCGAGTGCCGTCACACCCGACTCGGCCTGCAGACCCGACTGGCTGCGTTCCAGCCGCTGACGGGCCTCTTCTTCAGGATCATTCTTTTCGGTGAACCGCATCGGCTCCGGGTCTTCTCCCAGGACCGACTCCACCATCGGCCAGGCCCCGGAAGCGAGTTGCTGTTCAGCGAGCCACGCGAGACTGGCCGCAACTGCCTGTTCACTCGCCTGCGTCGCTCCCGCACGCCGCGCTGCGTCTCCGCGTTGATCAACCTGTCGCAGTCGGTAAATGTCGGGCAGTTTTCCGCGGTTTGGGGCAGCAGTCCCACGCGAGTCCGCGTCACCCCCAAGTTGGGGAGTCACCAGGTCCGCATCGTCTCCGGGCACTGCAACTCCCGAAGACGGTCCACCTCCCAATGGCACCCCGACTTGGGTGCGATCCGGGCGCATCCCCCTTGTTGGGAGCTCTCTTTCGGGAGCCGCTTCACTCCGACCGGAGCGTCCCGTCCGACTGAACTTGCTCCCCGGCCCCCCCCCTTTCGGATCAGGCCGGACCTCTGTCTCTGGCATTTCTGCCGTTTCAATCCCTGGCACCGACTTTGGGAGGGGGGCATTGTCCGCTGTTTGAAGCGGATTCGTGGGTTTCGGACCGGGTTCGATGTCATCCACCGAACCAGCAACACTGGGCACGATGATCGAATCCGCCGGCTTCGATCGTTCTCCGCGACCAGGACCTCCACTTTCCTGCGGACTCGGGATCGATGACCGGGTGGAACGACCTGCCTGTCCCGCCTCTCGTCGCCGGGTGGCCGTCACCTCCCGGTCAACCATCGGATCGAGATTTGGCCTGACCGCACGAACCGTTCCTTCAGACCCCGGTTCACTGCGATCCGCCATCACCTCAGGCTCGCTGACCGGATTGGCCAAGGGCAGGTCGGGAGCCTGAAACTCATCCCGTTCGCGGACCGGGAGTGGGATATCCGAAGATGTCGCCCTTGGGATCCTGCCGCGTGATTCCGATGTTGCACTCTCCGGTGCGTCCCAACGTGGCCTCCCCGCCAACTCTCCCTTTCCACCCGACTGAAGCTCGGCGACACCATCAACCACCACTCGGCGGATCCGGGTGCGCACCTCTTGCGGAGGGGGCTCGTCCTGCCGCAACATCACTGTGGTCGACACCATCGCCAGCAGGACATGCAGCAGGATTGAGAGGGCCAGCGTCTTTTCCGTGACGTTCTTGTCACCCCAGCCCGTGAAAAACATCCGCAGCAGCAAAAATGTTGCGGCGAAAGCAAAGCTCCAGATCACTCCCCAAAAGGCGTATCCGAACGGATCGAGACAGGCGCGATGCCAGTGCTCGACGAGAAACAGGCTGACCTGTTCCCAATCCGGAATTGAAAATGACAGGGAGACAACCGGCACCGGGGCTTACTCCGAGGCGAGCTGGGTGGCCAGCGAAAAATTCCGGATCGCGGCCTGGTGGCAGATCGCCAGGACATCGGCCACCCGCTGGAAACTGGCACTGCCATCACCACGAATCAGAACGGCCTGATCGGAATACCGTTCGCGGGCCTCTGTCAGACGGCTTAACAACTGGCCGGACGAAAGCTCTTCGCGGTTGACAATGATTCGTCCGTCGGGAAAGACATTCACGACAATCTCATCCGGCAGGCTGGTCAGAGGCTGGGCCGTGGCAACCTGCGGCAACTGAACATCGAACTGGCGTTCGAGATCAGCGAACCGGGTTCCGACCATGAAGAAAATCAGGAGGTTGAACACCACGTCAAGCATCGGCGTGAGATTCAACTGCGGTTCTTCGAGGGGCTGAATCTTGAGGGGCATGGCAGCACCTTAGACGGACTTGTTCGAAGTGGCAGCCAAACCCTTGGGACGTGGAGGAGTCGCACGCGGAGGAAGCCCGGTCCGTTCCGCCAAGGCCTCAGCCGAGATCAATTCCACCACCTTCTGTGCCAGCGAATCCATTTCCATGACCAGGGCATCGACCCGGCCAGCGAAATACATGTACAGCATCAAGGAAGGAATCGCGACCGCCAGTCCAAACGCCGTCGTCAGCAACGCCACTCCGATACCGCCCGCCAACTGCTCGGACTTCCCCATCGCGGAACTCGTTGCGATCTGGTTGAAGCAGAGAATCATTCCAATCACCGTGCCGAGGAGCCCCAACAGCGGAGTGAGGGTGGAAACGGCATTGAGGATTCGCAGATGCTTGCGCAGGTGACCGATCTGACGTTCGCCTCCATCGATGATCGCCTGCTCAACTTCCACGCTGGGTTTGCCCCATTTGCGGACCCCATGCAGAAACACATCGGCTATGGGGCTTCCGTTCTGTTCACACAGCTGAGTGGCGGTCTCCCGGTCCAGTTCACCCTGTTCGAGGTTTTGCAGGAATCGGCGGACAAAATCCCGTGGAATCACCCTTCGACGGCGCAACACCACCATCCTCTCAAGGGCAAACGTAAAGGCGATGACCGAACAGATTCCGATGGGCCACATGATGAATCCGCCGGCCTGAAACATTTCGGAAAGCCGGGTTGGGATGGAACTGAGATCGCCCGCACCATTCCAAACGGGAAGTGCCGGCAGACTGGCCGGTGCCTGCGCGGCCCGACCACGCAGACCATCCCCCGGTATCTCAACCCCCGGCGGGACCGTTTCCTCCTGCCAGGCGAGCGCTGGGGCAGGAAGCGTCAGAATGAACAGGAATATCCATACCATGCGATCAGGAACACCAGCGAAAAGGACAGACCGGCCTGTCATGGAAGTGGACCTGCGGGAGATGGATTGGTGGAGGGGAGAAGCCAGAGCCAAAACACACTTGCGACTTGCAGCGATCAAGGCACCTGGGTGGCATTCTTGCGGAGTGCCGTCAGGCGATCCCGCGCCTTGGGAACAAATTCACTCTCAGGGTGATTGGCGACCAGGCGGGTGTAGGTTTTCACTGCCCCCGGGAGATCACCCAGCGACTCCTGGCAGGTCCCGGCATGGTAAAGTGACGCCGATTGCCAATAGGGAAAGTCATAACCGATGTCGACCTTGAGGTACTCATCGAGAGCGGCGTCGTAATTCTTTTCCAGCACGTAGGTGTCTGCCAACAGCAGTTGTGCACGGGCGGCAGTCTCCGTCTTGCGGCCATGCCGGTCAGTGATGGCCTGCTGGAACAATCGTCGCGCCTCCGGGAAATGGGCCTGGTTCTTCTGAGCCCGCCCGAGGACTTCCCAAGCCTGATACATCAGGGGACATTCGGGATTCCAGGTCTCCAATTGACGGACAACCGCTTCGGCCTCCTGATAGCGTTTGTCGCGAACATCCATGTCAGCCAGCCGGATGAAGACTTTGGGGAACCAGGGACGGGTTGACACCTCCTGATTCTCCCGCAGGTCCCGGAGACGGCCAAAATGCTCCCGGGCATCCGAAAACTGACCCTGCATGAACTCAGACTCGGCGAGGGCGAACTCAGCTTCGTACCGATAGGCTCCTTGGGGAAACCTCTCCCGCGAGACTCCGGCCAGACGTTTCAGTTCAGGCCAATCGGAAAGTTCCTGGGCGATATTCTGGAGTTGGTAGAGTGACTGTTCGACCGCCCGGGGTTCGGCCGATTGTGCCTGGACCACCTCGAGGAACTGGGATCGAGCTTCACGCGGTCGTCCCGCCAGCAGAGTGCTCTCCGCCAAGACCACCCGGGCATTCCAACTGAGTGGACTGCTGGGGTGCTCTGCGACCAGTCGACGGTAAATCTGGTCAGCCCGCTCAAACCGTTCCGAATCGTAGTAACGGGTGGCCCAGTCATCCAGAACCCTGTCGAGCCGGGGATTCCCCGCAAAGCGCCGCAGCACAGACTCGAACATGCTGTCTGCAGCGTCAAACTCCTCCAGTTCCAGTAGCAGCCTTCCGCGCCGGATTCCCGACTGAAGGACATGATCAGAATCGCCCGGCAGTGCGTACGCCCGGGCGTACGCCTGCTCGGCTTCTCGCTTCTGCCCACCAGACACATATGACTGCCCCACCATGAAGGCAGCTTCGGGAACGAGTTCATGTTGCGGATACTCTTTCACGAGGCGGGAAAACGCCTCGACCGCTCCCAGGAAATTCTTCTGTTGCGACCGGCTCCACCCCAGGTCGGCGAGCGCACGAGGACGACGTTGAGGATCACTCGACAGCTGAATCAATTCGGTATACAGCGACTCTGCCAGTTCGTAGTCGTCCCGCGAGTAGGCAAGTTCCGCGACATCGAGCAAAGTGTTTTCTCGCTCCATTCGTTTGGGAAAGTCCCTGGCCAGGTTCTGCAGAGCTGTGAGTGTCGCTGGTTTGTCGCCAGCCACCGCAGCTGCAACGGCAGCCAGTCCCCACGCCTGTGCGGCTCTGGCTCCGGGTGGCTGCTGGCCCAGATATCTTGTGCAGTCTTCACGTGCCTGAGTCGCCAGTCGGACAAGTGACTCTCCATCGGCAGAAGGGAGGTTCTTCTGCCGGGCCAGGACCTTGGCCTGTTCGACTGCCGCCACGGCACGTTGCACAAAAACGTCTGTGAATTCCCCCTGGGTCTTACCCAAGACAACCGCCTCTGCGAGCGGTGACGACACCTCAAGCACCCGGGCATACTGTTGTTGCTGCAACAGAGCCTCACTCCAGAAATAGCGTCCCTGGAGCCGCGTGCTCTCGATCTCCGACTCCTGGACCACCCGGGAAAACGTCTGCTCCGCCCGGGAAAACGCAGCCCGACCCCCCTCAATCTGTCCCGAGCGAACGGCAGCCACCCCCTGCAGCAAGGCGACACGCCCTGCCAGGATCAGTTCCCTCAATCGCAGCTTGCCCCGCGGAAAGTCTGCCTGATACCGGGCGACCCACTGCTCCGCCTCAGTGATCAGCCCCGCGTTGACCGCCGACAGCGTCACTGCGTGCAGTGTTTCTTCACGCAGGCGTCCCTGCGGCCAGTCGTCCAGCAGAGCTCGAAAGACCTTTTGCGCCTCCGGAAAACTTCCCTGTCTCAACAGGGCATCACCCCACTGGTATTGGATCTGCTCGGCTTGGGGGGTGTCCCGAAACCGACCATAGGCCGACGCCAACCACTCAACGGCCGGTTGGTATTTCTTCTGTTTCTTGAGGGTCAGGCCCAGCCAGAGAGCGGCCTCGGGAGCAACTGTGGCTGATTCCGAAGCCCGGCGAAACGCCCCTTCGGCCGCCGCCAGATCCCCGGATTCCGCCAGGGCGAAGCCCAGATTGAGCGCCGCCCGCCCACGTTGAGGACCAGCTTTGGACTGTTCTTCGCAGGATCGGAACAGTTCGGCTGCCGGCAGGTATTCTTTTCGCTCGAACAGCAGGTTCCCGAGACTTAATCGGGCTTCATTGCCGAACTCATGCCCTGGCTTTTCAATGATGGCCCGCAAAGCCTGGTCAGCTGCAGTTTGGTTCTTGAGTGCGAGCAGCGCCCGTGCTCGACCAAACTCCGCATCCGCAGCCATCGCTCCCTCGGGGAACTTTTGAATGGCCTGATCGAAAGAGGCAAGTGCCCCCTGTGCTTCGCCGCGTTTGAGGCGCGACTCTCCCAGATAGGGAAGGGCATATGCAAGGTAATTGTCCGCGGGATTGGATTTGACAAAGGCGTCGAGTTCGGCCTCAGCTGCCGGGTAATCCTGCAAGTGATAGGCACAGTGCCCCACCCAGTATCGGGCCTGGGAACTTCGTTTCGCCTGGGGGTACTGCTGCAGGAATTTTGCAAAAGTCATCCGGGCCTTGGCAAACTCCTCCTGTCGAACCTGCGACAATCCCAGGACAAAGGTCGCGTTCTCGGCCTTGGGATGCTGCGGCGACTGCGTGATGAACAAGGTCAGAGACTCTGCCGCCTGCCGATACCGCTCCCGTTCATAGAAGCCGATCCCCAATTGGTAAGTTTCCAGTTCGTCGTTTTGCGTTTCCTGAGCGCAGCATGACTCTGCCTGATCGGCAACCCCAATGGCTGCGACCAGTAGCAATCCCAACGCCCATCCACGTGAAGTGCGGTTCATTCGACCTGTCATGGCCACCCAGTCCAAGCATATCACCTCTCCGAATTCTATCGGGACCACGGAAAAACCGGCAAGACGGCACATTGGAGATGTGCTGTCAGGGAACTGAGAGAACAGACCAGATCTGCGGAAACACAAAAGATGGGAATTCTGGGAAACACACGCAAACCTTGCGGGTTCGCCAGTTGGTCTCGGTTCGGGTAAACTGGAGCAGTGGATTTCGACTCGCGGTGATTCTCCCGCCTTTCCAGCCCGAGCGCCCCATGCCCACCTTTACCACCGACTACCCCGCACTTCTCGCCCAAAACCAGGCCCGAGTCAGTCGCCGGCAATTGTTCGGATCGACTGCCGGAGGCGTCGGTCTTGCCGCGCTGGCCTCGATGCTGAAACGCGACAATGCATCCGTTGCCAGCGAAGGGGGGGAGACTCGCACCAAAGGATCAGCTGGTTTGCCGGGTCTTCCACATCACTCTCCCAAGGCCCGCAGGGTAGTGGTGCTGTGGCAGGGAGGAGGACCTTCGCATGTTGACCTTTTCGACGACAAACCGATGTTGCGGGAGATGGCGGGCAGGGACATTCCTGATTCGGTCCGCGGAAACACGCGTCTGTCGACCATGTCCAGCGGATATGGCAAGTGGCCCTGTCTTCCGGCGATCAAACCTCATCGTGCCTGGGGGGAATCAGGACTGGTCTTCAGCGAGATGCTGCCCAATCTGGGAGCGATTGCGGACGACATTTGTCTGGTGCGCACCATGCACACCGAAGCAGTCAACCATGCCCCGGGTGTCACCCTCTTCATGACGGGAAACCAGGTCCCTGGACGTCCCAGCATGGGGGCTTGGCTGAACTACGGGCTGGGGAGCGAAACCGACAACCTCCCCTCCTTTGTCGTCATGACTTCCAGCGACAAAGGGAAGACCTGCGGACAATTGTTTTTCGATTATTACTGGGGAAGTGGTTTTCTGCCGAGCCGCTACCAGGGGGTCCGGTTTCGCAATACGGGAGACCTGGTTCCCTACCTGCAGAATCCTTCGGGAGTCTCCAGCGAATCCCGCCGGGCCCTGCTCGATGACCTGCGGGAAATGAATGAAGCCCATCTCGCGGACTATGGAGATCCCGAGATCGACACCCGGATTGCCCAGTACGAGATGGCGTTTCGGATGCAGTCGAGTGTCCCTGACCTTCTGGATTTTTCGGGCGAAACGAAGGCGACACTTGACCGGTACGGTCCTGATGCCCTCGTGAAGGGGACGTTTGCCAACAATTGCCTGATCGCCCGCCGACTGCTGGAACGGGGGGTTGGATTCATTCAGTTGATGCATGCCGGATGGGATCAGCACGGCAATCTCTTCACGCAACTCGAAGAGCAGTGCCGCGATACGGAAGGTCCTTCTGTCGCCCTGGTGCGAGACTTGAAGGAGCGGGGCATGCTGGACGACACGCTGGTTGTCTGGGGGGGCGAATTCGGCCGAACACCATTCGGGCAGGGAGACCCTGCTGCACCGAAAGGACGTGACCACTTTGGTCGGGCCTACAGCTGGTGGATGGCGGGAGGGGGAATCCGCAAGGGAACCGCCTATGGGACCACCGACGACTTCGCCTGGAACATCACCAGTGATGGGGTGCATGTTCATGACATGCAGGCAACCATCATGCATCTGTGTGGCATCGACCATACCCGCCTGACATTCCGGTACCAGGGAAGGCAGTACCGTCTGACCGACATCCACGGCAACGTGGTGCAGGGCATACTCGGATGAGCTGTTTCACAAGACCACAGGCAGCACTGGTTTTCTGGTTTTTGCTTCCTGGATGGATCTTGTGCTGGACATCCCCCCTGTCGGCACAGGGACTGCCGGTTGTCACCCCAGAGAGCATGGGGCTGAACTCCAGGAAACTTGGAGAAATCAGCCAGATCGTGTCCACCGCAATCGACGACGGGAAACTTCCGGGATGCGTTGTCGCTGTCGGTTTTCAGGGACGGCTGGTTCTGCTGACGTCTTATGGCCAACAGCAGGTTGAACCAACGCCTGTGGCAATGTCGGTGGATACTGTCTTTGATCTGGCATCTCTTACCAAGCCGATCGCCACAGCCACCTGTGTCATGCTGCTCGCAGAACAGCGACGGATCAGTCTGACCGGGCATGTCTCTGACTACTGTCCCGAGTTTGGAAGGCACGGCAAGAGTGAGTTGACACTCTTCGACCTTCTGACGCACCAAAGCGGCCTGATCGCTGACAATCCGCTGGCCGACTATCAGCAGGGTCCGATCGAAGCGTGGCAAAAGATCTGTGATTTGCCGCTGAAAACCCCACACCGCACGAAATTCGTTTATTCCGATGTGAACTTCATCGTCCTGGGCAGGGTGATCGAGACCGTCACCGGCCGATCTCTCTCCGAGTTCAGCCGGCAGGAAGTTTTTGAACCACTCGGGATGAAGTGGACTCGATTTCTCCCCCCTCCGGAGTGGCGCGATCGCATCGCACCGACCGGGCAACGCAACGGAGGCCCGATTTTGGGAGAGGTCATGA
>Ga0255182_1001605_pt1 | contig 11417 bp, 16 predicted proteins | sample Atl_UVDOM_RepA_8_FD_188420 | JGI IMG/M metagenome (GOLD analysis project Ga0255182, IMG submission 188420) | Freshwater microbial communities from Altamaha River, Georgia, United States - Atl_UVDOM_RepA_8d | ecosystem: Environmental > Aquatic > Freshwater > River | place: USA: Georgia... | reverse complement strand
CGGCAATGGTTTTGTTGGGTTAGCATGGAATACTTTGGCTGACAACGGCACTAACATTGAAGGCTTTGCATTACAAGCATTTAACAACTTTGGCAAGGCAGGCAAGTTAAAACGCTACACAATGTCGCGTCCAATTTTACGCTCTAATGGCTCTCCTGCTATTTTAGCGGGCATTAATGTTGACTTTAACATTGCTCAACCTACAACATCATTGACATATACGCCTGTATCATATGGCTCATGGGACAATGCTTTATGGGATGCTGCTACATGGGGTGGCGACTTAAATGTTGTGCAGAATTGGCAAGGTATTAACGGTGTTGGATATTATGCAGCACCTATTGTTAAAGTAGCAAGCCAAGGCATTCAAACAACATGGGTAGGCACTGATATTGTGATGGAAGAAGGCGCTATATTGTAATGAAGCGCATAGTATTTGACGAAAAAGAACGTGTAGCTGAGTTTGTAAGAAGGCATGGAATATGGGATGCCGTTTCCAACTATGAAGCAATAGGATTGGAAGAAGATGGTAAGTTAATTGCTGGTGTTGTATATGACGATTATGAAGAAAACGCTAGGTGTTCTAGCCATTGCGTAGGAATTGGCAAAAGATGGCTAACTAAAGAATTCTTATGGGTGATGTTTGACTACCCATTTAATCAGTTAAATGTAAATGTCATGATTAACACAGTTTCTTCTGCAAACAAAGATTCAATCAAATTTACAGAGCATCTAGGTTTTCAAGAAGTAGCAAGAATTGAAAGTGGCGCATCGGATGGCGATTTAATCATATATGCGTTTTATAAAAAAAATTGTAAGTGGATAAGGACTAAAAATGGGTAAAAAAGCTAAAGCTCCTAAAGCGCCTAATTATGAAAAGCTGGCACAGCAACAAACTGAAGCCCAGCGTGACATTAATCGAGAGGTATTGTCTGCCAATCGAGTCAATCAAATTACGCCTTTTGGAAGCATGGAATACTCTCAAACAGGCACTGATCAATATGGCAATCCTACATATACTGCGACTCAGAAATTAAGCCCTGAGCAACAGGATATATATGGCAAGCAAACAGGCCTGTATTCTGATTTGTTAGGCTCTGCTAACGCAGGGTTGTCAAACTATCAGCAAGCGCTAGAAAATCCTCAAATTGATACATCTAAATTGCCTCAAGTTGGCATGAACCCAGGTGAAGCATATCAAGACGCTATTATGCGCAGATTGCAACCAACATTAGATAGAGAACAAGCTCAATTAGAGAACAAGTTGGTAAATCAAGGCATTCAGCCTGGTTCTGAAGCATGGGGCAATGCAATGTTTGACCTGAATCAGCGTCAAAACGACAAACTTACTAGCGCTGTAATAGGCGGCTTTAATACAGGTCTTGCTGCTAACCAAAATGCGTTCAATCAAGCATTGACAAACCAAAACTTACCATTAAATACACTTAATGCCCTGCGTAGTGGCGTGCAAATGCAATCTCCAAACTATGTAAACTCAGCAGGCATGCAATCATGGCAAGCTCCTGATTTGATGGGTGCTGCACAAAACAGATTTAATGCACAAATGGGCAATTACAATGCTAATCAAGCAGGGAATGCTAATTTCATGGGCGGTTTAATGAATTTAGGTGGCTTGGTAGGTATGTCTAACCCTGGTACATTGTTTGGCAATATCGGCTCATCTATTGGCTCTGCGTTAGGATTATAATTATGGCAAATATAATGGATTACATCCCACAATTTAAAGACAATACTTATGATTTGTCAGGTTATGGAGATGATGCTACACAGCAACTTGATTTAAAGCGCAAATTGCGTATGGCTCAAGCTCTGCAAGGGCAACAAGTTCCTGAAGGGCAAATTGTGTCTGGTCGTTATGTAGCTCCATCATGGACGCAATATTTGGCTAATGCGGCAGGCAAGGTTATGGGAGCGCAAGATGAGCGTAGAGCTATTCAAGACTACGCAAAAGTACAATCCGCTAAAACACAAAAACTTGCTGATTTGCTAAAAGGCCAAGAAGTAGAGCAACCTGTTGACTATAACGAAGCTGGCAACATGCCTGGTATTACTCAAACAGTACGCAAGCCATTCTCTCAACAAGAATTTACATCTCGTGCTGTGCAATTAATGCCTGATCTTGCACCTAAGCTAGTAGAAACTCAGCTTGCTCAATACGGCAAAGAAGAACAGCCTATATCTCTTTCAGAAGGCGGCATTCTTGTTAATCGTAAAGGCGATATTATTGCTCAAAATCCGAAATCTACTAAACCACAGCCAAAATACAGCAATGTTACTCGTGATGAAAACACAGGTAAATTCTATGGGTTAAATGACCAAGGACAAGTCGAAGAAATTGGTGGCGCAAGAATGTCACCTAAACCACAAGCCGCTCCTACCGTAAGAACTATGAGAGTTGGGAGCATGGATGTTACTCAGCAATGGAATCCACAAACTCAAAAATGGGAAGAAGTTGCGAGAGGCACTGCATTTAAACCTGAGCAAGATGGTGGCATGGGCAAACCTCCTGCAGGATATAGATGGACTGATGAAGGTGGTTTAGCACCAATTCCAGGTGGGCCAGGCGACCCTAACACTAAATTTTTAACGCAAGATGCAGCTAATGCCCGTTTATACGGAACTCGCATGCAAGAATCAGACAACATCATTAAGCCTTTAGAGGTTGGAGGTAAAGTAAAATACAGCCCAATGATGTTAAGAGCAATTGTTACTGGGCCAACAGGAATTTCTGATGCAGCAGCATATATGGCTGATGAATCAACTCAGCAAGCCGCTCAAGCTATGCGTAACTTTATTAACGCTACGCTACGCAGAGAGTCAGGTGCGACAATTACTCCTGTTGAATTTGATAATGCGATTAAACAATACTTCCCACAACCAGGTGAATCACAATCTATTATTGAACAAAAACAACGCAACAGAGCAACAGCAATTCAAGGCATTACAGCTGCTGGCTACCCAGGTGGCGTAGTACCAAATCAATCGCAACCACAAAATCAATCACAAACTCCACCTTTAAACTTATTGTCTGAAGGTCAAAATACTACATTTAAAAATGGACAAGTTTGGACTTTACAAAACGGAAAAGCAAAGAGAGTTAAGTAATGGATAATCAATGGGAAGTAGTAGATAACCAATGGGAAGTGGCGACACCTCCAGTTGCACAGCCTAAAAAAAGGCTATCAGCAGGGGAAGTTGCTACAGGCGCATTGCAAAACATTATTCCTAGCACTGGCAGATTAGTCAAAGAAACTGTTGGCGCTGTAGTGCATCCTATTGACACAATTTCCAACGTCTTAGATGTTGGCGTTGGTGAGATGCGTAAAGTGTTGCCACAATCCGTTGTAAAGGCTATAGATAAGGCTGATGTAGCATTGGGCTACAAAGAAGGCTATGGCAAGCAAGAAAAAATGGCAAATGCTCTTAATAATATGTATAAAGAACGCTATGGCTCTGCGGAAGGATTTAAAGAGGCTTTAGCAAACGACCCTGCATCTGTACTTGCTGATGTATCAACAGTAGTTGGCGGTGGCTCTGCTTTAACTAAAGGTAGCAAATTAGGAAAAGTATTGCAAAAAGGCTCAGAGGTTACAAACCCACTAACGCTTGCAGAAAAAGTCATTACAGCCCCAATAAAAGGCGCTAGTGAGCTTGCTAAAGGCACAATGGGGATAACTACAGGCGCTGGCAAAGAAGCAGTAAATCAAGCAATTAAAGCTGGCGAAACAAGCAATCAAACATTCTTAAAAAATCTTCGCAGAGGCGGAGATATGGAAGAAGTTGTAAATATTGCTAAATCAGGCTTGGAAAATATGCGTCAAGAAAAAAATAACGCATATCGCTCAGGCATGGTTGACATCTCTAAAGACCAATCTATTCTTAACTTTGATGACATTGATAAATCATTAAGCAATGCTATTGGAAGAACGCAATACAAAGGTCAAGTAATTAAACAAGGCGCAAACAAGAAGATTGATGAAGCAACAAAATTAATCAATAAATGGCGCAATCTTGATCCTGCTGAATATCATACTCCTGAAGGCATGGATGCTTTGAAACAGCAAATTGGCGACATTCTTGAGGATATTCCTTACGAGCAAAAAAATGCTAGAGGCGCTGTTGGTGATGTTTACAACGCAATCAAAGAAACAATTAAAAATCAAGCTCCAACTTATTCTGATGTGATGAAAAATTACAGCGACGCATCAGAGCAAATTAACGAAATTAAGCGAGCATTGTCTTTAGGTGAAAAATCATCTGCCGACACAGCGCTTAAAAAATTGCAATCTGTTTTGCGTGATGATGTAAGTTCTAGCTTTGGATATAGAAAACAACTAGCTGACCAACTTGTGCAAAGTGGCGCAGAAGATTTAATGCCAGCGCTTGCAGGGCAAGCATTAAGCACATGGAAGCCAAGAGGCATGCTAGGCAACTTAGAAACAGCAGGTGGCGCATACTATGCTTTAACACATCCTGCATCTTTAGGTAGTGCTTTAGCCGCAGCTCCATTTGTAATGCCACGCTCTGTAGGCGAAATGGCCTACGCTTATGGCAAAGGCAAAGGCGCAGTCAAAAATTTAGGCAAAAAATCGCCTGTATCAAAATCGCAAGCAAAAAAACTAGGCTTGTTGTTAGAGCAAGCAAACCAAGGTAATCAAGGGGAACAATAATGGCAAGAAATGGTAGCGGAACATATAACCTGCCTGCTGGCAATCCAGTAGCGACAGGTACTACGATTAGCTCTACATGGGCAAACAATACGCTTGGCGATATGGCTACAGCCTTAACAGGTTCTATTGCCTCTGATGGGCAAACCGTACCTTCAGCTAACTTGCCTATGGGTAACTTTGCTCATACAGGGGTAGGTAATGCTACAGTGCGTACAATGTATGCTGCTGCAGGGCAAGTGCAAGACAATGTATTCCAATACTTAAACTCTGTTGCAGGCACAAACTCCATTACTGCTGTAGCGGCTTTTGGTATGACATCTTATGCTACAGGCCAAAGATTTACTTTTGTCGCAGCAAATACAAATACAGGCGCAGTTACATTAAATATTAACGGCATTGGCGCAAAAGCAATATTAAAACAAGGTAGCTCTCAATTAGCAGCAAGTGACATTGTTGCAGGACAATCTGTATCTGTTATTTATGATGGCACACAATTCCAATATGATAACTATGTGTTTGTGTTACCTACAGGCATTATTACAATGTGGTCTGGCACTATTGCCACGATTCCTACAGGTTGGTATTTGTGTAATGGATCTAACGGAACGCCCGATTTAAGAGATAAGTTTATTGTAGGCGCATCTGTTGATTCTGCTGGTGTTGCATACACAACAATTACTGGCGCAAATACAAAAACTGGCGGTAGCAAAGATGCGACATTAGTAAGCCACACCCACACTGCCACAGTAACAGACCCAGGCCACAATCACTCAATTAACAATAGTACTAACGTTTTAAGAGCTTTGGGCGGTTCTAACGGTTCTAACTCTGGTTCTAACTGGCGCAATGACACCATTTCAAACAATGCTTCAACTACAGGCATTACAGTAGCCAACAGTACAGAAGGTTCAAGCGCAACTAATGCTAACTTAGTGCCATACTTTGCATTGGCATTCATCATGAAGGCTTAATTATGACTCCAGATGAACAAAAAGAAATCGTAAAAGAAGCTATCAGAGAGTGGCTAGATGAAAAATATGCAGCGTTTGGCAAATACACCTTTCATGGAATTATGGCAGCAGGAATAGGCTGGATGGCTTATTTCTTGTTGTCACATGGTTGGATAAAGTAATGGAAGAAGAACAGCTACATCAGCTATTTACCCGCATGATTGGGAAAAGTATTGTTGGTGTAGCAATAGAAGATGATGCTTTTGTGATTAACCTTGACGATGGCACGCTAATTTCTTTGTATTCTGATGAAGATTTAAGCCTATATTACGAATTAGGTGAGTCATCTCATTGACTTATAACTTAATTAGTAGTACAAAAGCAGCTTCCAAGCGTATTGGAGCGACACATGAAAAGCAAGACAATATTTGTCCTACCTGATGTTCAAGCAAAGCCTGATATAGATTTCTCGTACTTGCGTTGCATAGGCAAGTATATCGTAAAGAAAAAACCTGATGTAATTATATGTGGTGGGGACTTCGCTGATATGGAGTCCCTTTCTTCTTATGATGTAGGCAAAAAATCATTTGAAGGTCGCTCATACCAAAAGGACATATGGGCAGCTCGTGAAGCGATGGATGCTTTGCTAGAGCCGATGTTTGAATATAACGAAAGAGCAAGGCGATTTAAAGAAAAGCAGTACAAGCCTGAGATGCACTTATTATTAGGTAATCATGAGGCTAGAATTGATAGGGCAATAAATGACGATAGAAAACTTGATGGACTTATCTCAACTAATGACCTGCCTTACCAAGATTGGCAAGTGCATCCTTTCCTTGACGTATTGGTTATTGATGGGATTGCTTTTAGCCATTATTTTACCTCTGGTGTTATGGGGAGGCCTATTACTAGTGCCGCTGCTTTACTTACTAAAAAGCACATGTCGTGTTTTGCTTTTCACCAACAGGGCAGACAAATAGCTTATGGCATGACGGCTGATGGTCGCGAGATGACGGCTATTATATGTGGATCATGCTACGAGCATAACGAGGATTATCTTGGCCCACAAGGTAACAATCATTTTAGAGGCTGTTACATGCTTTACGATGTCCGAGATGGGCGCTTTGATGAGCTTCCATTAACTATAAAATACTTAAAAGAAAAGTATGGAGGCGACAAATGAAATATAGCAGATTTATGAAGGCCACACTTGTGGCTTTTTTTGTATTCTCACAGGCGCATGCTGAAGATAAATGGTTAAGTTTGCAGCTCAACAAATCTACCTTTGTACGAATAGCAAATATCAGTTGTCCGATAAAAGAACTATCAAAAAAATATCCTTGGGGCGCAGTAGCCTATAACTCAGTAAGAAAAGAATATCTTTTTGGTTGTTTTAACAAGAAAAACGAGGACGAAATTGTTATTCAGTGGGCGGCTGGTGATCAGTCTATATTCCCTGCGAATGCTTTTTTAATAGAACAATGAAAAACATAATAATCTGCTCTTGGTGTGGTTCAGCGTTTCATGCTGACGAAAACGAGAAAAGAATGGATATTTGTGATGATTGCATGTCACATAGCACTGATGATGTTGGTTTTTTAGATGAAACAGATATTGAAATATTAAAGGAAAACAAATGATGATTGACCAGTTTATAGCAAATCTATTCTTAGCTCGTGATGTAGCACACCGTGAGCATCTTCGCACCAAGTCATATTCTCAACACAAAGCACTTGGTCACTTCTATGAAGATATTGCAGAGCTTGCAGATAAGCTAACAGAAGCATATCAAGGTCGTCATGGCATTGTTAAAAACATCCCTATACTGACTGAAACAGAGAAGTACGATAGCGTATTGATGTGTATGGCTGAGAAGCTAAATTACATTGAAAAGAACCGTTACAAAGCTATTGAGAAAGATGATACAGCTTTGCAAAACATTGTAGATGAAATCGTAGGCGAATTTTTATCTCTTATTTATAAATTGGAGAACCTCAAGTAATGTTTACCTTACTAACTACACTTGTATCTTTTTTGGCTGGCAACACACCTAAGTTTTTGGAGTTTTTTCAGGATCGGTCTGATAAAAAGCATGAACTAGCGTTAGCTGAAATGCAAATGAAGCAACAATTAGAATTACAAAAAGCAGGCTTTGTTGCACAAAAAGAACTAGAGGAGATTAAGCTAGATGAAGTCAAAATTGAAACAGATGCTCAAAACTATCAAGCGCAACTTGCAGATGTGGATTCCGCTAGGCAAGCTGATGTCGAAGCTGGCAAAGGTTCGTCTATGTGGGTGGTCAATATCAGAGCTTTGGTGCGGCCTGCTATCACTTTTGGTCTTTTTAGCATTTTTCTATTTGTGGAGTTGTTTGGATTCTATTACGCAATCCATACTGGAGTATTGTTTTCAGAAGCCCTAAGCATATTGTGGAGCGATGAAACTCAAATTATATGGGCTAGTATTGTAGGCTTTTATTTCGGGACAAGACGGTGAAAGTAAGCAAAAATGGCATACATCTTATCAAACACTTTGAGGGAGTTAAAAACAAGCCCTACAAGTGTCAAGCTGGTCTTTGGACTGTGGGTGTGGGACATCTCATTGGAGATGGTAAACAACTCCCTCAATCTTGGAATCGAGTTTTTTCAGTTTTAGAGATTGATACTTTACTAGCTAAAGATTTAGAAAGATTTGAACGAGGTGTTAGTAAACTTATATCTATTCCTCTCAAGCAACATGAATTTGATGCTTTGGTGTCTTTTGCTTTTAATCTTGGGTTGGGATGCTTACAACGTAGTACGCTTAGGCAAAAACTTAATCGTGGAGATAAGTTGGGCGCTATACAAAGTTTACTCAAATACACAAAAGTTAATGGCAAAACTTCTAATGGATTAGTCAGACGTAGAAATGCCGAAGCAACCCTATTTTTGACCTCTAAAAACGCTGTTTAACGCATTATTTTTTACTTCATAAGCAATGTATCATGTAAACAGCAAAAACAGCTAAAACATAGCTTAAAATTGATTTAAACGCATAAAGGCATAAAAATGGCATGGTATGATGAAATTGTTGGTACAACAAAGGGGAATGTGCAGGGTTTGGTTGATGCTTTGCGTAATCCTGTGGATACAACTAAGCAATTTTTAAAAGGTGGCGAGAAAAATCGCAAAATTGCATCAGCTTTGTTGCAAGGCAATACTGCGCCATTAAAACAAGCGTTTGCTGAAATGACTCCGCAGGACATGGAAAATGCTATGGTAAATGCTGGAGTTGGATTTGCAGGCACAATTAAAGGTGTTGGCAAAACTCCATTTGAAATTGCTCATATGACTGCACAAAAAAATGCAACGCTTCCCATTGAGCAGGGCGGCTTAGGTTTGCCAGAAAATAATACTGCTATGGATAGAGCTAACGCAATGGGCGCAATAGATTTTTATCATGGCACACAAAGGCTTGACCGTTTGCTTGAGAAAAAAGGGATTGATCCTAAACGAGCTACTTCTGGCCCAATGCCATATGGTACGCCTTCTACTGAACTTGCATCAGGGTATGCAATGTCTAAGCCAGACACATCAAGAATCGCTGCCGATGAAGGCGACATGGCTAATTATTTTCAAGTTTCTCCAAAACAACTTGGGCATCGGGGAACTGTTCCTTATTCCGTAGAACAAAGTTGGCATTATTTAACGCCAGAACAAAAAGCAATGATAAGTTCAAATGCAACAAAATTGGGCTATAAAAATCCAGAAATGGCAGAGGGGCCGTTTGTTTTGCACGAGGACTCTGCAGGTATGCCATTTAGCATGAGCCATTATGATTACACGCTTAATCGTGAATCAAAAGGCAACCCATTAACAGCAATTCGTAAGTTATATGCGGAATCTGGAATGATTGACCCATACAATCAAAGTGAGCTTGCCGATATTTACAAAACAGTTGGATACCCGCATGAAATCAGCCAATCTAATGCTCCATGGGCAGAAGCAAAGGGCGTATTTACTGGAAAAGCAATGATGAAAAATCCATTGCAAACATCTGATGTTGAAAATTTAAAAGCAATTATTCCTGAATTAAAAGCAGCATTTAAAAACGATAGAAGTCGTTTAAAAGTTGGTGCAGACAATTGGGCAAAAGACTCAGTTTACACTCCTAAATCTTGGGTTGATTCACTTGAGAATGATTTGCAACGAGGCGATGTATCTCATGTTTGGACTTCAATCCCAGACAAAGTTACAGAGCAACTAAAACGACTTGGGTATGATGGAATTATTGATGCAAGTGGAAAAATGGGGGAGATGTTCATCCTGTAATTATTCCATTTAATTCTTCTCAAGTTCGCTCAAGGTTTGCCGCATTTGACCCGCTCAGACGTAATGAAAACGATATACTTGCTGCTTTACTAGCTGCGCCTGTTACACAATTAATGAAGCCAGAAGAAAAACAGAAAAAGCGTAATACAAAGTAATGATTTTACGCATGAGATAAAACCTAGTTTATGTTACTATGAATTTGTAAACTAATAGTTTACTTGTGTGTAACTTTTTAAACTTTATTACAAGCTACGGAATTAGCTTTTAATAAAATACAAACTAGGAGATATATTATGTGGACACGTCCAGCAGCTACAGAAATGCGTTTTGGTTTCGAAGTGACAATGTATGTAATGAACAAGTAATCGATTGGGTTACTGACTGTTATTAAGAGGCGTTAAGCCGACAGTAGAGGATATAGCAAGTAACGAATTTTTCGGCTTTCAGCGTTACATGTAGTAGCTATCAAATCTAGCCTCTTTGCATTCTTTCCAATCGTTCTTCCTGCTCGTACCCATCTTCTACATCAATTTGCGCTTGGCGCAATTCTTGCACTAATCTATTCACATACCACTGTGCTTTTTGCATATCCTGCAAAGTATCATCTTTTAATCCTGCTCTTGATAAATACTTGATCGCTGTTAGACGCAAATGCCCACAAAATTCTTCATGCGTGGACTTTGCCTTCATGTAATCAATCGTTTCTATGCCACCGTGAGTATAATGCTTTGGATGGTTGACTATATCCGAATCTGACATGAACCTCATCTCCTTTATTGGTCTGAAAATAACACTCTACTTCTTGATGCCGTTTGGCTTGATATAACACAAAGCTATTAATCACGAGTGCCGCTAATATTCCACTCATTACTGCTGTTATGTGCTTGTCCATCTTTCTCTCCTATTCCATGTTCTTGTTCAATAGCACGAGCAAATCCATAAACATCAAATTCCCATGTGTCGTGGGAGGTTTTAAAATAACTGTCTGCTTCTAGGTTTGTTATCTCATCATCACTTAATGGCTGTGCAGGGCGCAAATATAGTGGAGTAGCTTCATCATAAGGCTTTTCATCATAAGCCTGTAATCCATACCCAAGCCAATAATCAGGCTCTTGCAGGTTTTCAGGTGTAATCTTATCAATCATCTCATTGATGTCGTATTCTTGTTTTTGGCTTTCTAGTTCTTCAACTCGCTTCTGATAATACTCAATATCATTTAGCATCTGTCTAATTTCAGCGTCACCTATCTCTTGGCTTTCTAGTGCTTCTTTGCAAGCGTTTAATACTGCAATGTTACTCAATTCATCAAACGATAATTCGCCTTTTACACATCTCTCAATGTATTCAATCGCCATCTTTAAAGCGTTCGCTGTAGAAACAGCTCCTGTTTCATATTTAGTCATTGTGGTCTACTTTCTTCATTAAAATCAGCATAATCGTGGTCAACATCATCATGCACAATCACA
>Ga0255182_1001601_pt1 | contig 11456 bp, 14 predicted proteins | sample Atl_UVDOM_RepA_8_FD_188420 | JGI IMG/M metagenome (GOLD analysis project Ga0255182, IMG submission 188420) | Freshwater microbial communities from Altamaha River, Georgia, United States - Atl_UVDOM_RepA_8d | ecosystem: Environmental > Aquatic > Freshwater > River | place: USA: Georgia... | reverse complement strand
CAAAAAAGGCGGCGCAGTGGCCGCCTTTTTCTCAATCTGTGCGTAAGACGCCTTACAGCTTGCCGGTAAGTTCCGGCACGACATTGAAGAGATCGCCGACAAGGCCGATGTCCGCGACCTGGAAGATCGGAGCGTCTTCATCCTTGTTGATCGCGATGATCGTCTTGGAATCCTTCATGCCCGCCAAGTGCTGGATCGCGCCGGAAATACCGACCGCGATATAGACTTCTGGCGCAACGATCTTGCCGGTCTGGCCGACCTGATAGTCGTTGGGCACATAGCCGGCATCGACCGCCGCGCGCGAAGCGCCGACAGCCGCGCCCAGCTTGTCTGCAAGCGGGAAGATGGTGGCTTCGAAGGTGGGCCCGTCCTTAAGCGCGCGACCACCCGAAACGATGATCTTGGCGCTGGTAAGTTCAGGGCGCTCGAGCTTGACGATTTCCGCACCGACAAAGCTGGAGGTGCCGGCATCGCCGGGACCCGAAACCGCTTCGACAGCAGCGCTACCACCCGTTGCTTCCGCCTTGGCAAAGGCGGTGCCGCGAACCGTGATCACCTTCTTCGCATCCGACGACTGCACGGTCGCAATCGCGTTACCGGCATAGATCGGGCGGGTGAAGGTGTCGGCGCTTTCAACCGACAGGATGTCGCTGATCTGCATCACGTCGAGCTGCGCAGCAACGCGCGGGGCAATGTTCTTGCCATGCGCAGTTGCGGGGAACAGCACGGCATCGTGATGACCCATCAAGTCTGCCACCAGCGGCGCAACATTTTCAGCGAGCTGGTTTGCATAAGCAGCATTGTCAGCGACGTGGACCTTGGAAATGCCTGCGATCTTGGCTGCCGCATCGGCAACTGCACCGCAATTGTGGCCGGCAACCAGTGCATGGACTTCGCCAAGCTGCGAAGCTGCGGTCACGACGGCCAGCGTCGCATCCTTCATCGAGGCATTGTCATGTTCGACATAAACGAGCGTCTTCATCCTGCGACTCCCATTTCCTTGAGCTTGGCAACAAGCGCATCAACATCTGCAACCTTGATACCGGCGCTGCGCACCGGCGGTTCCGCAACCTTGAGCGTCTTCAGGCGCGGGCTGACATCGACGCCATAATCGGCGGGGGTCTTCTGCGCGAGCGGCTTGGACTTCGCCTTCATGATGTTCGGCAGCGATGCATAACGCGGTTCGTTCAAGCGAAGGTCGGTGGTGACGATTGCCGGGGTCTTCAGGCTGACGGTTTCAAGCCCGCCATCGACTTCGCGGGTCACTTCAACTGCATCGCCCTTGACTTCAACCTTAGAAGCAAAGGTGCCCTGCGGACGGCCGGTGAGCGCAGCCAGCATCTGGCCGGTCTGGTTCGAATCGTCGTCAATCGCCTGCTTGCCGAGGATCACAAGGCCCGGAGCCTCTTCTTCAACGATCTTGGCGAGGATTTTGGCAACGCCGAGCGGTTCGACATCTTCAGCAACCACGAGGATCGCACGGTCCGCGCCCATGGCGAGCGCAGTACGCAGCGTTTCCTGCGCCTTGTCGGGGCCGATCGAGACCGCAACGATTTCGTTCGCTGCGCCCTTTTCCTTCAGACGGATCGCTTCTTCGACAGCGATTTCGTCAAAGGGGTTCATCGACATTTTGACGTTCGACAGATCCACACCCGTGCCATCCGGCTTTACGCGGGGTTTCACATTATAGTCGATCACCCGTTTAACGGGGACGAGGATCTTCATGGGTCTCTCCCTTTCCAAACCGACTCAACTTACGGGGCAGGATAGCCCCAAAAACTGGCGCCCTATGCATGACGTTTACGTTAACGTCAAGCGGCAGTCTCTCTCCTCTCTCCCAAAGGACAGAGGACTCAAAATCAGGCTGCGCGCACCTCGGCCACAATCTTCTTCGCGGCATCGCCCAGATCGTTCGCGGGAACGATGGGAAGGCCGCTGTTCGCGAGGATATCCTTGCCCTGCTGCACATTGGTGCCTTCGAGGCGAACGACGAGCGGAACCGAGAGGTTCACTTCCTTCGCCGCGGCGACGATACCTTCAGCGATAATGTCGCATTTCATGATGCCGCCAAAGATGTTGACGAGGATGCCCTTCACCGCCGGGTCTTTCAGGATGATCTTGAAAGCAGCGGTGACCTTTTCCTTGTTCGCGCCGCCACCGACGTCGAGGAAGTTGGCCGGGAATTCGCCGTTCAGCTTGATGATATCCATCGTTGCCATGGCAAGGCCGGCGCCATTGACCATGCAGCCGATATTGCCGTCGAGCTTGATGTAGGCGAGGTCATATTCGCTGGCCTCGACTTCTGCCGGGTCTTCTTCGGTCAGGTCGCGCAGTTCGGCAAGGTCCTTGTGGCGGAACATCGCGTTCGAATCGAAACCGACCTTGGCGTCGAGAACGTACAGCTTGTCACCTTCCGGGGTCGGGCAGATGGCGAGCGGATTGATTTCGATCTGGCTGGCGTCGGTGCCGAGGAAGGCATCATAGAGCCCCGCAAGGATCTTCTGGCACTGTTTGGCGAGATCGCCCTTGAGGCCAAGCGCTGCAGCAACGCTGCGGCCGTGGTGCGGCATCAGTCCAGTGGCCGGATCGATGGTGATGGTGTGGATCTTTTCAGGCGTGTCGTGCGCCACGGTTTCGATGTCCATCCCGCCTTCGGTCGAGGCGACAACCGCGATGCGGCTGGTTGCACGGTCGACGAGGAGCGCGAGATAGAATTCCTTACCGATATCGACGCCATCGGTGATGTAGAGGCGGTTGACCTGCTTGCCTTCGGCACCGGTCTGAATGGTCACGAGCGTGTTGCCGAGCATGTCCTTGGCGTGCGCTTCGACTTCCTCAAGGCTTTTGGCGAGGCGGACGCCGCCCTTTGCATCGGGGCCCAATTCCTTGAACTTGCCCTTGCCACGGCCACCAGCGTGGATCTGTGCCTTAACCACATAGAGCGGCCCGGGAAGCTGTTTCGCGGCAGCCACGGCTTCCTCAACGGTCATCGCCGGAATGCCCTTGGGCACGGCGACGCCAAATTTCGCAAGCAGTTCCTTGGCCTGATACTCATGGATATTCATGGAAAAAGCATCCTTTCGATGGCGGAGTCGAAAGGGCCTTAAGCACAGCTTGCGCGCTAAGGGAAGTAGGCCAAACCCGCTTTTTTACGTGAGCAGCCCCAGCGCCACCAACTCGGCCCGCAACGTCGGCGCGTCGACGAAATGGTGGGCATGAAATCCATTGCTGCGCGCACCCTCTACATTGGGCAGGCTGTCGTCGATGAAAAGCCCCTCGCCCTCGGCCAATCCAAAACGGTCGAGCGCCAGATGATAGATGGCCGGATCAGGCTTCAGCAGCTTTTCCTCGCCTGAGACGACGACGTCGCGGAAATGGTCAAAAACCGGCTGGGTCGGGCGGAATGCGGCCCAGAATTCGGCGCCAAAGTTGGTGATGGCGAACAAGGGCACCCCTCCCGCCGCCAATTCTTCCAATATTTCGTAAGACCCCGGCACCGGCCCCGGAATCGTCTCGTTGAAACGCGTCGCATAGGCTTCGATATGGCTGGCATAAGCGGGATACTCTGCCTGCCGTTCGGGAACCATTTCAGCTAGCGGACGGCCGGCATCATGCTGGAAGTGCCATTCAGGGGTGACGACATTTTGCAGAAACCAGTCAAGTTCGGCTTCATCGCCGATCAGTTTTTCGAACAGGTGACGCAAATCCCACTGCACCAGCACCCGGCCGACATCAAAAACCACTGCGCGAATCGAAGTCATGCTGTTTCCCGGCATTCAAACGCAAAAAACCGCCCGCGGATTTTCCGGGGCGGTTGCTGCTGGCATGCGAGGCACGCCTGCCAATTCGGCGAATCAGCCCTGGCGGGCCTTGAAGCGACGGTTGGTCTTGTTGATCACATAGGTGCGACCGCGGCGACGAATCACGCGGTTATCGCGGTGACGGCCCTTGAGGGACTTCAGAGAATTGACGATCTTCATCGGACTTTTCCGTTAAAACATGGGGCCAATGGCCGGATTTGAAGGCGCGCCTCTATGGGGGAGTCGGCCCAAAGTCAAGCACCATTGCGGCTTTCGAGCGAAGCAGATAGGGTTTGGCCATGAACCTTGCCCGTTATGCTTCGCTGATCCTGCTGCCGCTAACGCTAAGCGCCTGCATGATACCGACCGGCCCGGTTGAGGTCACGCGTTTCAACCGTGTTGCCGAAGGCATTGTTTACGGCACTGGAAGTTTTGCCGTCACCGCCACCAGCGGCGACAGTCTTGCCCTTTCACCCTATCTGGCGGCGGTGCAGCGCGAAATGGAACGGGTCGGTTACTCAAAGGCCTTGGACGGCAGCGACGTGATTGCCGAAGTATCGGTGCAGCGCGTGCAGTTCAACGGCAACGAGCGGAACCCGGTTTCGGTGGGCGTCGGAGGATCAACCGGCAGCTATGGTTCCGGAGTTGGCGTTGGTGTCGGCCTCAACCTCAACGCGCTGGGCGATCAGCGCGGTATCGAGACGACTTTGAATGTGCGCATCGTTCGCACAATCGACAATCTGGTGATCTGGGAAGGCCGCGCTGTGCAGCGTGGTGCACTCAATTCGCCGGCTGCGCAACCGGGTATAGCCTCATCCAAGCTGGCAGAGTCGCTGTTCAAGGATTTTCCCGGTACCAGTGGCGAGACGGTAACCGTTCCCTGAGCCAAATAAATCAGTCTGGCTAAGCTTGTCCGCAAAGCTCTCCCGGCCTAGAACCGGTTCATGACCATTCACAGCATCAATGCCGCTTTTGACAGCGGCAACATCGTCGTCCAGTCAATCAATGGCACAACCGCCAGGCTCACCATCCGCAAGGACAAGGATTCGGACTTTTTCCAATGGTTCCACTTCCGGGTGGTTGCAGAGGCGGGCGAGGAGTTTGTCCTCAAGATCAACAACCTCGAAAAAAGCGCCTATCCCGGTGGCTGGCCCGACTACCGTGCCTGTGTTTCGGAGGATCGAGACTATTGGGGGCGTGCCGAAACCAGTTACGACAAAGCCGAAGATGGCGGCACGTTGACCATCCGCTATACCAGCGTGTCGGGCCTTGCCTGGTTCGCCTATTTCGCACCTTATTCGATGGAGCGGCACCACGATCTCGTCTCTGAAACCGCGGGCATCGAAGGCGTCGACTATCGCTGCCTTGGCACCAGCCTGGAGGGCCAACCAATCGACTGCCTAGAAATGGGTAGCGGCGATACGCAGGTCTGGCTCTACGCGCGCCAGCATCCGGGCGAGAGCATGGCGGAATGGTGGATGGAAGGCGCATTGGACATGCTGACCGACCCCAGCGATCCGCACACGCGCAAATTGCTCGAAAAATGCCGCATCCATGTCGTGCCCAATTGCAACCCGGACGGAAGCTGCCGTGGCCATCTGCGCACCAATTTCTTGGGTGTGAACCTGAACCGCGAATGGGCCGAGCCCAGCGCCGAACGCAGCCCCGAAGTGCTCGCAATCCGGAACGCGATGGACGAAACCGGCGTAAATTGGGCTATGGACGTGCATGGCGATGAAGCCATCCCCGCCGCCTTCATGGCCGGCTTTGAAGGCATACCAAGCTGGAGCGAATCGCAAGGCCAGCGGTACACCCGCTTCATCAATCGCCTTGCCGAACGCACCCCCGATTTCCAGACCAAGCTGGGCTATGCCATTTCCGGCCCCGGCAAGGCGAATCTCACCATGTCGACCAACCAGCTCGCCGAACGCTTTGGTCCTTCACATGGCTGCGTTTCGATGACGCTTGAAATGCCGTTCAAGGACACGATCGACGCCAATGATCCAGAACAAGGCTGGTCGCCCGAACGCTGCAAGCTGCTTGCCCGCGAATGTCTGGCAACGCTGGCGGAGATGGTTTGATGCGGCCCACTCCTTCGAGTCTGGCGCTGTTTGGTTTGCTTTTGTGTACATCTGTGCACGCTGTGGAGGCACAAAAGTCCAAAGGCGAGATGGGCAGCGAATGGGTCGACGGAAATGGCAATAGCCGTCACGCGCAAGTGGGGCTGCTACTAGAAAGCGAGCGCGGAGCCTCTCCAGATGTCTACCGACCTGTGACCTTCGATTGGCCGGCTGGCGATTTGCAAAAGGGACGTTATCCCGGGAATATTGCCAGGAACGAAGAAGCCGAGGTCGGATTGCGTGTTACGATTGGCGTCGATGGGAAGCTCTCTGCTTGTGAGATTTTCAGGCCTGCCAAAATCGAAGCATTCAATGGGCATATATGCCCGCATTTGATGCGCTACGCTCGTTTTATCCCGGCACTATCCGACAAAGGCAAGCGGATAAGCAGAAGCTATGACGCCGTTGCCAGCTACGAACTGGTTCCCAGAATAGAATCTGCAGCCTCATCGAGTCCGTCCAAGCCCGTTCCGGTCCGCAGAGCCGCCCTGATAACCCAGCCCAGCTTGGCAACCGCCGGTATCGACGCGCAATCCAAACGGCCATCAAATGTCAGTTATATCGCCGCGGCGATCGGCGTAAACGCAGACGGAACGGCGAATGCCTGCACACTGCATTCGGCCACGAATGTCGACGAATTAGACAAACATATTTGCGATTCCCTCAAGAAGAATCTGGCGTTTCGGCCTGCGATCAATCTGGAGACAAAGAAGCCGATTGAAGACGTAGTGACGGTTTCAATGTACTGGCGAAACTGAAGTTCGTGATCTCTCGCCATACCATCATCGAAGACAACCTGACCGGCCCCGAAATCCGCGCGCTGCTCGAGGAGCATTTTGCCGGAATGCTCGCCAACTCGCCGGAGGAGAGTTGCCATTTCCTCGATTTCGAGGGTTTGAGGGGCCCTGGGGTCACTTTCTGGTCGATCTGGAATGACGCCCAATTGATGGGCTGCGGGGCTATGAACGAAATCGACCCGGCGCATGGTGAAGTGAAATCGATGCGCACGCACAGCGCGCAGTTGCGCAAGGGTGCGGCGGCAGCGATGCTCGAGCATATTATCGCCACGGCACGCGAACGGGGATATCGGCGGCTCAGCCTGGAGACAGGCTCGACCCCGGCCTTCGATCCGGCGCATGCGCTCTACCTACGATATGGATTTGAATATTGCGGGCCCTTTGCCGACTATAAGGAAGACCCGTTCAGCCGCTTCATGACACTGACGCTTTAGCGCCAATTGCGCAAAGGCAGCCTCCTCGCTAAAGGCCGCGCGAACCAAGCCCAAAGGACCCTCCCATGCCCAAACTCATCCTCATCCGCCATGGCCAGTCGCAATGGAACCTCGAAAACCGCTTCACCGGCTGGTGGGATGTCGATGTCACCGAAAAGGGCGCGGCCGAGGCTTGGGCGGCGGGTGAACTGATGAAGGCAAAGGGCATTGCCCCCGATACCTGCTTCACCAGCGTACAGACCCGCGCGATCAAGACGCTCAATCTCGCGCTCGAAGCGATGGGCCGGTTGTGGTTGCCTGTCACCAAGGACTGGCACTTGAATGAACGCCATTATGGCGGCTTGACCGGCCTCGACAAAGCCGAAACCGCTGCGAAGCATGGTGATGAGCAGGTGCATATCTGGCGCCGCAGCTTTGATATTCCGCCGCCGCCGCTCGAAGCGGATTCGCCTTATGACCTGTCGAAGGACCCGCGCTATGCCGGGATCGCCATTCCCAATACCGAAAGCCTGAAGGATACGATCGCGCGCGTGCTGCCTTATTGGGAAGGCGTGATCGCGCCCGAATTGAAAGCGGGCAAAACCGTGCTCATCTCGGCACATGGCAACAGCCTGCGTGCGCTCGTCAAGCATCTTTCGGGCATCTCGGATGCGGATATTACCGGTCTCGAAATTCCGACTGGCCAACCCATCGTCTACGAACTCGATGACGCGCTCAACGCGACCGACCGCTATTACCTGTCGGAGCGTTAAGGTCTAACCAGCCGCCTCGCCATATTTGGAGCGCTTGTCGGCATACATAGACTTGTCGGCTTCGATCATGACCTCGCTCGCACGCGAGTTTCCTTCAATGAGGCAGCTTCCGACCGACACATCGACCTTCAGAACGGGGCCGGCGGTCTTGACCGGAAAGGCTGTCAGTTGGCGACGAAGTGAGACGGCCTTTTCGCGCAGCTTTTCCCCCGTGATCGAATCAAGCAGGATCGCAAATTCATCGCCCCCAATGCGCGCGATCACGTCCGATTTGCGGGTTGCACTGCCCAGCGCTTCAGCAATGCCGCACAGCACGGCATCGCCTGCCGCGTGGCCGTGGGTATCATTCACCGATTTCAAACGGTCGACATCGAGATAGAGCAGGCCAAAGGTCCCGCCATATCGGTGTGCACGCCAGCACCAGCGATCGAGCTCCTGCATCAGGTAACGGCGGTTGAACAGCGGGGTCAGCGTGTCCATCGCAGTCAAGCGCTCAAGCTCTGCTATGCGCGCCTTCAGTTGCAGGTTTTCGCGCAACAATTCGTCGGCACTCCGGCCGGTATCATGCGCTGAAAACTGGTGCTCACGTTTATCCATCTCGGTTCCGCACGACTCCTTGCGACCCGGATAACCCGTATTTTGCGCGGATACAGGCTATTTTTGGATAAATTGCAATAGTTTACATGAGTACAGCTATTTCCCCCTCGGCAATTGCGCTGACGCAAAGCCGCCGCTACAGAGCAATTCCTCGGCGCGACGGGCAATCAGGGACTTCAAGGTGGATAGCACAGCACCCCTAATCGGTATCATCATGGGCAGTCGATCAGACTGGGAGACGATGCGCGAAGCATCTTCGGTTCTCGCAACACTTGGCGTGCCGCATGAATGCAAGGTCGTTTCCGCACACCGCACTCCAGACCGGCTTTATGCTTATGCAAAGGGCGCCGCCGACCGCGGGCTGAAATGCATCATTGCCGGTGCAGGCGGTGCAGCGCACTTGCCTGGAATGGTCGCCTCGATGACACGACTGCCCGTGCTCGGCGTTCCGGTGCAATCACGCGCGCTCGACGGTATGGATAGCCTGCTTTCGATCGTCCAGATGCCCGCAGGCATACCTGTCGGCACGCTCGCCATCGGCAAGGCCGGTGCGACCAATGCCGGGCTGCTCGCCGCCGCGATGCTGGCGACAAACGATCCGGAACTCGCTGCACGGCTCGATCAATGGCGGACCAACCAGACCGAATCGGTTAGCGAGACGCCCGAATGACGATGCTGCCGCCGGGCTCCACCATCGGTATCCTGGGGGGCGGTCAACTGGGCAAGATGCTCGCCATTGCAGCAGCCGAAATGGGATATCGCTGCCACATCTACGCGCCTGAGGAAAATTCGGTCGCAGCAGAGGTTGCTGCCGAATTCACCTGCGCCGACTATGACGATGTCGCCGCGCTTTCGGCCTTTGCCGACAGCTGCGACGTCATCACCTATGAATTCGAAAATGTCCCCGTTGCGCCGCTGCGCGTGATCGAGGAGGGCGCAACAATCCGTCCCAATATCCGCGCGCTCGAAATCGCGCAGGATCGGGTCGAGGAAAAGAATTTCGCATCTGCATTGGGCGGGAAGACGGCGAAATTCGCGACCGTCACCAGCTCCGAAGATGCCGCTGCAGCATTGGACACGGTCGGCTATCCAGCGATCCTGAAAACCATCCGCATGGGATATGATGGCAAAGGCCAGGCCCGTGTGCATTCGGCTGACGGCTTGTCCGACGCGCTTGGTCAGATCGGCCAACAGACTGCGATTGCCGAGGCCATGGTGCAGTTTGAAGCAGAATTTTCGGTCATCCTTGCCCGCAATGCCCAAGGCGAAATCCGTTTCTGGGATAGTCCGCGCAACCGGCATGACGGAGGGATATTGGCGCTGTCCGTGCTGCCCGCAGGCGCGCTGATCGAAACCCAACAGCAAGAAGCGCGCAAGCTGGCTGCAGCAGCGGCGCAAGCGCTCGGCTATATTGGCGTGATGACGATGGAGTTTTTCGCAACTGCCGAAGGACCGCTTTTCAACGAAATGGCGCCCCGCGTCCATAATAGCGGGCACTGGACGATCGAAGGTGCGGTCACGAGCCAGTTCGAAAATCATGTTCGCGCGGTCTGCGATCTGCCCTTGGGCGATACCGGTCTCACCGCCGATCGGGTCGAAATGGAAAATCTGATCGGCGATGCTGCCAACGACTTTGAAAAACTGTTTGCCGATCCCAATGCCAAAGTCCATTTATATGGAAAGGGCGCGCCCAGCCCGGGAAGAAAAATGGGACATGTAACGCGGCTTTATCGCTGAGCCTTGTCAGGCCCGCAGGAAGTCGGCAAAGCAGCAGCCATGAACCATCCCGAAATCATCATGGTGGTCGCCCGTGCAGACAATGGAGTCATTGGTGCCGATGGCGACCTGCCCTGGCGCATCCCGGCAGACCTCAGGCATTTCAAGCAGCTTACCAAGAACCTGCCCATGATCATGGGCCGCAAGACTTTCGACAGCCTCCCGGGTCTGCTCGAGGGTCGTCGCCACATCGTTCTGACCCGCGACACCGAGTGGGAAGAAGAAGGCGCGGAGGTTGCGCATTCAGTCGAAGAAGCCTTGAAGCTGGCCAACGGCCCGCATGTCTGCATCATTGGTGGCGCAGAGATATACCGGCTGTTCATCGACTATGCCGACCGGATCGAGCTGACCGAAGTCAAGGCATCGCCCAAGGGCGATACGATGCTCGAGCCGTTCGATGCAAAAATCTGGAAGGAGATTTCGCGGGTTTCGCATCCGGCAGAAGGGAGTACGCCCGCGTTCGATTTCGTGACATTGGTGCGCAAGGAGGGGTAGCGCATGCGTAAATGGATATGGGGTCTGGCCGTGCTCGTCGCGGTTTCAGCAATTGGCTTTTTCGGCATTGCGCCAGGCTATGTCGAAGCATCGATGAACAAGGTCGATGGCAAGCCATTGCCCAAAGTAAGCGCAGAGGCAATCGCGCTGCACAAGACGCTGACCATCGTCGACCTGCATTCGGACACGCTGATGTGGAAGCGCGATATGCTGGAGCGTGCGGATCGCGGCCATATGGATTTGCCCCGTTTGGTCGAAGGCAATGTTGCGCTGCAGGTTTTCTCCAGCGTCTCAAAGACGCCCAAAGGCCAAAATTACGATGCCAATGGCTCCGATAGCGACAATATCACCCTGCTCGCGGTTGCCCAGATGCAGCCGGCGCGCACCTGGAATTCGTTGCTGGAGCGATCCTTGTGGCATGGCGAAAAGCTAGATCGGGCCACCGCAGCCTCAAAAGGCGCGCTAGTCAAAGTTGCGGCCAGCGGCAATGTCGACAGCCTGCTCGAACGCCGGGCGAAACAGGAAGATGCGACCGGCGCGCTGCTATCGATCGAAGGCTTACAAAATCTCGAGGGCAAGGCCGCAAATCTCGACAAGCTCTACAATGCCGGTTTCCGCATGGCCGGGATCACCCATTTCTTCGACAATGAGCTCGCCGGATCGATGCACGGCATCAAGAAAGGCG
>Ga0255182_1001597_pt1 | contig 11482 bp, 10 predicted proteins | sample Atl_UVDOM_RepA_8_FD_188420 | JGI IMG/M metagenome (GOLD analysis project Ga0255182, IMG submission 188420) | Freshwater microbial communities from Altamaha River, Georgia, United States - Atl_UVDOM_RepA_8d | ecosystem: Environmental > Aquatic > Freshwater > River | place: USA: Georgia... | reverse complement strand
CCGTCTCCTCCTCGGCTCTGGTTAACCAGTCCTGGTACGACTCCCGGGGCCTGCTGATCAAGCAGTCTTCACCCGGCGGGCTGGTGACCAAGGTCACCTACGATGGGGCAGCCCGGCCGACGGCCAGCTACACCACCGATGGGGGTGGGGACTCCGGCTACACCGATGCCGAAGATGTCACCGGCGATGCCGTGCTGCAGCAGGTGGAGACCACCTACGACAGCAACTCCCATGCGATCCTGGTCACCGCCAAGCAGCGGTTCCACGATGAGACCGGCACCGGGGCGCTGGGCACTGCTTCCACCGGGGTGAAGGCCCGGGTCACCTATGCCGCCAGCTACTACGATGGGGCCGACCGCCTGACCGGGGTGGTGGATGTTGGCACCAATGGAGGCTCCAGCTACACCCGGCCCTCCACGGTTCCCAGTCGTTCGGACACGGTGCTGGTCACCACCACCGCCTACAACTCGGCTGGCTTGGCCTGGAAGCTGACCGATCCCCGGGGGATCGAGACCCGCAGCACCTTCGACGCCCTGGGCCGCGTCACCAAGACCATCGAGAAATACGTCGATGGCGTGGTGTCTGACACCGATGACAAGACCACCGAGTCCACTTACAACGCGGTCGGATTAACCAAGGTGAAGGCGGTGCTGCCTTCGAGCGGGCAGCAGGTGACGGAGTGGGTCTACGGGGTCACCACGAGCGGTGGCTCCGGGCTGAACTCCAATGACCTGGTCAAGGAGGTCCGCTACCCCGATCCTTCCACCGGGGCCAGCAGCAGTTCGTCGAAGGATGTGCTGACGGTCAACGCGCTGGGCCAGCCATTGACGATGACCGACCGGAACGGGACGGTCCACACCTATTCGTACGATGTGATGGGCCGGCAGACGGCGGATGCGGTCACGACGCTGGGCAGCGGCGTGGATGGGACGGTGCGCCGTCTGGTCACGGCGTACAACACCCAGGGGAACCCCTACCTGTTCACCGCCTACGATGCGAGTTCCGGCGGCAGCATCGTCAACCAGGTCAAGCAGGACTTCAACGGCCTGGGGCAGGTTACCTCCGAGTGGCAATCGCACAGCGGGGCCGTCACTGGAACTTCTCCCCGGGTGCAGTACGCCTACAGCGAGATGGCTGGCGGGGCCAACCATAGCCGGCTGACCGGCATGACCTACGCCTCGGGTTATGGGGTCAACTACAACTATGCTTCGGGCCTGGATGCCAATATCTCCCGGCTCAGTTCGCTGAGCGACTCCTCGAACACGCTGGAGGCGTACAGCTACCTAGGTCTCGGCACCTTGGTCAAACGGGCGCATTCCCAGCCCGGGGTGGATCTCAGCTACATCAAGCTGTCCACGGAGTCCGTGGGGGATGCGGGGGATCAATACACGGGGCTGGACCGGTTCGGGCGAGTGGTTGATCAGCGTTGGATCAACAGCTCCAACACAGATGTCGATCGCTACCAGTACGGCTACGACCGGGATGGCAACCGGCTGTACAAGGACAACAAGGTCCTCAGTTCCTTGAGCGAGGTGTACACCTACGATTCGCTGAACCAGATTGCCACGTACAAGCTGGGCACGCTGAACAGTGGGAAGACGGATGTCACCGGGTCCCCGTCAAACAGTCAGTCCTGGGACTACGACGCGGTCGGCAACTGGGACTCCATCACCACCAACAGCACCACGCAGACTAGGTCGGCCAACAAACAGAACGAGATCACGAGCGTCAGTGGCGCCACCACGCCGACCTATGACAGCAACGGCAACCTGACCACGGATGAGAACAACTACCGCTTCGTGTATGACGCGTGGAACCGGGTGATCCAGGTCAAGAATTCGTCGAATGTGGTGATCGTCACTTATGGGCGGGACGCCCTGCACCGGCATGTGACGGATACGGTTGGTTCCACGGTGACGGATCGGTTCTTCAGTGGTGATTGGCAGGTGCTGGAGACCAAGGTCGGCTCGAATACGGTGACACGGAACGTCTGGAGCCCGGTGTATGTCGATGGCTTGGTGCTGAGAGACCGGGACACCGACGCCAACGGCACCCTGGATGAACGCCTGTACTCCTTGCAGGATGCCAACTGGAACACCACGGCGCTGGTGAATGCTGGCGGCACGGTCCAGGAACGGTACACCTACACGCCGTTTGGGCAGGTGACCTTCCGGGATGGCAGCGGCTCTACGCTGTCAGGCTCGGCGAAGGATTGGGTGTTTTTGCACCAGGGGGGCGAGAGGATCGCGGCGGGGGATTATGAGTTCAGGAATCGGGTGTATAGCCCCAGTCTGGGCAGGTGGCTCAGCAATGATCCGCTGGGATTCAACGCGGGCGATCAGAATTGGTATCGGAGCATTGGGAATAATCCGGGGAATGGAGGAGATCCAAGTGGCTTAATTTTACCATTAATAGCAGTCGTCGGACTAGGTGGCTCCGGATTGAGTGGATTAGGTATTTTGGGGTACGACAGATGGCTAAAAGGGCCAATCGAACTAGAACGAGATAATCTGCATTATAAAACATTGGAATCCTACGCCAGAATTGATCCAGAAGGAAAATATAGAAAAACCCTAAATCTAAGTAAACCCACGACCTTAGGAGATTTAAAAGACGATCTAATCCCTGGCTATAAAGATGAAGTAAAAATTGCAAGGGAAAATGGGGGAACCATACTCGAAATTGCTCAATCAGGCTATGGTTATGCAGTTGGAGCAGGTTTAGCAGGAAGGCCTGGTGGTTTGGGAGGAAGCCGGCCACCAAATTTAAGCCCCCCAAATTCAGGGCGAAATGGTGCATTTAATGAAGCGAAAAGAAAGTCTGGAATTCCAACAAGTCAGCAGCCGGACCGAATACTTCCTAACCAAGACAGGAAAGGAAATTTACAACCAGGTCGAATTTATGAATTTGATGTTATTATTCCTGGTGGGGGAAAAAAAACGATAAGAATTCGTGAGGATTCAAAAGGTCATAATTTTGGCCCGGGGGATCCACAAAATAGAGGTCCGCATTTTAATGACGAGTCCGGTGGGCATTATGATTACTAAAATAAATAAGATTTTGTCAAATAATTTATTCTCCGATAACCAATCAATCATTTTCGACAGAAAACAACAATTAGAAAAAGTAGGCCGGGAAGTAGAATTGGGGGCCATTACTTTTATATCTAAAAAAGAAAATTCTCTTCAAAATCTAAAGGACCTAGCATCAGCGTGCGGAAGAGTTGCCTTTTCACATATAGAAGAAAAGTTGGGAACAGCCTATACACCCTGGATTTTTATTTCGGATGGGTTTTGGAAACCAAACTCACTTCTACAAGAAAAATTTGGGCTGTGGAGATACTATCAAAATTTAATTAATAAGGATCCATATTTAATTAAAAGCAAGGAAATTAAAATCATAAATAATAATAAAGTTCGCTTTGCCGGGGTTTTAAAAATTTCTGATATTTTAATTGACGATGTTATTGATTTTACAAGAATTAATCATTCTTCGGTTATTTTTTTTTCCAATAAAAATGCAGCAAAATCATATTTAATTCGTCAATTTTTTTCCCATGCATTTCCCAAAAAAAATGGCATCGAACAAGATCGAATTGACTGGCCAACATTGGCATCATATTGTTGCGTAAAAGATGATTTACTTCTGAGGGTTAGTGGCCTTTTTGATGATCTTGAAGCTGCGGTTGACATAATCTGTACACCAAAAATGATGACAAGATTGAGTTAGCATCCCAAGAAACGATCCCAAATAATTGCCGCAAAATGCACTCATGTTTTGTGTGTCCGTCCGGCGAAACTTTCAATTATGCCAGGTGCGTCTGACTATGATGCCGCACAGTGTCAGGTCGCGTCTGTCAACTTGGTGGGGTCCGTCGAGTTGCGCACATTTGTTTTGTTACCCCGTGAAGTCAGGGTCATTTTGAATAATCAGGGCCTATTCAGCCCCGACCACCTCAAGAGCCTCCTTTCTTGGGTTTTGGTTTCGAAGGCTTTCCTTAATTCGTATTCGTCCAATCCCTTCAACGGTCGATTCTTCATTCCTGGCAATGGTCCTGAATTTAGTCTTATGGAAGGCTCAAGTTAGTCGCATTCTCATTACGGGCACCCGCGATCGAATGTCACTGGGCAATTACAAGGACACAGTGATGATTCTCCCGCCACTAGAGGAGCAATGTCAAATAAACAGTCCCATCGAAACAATTGCCGAAAAACTGGCAGCCACGGTTGACTACATCGGGCAATTGACACACATTAGGTCCGCTGTTAGCCAGGGGCTCCTGACAGGGAGAATTCTTTTGCAAGGAGGCAAATGATGGCAAAGAAACGGCTAATACTAAAACCCACAGGCAAACGGAAAACGACAACAACCAAATCGCCGTGTCGCATTAAGGAAGTGACCCGAAAGGTCAAGGAGCCCGTTTGCCTAATGCTTTGGGGACGGGCTGCGGGGAGATGTGAATTTGGTGGATGTAACAAGCCGCTCTGGAAGTCAACCGTTACCCAAGAGCTTGTTAATATCGCCCAGAAGGCTCACATCTGGGCCTTCAGCAGCGATGGACCACGAGGCAACAAGGGGATTCCTAAGAAGAAGCTGAACGAATTAAACAACCTGTTGCTCGTCTGCCACGAGTGCCATCAGAAGATTGACAAGGAGAGGGATGGTGGCAAGTACACGGTTGCGTTACTCCAGTCCATGAAGGCAGAACACGAACGACGGATCGAAATCGTCACCGGTGTGCACCCAAAAAAGAAGAGCCAGATCGTCTTGTACTGGTCAAACATAGGAGACCACCCATCCCTATTGAACTACGCTGACACGGCGGAGGCACTGTTCCCACTGCACTACCCGGTTGATGACAGGCCCATTTTTCTGGGAACGCCTGACAGTACGGTGCGAGACCTGGACAGTGCATTTTGGACAAGGGAAGTAGAAAGCCTTAAATTCAAGTTCGAACAGCGTGTCCGTGTCCCGTACGGTACGAGGGGAATCCCGCACTTGTCGGTATTTGCCCTGGCACCCCAGCCATTGTTGATCCTGCTGGGCACGCTGATGACCGACATCCCGAAGGGCGAAGTGTTCCAGCTTCATAGGGAACCCCAAGGATGGAAGTGGCCAGCGAGGGCAAGGGCGCCTGACTTTCAGGTCATCGAGCCGATGGACACAACTGGGGCGCCGGCACTGGTGCTTTCGATGAGTGGGTCCATAACCGATGATCGAATCAAAAAGGTTTTGGGCGACAAGGCGGCTATCTGGACCGTCACGATTCCGAAGCCGAACAACGACTTCACCAAATCAAGAAGGCAGTTGGCGGAATTCCGGGCCCTAATGCGCCCATTACTCGATAAAATCAAGTCGGTTCACGGCCAAACTGCGCCACTGAATATTTTCCCGGCTACCTCGGTCGCCATTGCGGTAGAACTCGGCCGGGTCCGAATGCCCAAGGCTGACATGACTTGGCTGGTTTACGATCAGGTCAATAAGCTAGGTGGCTTTATTCCAGCCATCAAGATTGAAGAACAAGAAACAAACAACGCAACACAGCAAGGAGCAAAGGAATGACAACAGGAACCAGGGACCAACTCAGTGACATTCTTGAACAAGTGGCAAGATCGCTCGACATTCCTGACGACGTGCATGAAGAGGCTGTTCGCAAATATGACGAATTGGGTCATTGGCTTGAAGAAAAAGATAAGGAGCAAGGTCGTCGTAAACCAAGCATTTACCCGCAAGGTTCCTTTCGGCTAGGCACCTTAGTCAGGCCAATTTCCGATGAAGCTGACTATGACATCGACCTTGTTTATGAGCGTGATCTCCGGAAATCCAGCACGACGCAACAGCAATTGAAGGACGAGGCCGGTGAACACCTGAAAAAGTTCGTGAACTTTCTGAAGGAGTCCCACCGGCAAGCTCCGGAGTTAGAATCGGGTCGTCGATGCTGGACTCTTCAGTATTCGGATCAGTTCCACATGGACATTTTGCCAGCCATTCCTAACGATGATCGGCGGGAGAACGGGGGCAAGATGAATGCCACGGCAGTTCACATCACGGATGTAGATTTGCACGAGTGGCAGCACAGTAACCCCCGTGGCTACGGTGAATGGTTTAGGGGGCGGATGCTCCAGCAATTCCAGGAAAAGCGTGCCCAGCTTGCTCGGGCTGAACTTCAAGCCAAGGGGATGGAACTCACGGAAGGGATGATCAAGGAAGCTGCGGAGCAAGTCCCGGAATACAAAGTGAAGACGCCGCTCCAGCGCGCGGTGCAAATCCTGAAGCGTCACCGGGACGTTTACTTCAAGGATGACTGGGACAACTGCCCCGCTTCGATCATCCTGACAACCCTTGCTGCCAAATCCTACCGAAATGAAGGCAACCTGGTTGATGCCTTGATCAACTTGGTGAGGGGAATGCCCGAATACATCGAGTGCCGTATGGTCAAAGGAAAACGGGTTGCTAGGGTGCCCAACCCAGTGAACTCAGAAGAAAACTTCGCCGACCGGTGGCAAGTTAAAAACCATCTGGATCGTGAGAAGAAGTTCCGGGCTTGGTTGCACAAGGTTGAGGAGGACATGACTGAGGCTTTGAAGGGTGGCGGAATTCACAAGGTTTTTGACTTGCTTGGAAAAACGTTGGGTAAATCTGTGGTTATCAAAGCTGCCTCCGCTATTGGTCTATCACTTTTCCAACAGACAGCATTTGGAAAGTTAAGCATGACCAAAGGCACTGGTATATTGGTGTCAGGAACAACATCAGGATCGACAACCCCTTTACGAAGTCACACCTTTTATGGTGACCACGAAACGGACCAAGTTTCCTAATGTCATGGAGCAATTCCTTGTACTCAAGCGAGCTTTCCCTAGGTCCACAGGTGGAGTTCAAAAAAATCGACTGCATTGGACAGCAACCCTGAAGCCTTCGTGTTTGAGTGACGAGTACGCGGTGCGACTTCTGTACAGCCTCGAAAAGCCTCCGAAGGTTTTTGTGGACAGTCCCGAACTGCTTAAACGGGGCAAGGAGCCTATTCCGCATCGGTATCCCGATGGTTCGCTGTGCCTTTATTTACCAGGTGCCCAGGAGTGGGAAAAGACGCTATTCCTAGCCGAAACAGTTGTTCCATGGATCGCAGAGTGGTTGATCCATTACGAGCTTTGGCATGCTACTGGGGAGTGGCACGGCGGGGGGATTCACCCCGGAGACTTCGGCAAACACAAGATCGAACCACATTCAATAACCCACGGGGACCGATGATGGGACAATTAATACCTCCAACAACGAGCATTAGCATTTCGACAACTTCGGTTCAAGGGATGCTGACCACGATTCGTCCGCACTGGAAGGCCAAATCCCTGATTCAACGCGTGGAGAAGCTCCTCCCAGTTGATCCTAGTAGTGCTTGCCAGAGGCTTTTAAATGCGGCATTTCACGATCTTCGGGACAAAGTCATTATCGCAGGATTGGATATTGCTAAACAGGCCGCAGATATCCATAAGCTGCCACCAGTAAGCAAAGCGGAAGATGTCGAGAACTACTCCAATGATCGGATCATTGACCTTGCGTATCGAATGGGGCTCTTAGACCGTGGAGCTTGGCGAAGAATCAAGCGGTGTTACGAAATTCGGCGTGACCTAGAGCACGAGGACGATGAGTACCAGGCGGAACTCCAAGACTGCTTTTATATCTTTTCTACCTGTATCGAGGATGTACTAAGCCAAGATCCTGTGCAGTTGTTACGAGTAAAAGATGTCAAGGATGTTGTCGAACAACCGAAACCTCAGTTTCCCGAACAGCAGTTCCTTGACGACTTTCGCATTGCACCGGACCCCAGGCAAAAGGAAATCATGTTCTTTTTGGTTTTCACGGCCTTGGACGCCAGCAAACCGGACATCATTCGGAGCAACTCATTCGAGATGATCAAACATTTGCGGAACGCAACACGAGATGCTGTCAAGATCGAGGTCGGTCAACATATGCAGAATCGAGTTGGACGGAATGTAGCTGACTTTGCCGTGATGAAAGTGTCTCATGGTGCTGGAGTTGCCTCCTATCTGAAAAAGAACTGTCGTAATGATTTCTTCACTGAGGTTGGCAAGCGGCTTAATCAAATTGGATACGAATGGAGAAAATACGAGATTCATAGCCAAATCCTAGCTGAGCTGGAAGATGTAGGCGGACTAGAGCATTGCGATTCCGATGATGTGGCAAAAGGTATCCTTCGTTGGCTTATACTGTGCTATGTCGGCGAACCAGGTGGAGTTACCCGTTACGGGCACCGCCGTGACGTGTTTTACAGCGACTCAGCGTCAAGCATAATCAAGAGACTCGTCCAGCGCTCCGGGGCTAGGGAACTTGCCATTATCAAAGACCTGCAAACTGACCGGGAAGTAAAAGCTGCCTTATCACGAAGCCGTGCCGTGGCACAACGGTTTGAGGATATTGTTGATATTGCAGGTGATAAATAAAAGGCAAAATTCCTGTGTGTCGGATATCTCCAAGAGATGTGGCGATGCGCAATGGCCTAGAATATATCGATGTCCAAAAGCCAGGGTGGTGTCTGTCAAGTTGCGCACATTTGTTTTGTGACCTCGTGAAGTCAGGGTCGTTCTGAATGATCAGGGCCTATCCTGCCCCGAACACCTCGAGAGCCTCCTTTCTTTGGTTTTGCAGCTTGTCCATATCGAGATACCTTTGCGCGCCCCCCATTGGGTCGCGGCGACATGTCTCAACCTGGCTGCCACCAGCATCAAGGCTGACCGACCATCCGGGAAGTTACCAACTACACGGGTTCTACTTCTGATTTCCCGGTTCATCCTTTCCAGGGCATTGTTAATCCGAATTCTGCGTCCAGGAATTCCTCGGAAAGATGGCGGGGCAAGTGTTTCCATTGAAGACACCTACCCCGCTTCGCTAATCATCGCCCGTGTTTTTCCTGCACAGCTTTCACTAGTTTCCCTTTGCTAAATCGATAGGTCATCGAGTAATCTTTATCTTCGTCGGTTGTCTGGTATTCAACCATTACATTTGGATTTTTCTTCGCAAATTCATTCATTATCGGAAAAACTCCAGACCAAGGTGTCAAAAAGTAAATTTCTGTCGAATATTTTTTTGATCCTTTTAAATGAGCCGACACCTGAACCGTACAACTGTAATTAGAACCCCAATTATCCATCATCCAGTCATACTGTGTTGGCGATCCGGTTTTAGTTAAGTTTTCCTCCATTGCTTCCACGTCTGCGAGTAATGCCTTAAAATAATTCGTGTATTCCTGTGTGCCAATTCGGCAGCCGCTTCTAGTGGAAAGGTAACTAATTGCCGCCTTAACGAAGGGAATTCGATAGGCCTGGATCGATTTGCTCAACTGTTTCGGAATTCGTATTTTTTTATGTTCCGGATTTACCACATCCCAATGTTCGATGTCTTCCTTTTTTATTTCCCCATACAAAGCCCTGTGGAGGATATTCGGTTCAGGAGCGTTTGGGACCGGTCGGAATTGGGGCGCGGGTTTCAAACCCTCGAAGTCGACTTCAAATTTTTCATCCGGATCCGGTTTATCTGAAAAATTTGGTTTTACGAGACTACTCACTGCTTTTGAAACTTCTTCTTCTGTTCCGGACATAACAACCAAGTTTTCTGTATAATTAGCCATAAACTCTCCCTGAAAAATTACCAATGCAAAAGAATATCTTTGGATATATAAATATCGGCTAAGCCTGGATGGCCAGATAATTTCCATCACATTGCAATTTATGATAGTATTATGTTTCAGAATTTATTTTTGCGAATTTCTGTTTTTTTTGGTTTTTACCTGATTCGAGCCAACTGGCGTCTTAAACAGAAATAGCCTTTCACAACCGTTGTTTTGCTGCGGAGGACCAAATCGTGATTAATAACCATTTCCATTTAGACCCCTTGGATCGGATCGCCGTGGGGGTCAAAGAGGCGGCAGCCTTGCTTTCGGTCAGTGTCCGAACCATCCACCGGATGGCAAAAAACGGGTCAATTCCCAGCGTACTCCTAGAGGGGAGACGAGTGTTTTCCGTTGAGGCCCTTAAACAGCTTTCCAAAAACCACGCGAAGTAAACCACCTAAGGGGACAACGATCATGGCAAGCCTTTATTTTCACAAGAACCAGGCCCGCATCCAATTTGAAAGCACTGAAGGAAAGCGGGCGACGCTTTATCTTGGGAAGGTCTCCGAAAAAGATGCCAAGAGCTTTTTATCGTACTTTGATGAACTGCTCTCCGCCGTCAAAACTAATCGGGCCCCCAGCGCGCAGATAATCATTTGGTCGGAAGGTTTATCCAGCTCACTCCAGGACAAACTGGCCAACCATGGCCTCATTTCCATCCATCCCAAATGGACCTTGGAGGAATGCCTTGAAAAGTACCTGCAATTGAAAAAGGGCATGAAGGAAAGGACGCTGACGAACATCCGCGTCTGTATCAAGCGGGTGATCGCATTCTTTGGAAAAGGGATTCGGCTTTCCCAGATAACCGAAGATAAATGCAAACAATTTAAGTCGGATTTAGAAACACGGTATTCGCAAGCGACGGTGTCACAAACCATCAAAAAGGTAAAAGGATTGTTCCTGTTCGCCTTAAAGTCCAAGGCTATTCAGTCAAATCCTTTCCAAGGAATCCCAGCCGGAAAGGAGTTCAATACGAATAAACAATTTTTTGTTTCATCTGAACTTGCTGCCAGGGTTTTGGAGGCCTGCCCCGATCGGCAATGGAAAACAATCTTTGGCCTGGCCAGGATCGGTGGCTTACGGGTCCCATCGGAAATCATTCCATTGCGCTGGACCGACATTGATTTTGATAACAAACAGTTTTTGGTGACTTCTCCAAAAACGGAACATCATGTGAATGGCGAAAACCGTTGGGTCCCTTTGTTCCCTGAACTGGAGGAGCTTTTGCGGGAGGAATTGCAGGCCCCTGACAGGCATCCCGTCTTCGTGATCCATCTTTACAGGGATAGCACCCAAAACCTTAGAACCCAGTTCCTGCGAATTTTGCGAAGGGCAATGGTGCAGCCCTGGCCAAAACCCTTCGGAAATCTTAGGGCATCCAGGGCCACAGAGCTCCGGAATTTTTTTCCGGCACACGATGTCAATTTATGGTTGGGGCACAGCCAAGTGATCGCTTCGCGTCACTATTTGACTGCTCAGAAAGACTTTTGGGAATCAGCAAAAGTGCTACCGACTATGAAAAGAGAGGCCGGTAACGCACAAAGCAACGTAACAGGGTCGGTAAATAACGTAAAAAGCAACGCTGCCAGCGAACGCCAATTGCTGCCAGGTGTGACACAAACCCATCAAAAGAATGAAGTTAGGCAGCCACCGACATCGGATGGCAATTCCGGTCAATCATTTAAAATACCCCCAAGGGGATTCGAACCCCTGTCTTAGCCTTGAGAGGGCTACGTCCTAGGCCTCTAGACGATGGGGGCGTGGCTCTGCCTACGCCTCGGGCCCGCAACGGACCCG
>Ga0255182_1001595_pt1 | contig 11488 bp, 12 predicted proteins | sample Atl_UVDOM_RepA_8_FD_188420 | JGI IMG/M metagenome (GOLD analysis project Ga0255182, IMG submission 188420) | Freshwater microbial communities from Altamaha River, Georgia, United States - Atl_UVDOM_RepA_8d | ecosystem: Environmental > Aquatic > Freshwater > River | place: USA: Georgia... | reverse complement strand
GAACGCCATGTCCTATCGTTTCTTCAGCAACCAGTGCCGGCGACTGGCCGCGGTGATGGAGGAGCCGCTGAGCTACAGCGACGTCGTGCGCAGCCGCTTGCGCGCCTGCACGCCCTTGCCGTCGCTGACGGACATGGTGACCGAACTCCACCTGACCAAGCGCACCCTGCAGCGTCGGCTCGATGACGAAGGCATGAGTTTCTCCGCGCTGCTCAACGAGGTCAGGCGCGAGCGCGCGATGGAACTGATGGGGCGCGGCGACCTCGGCCAGGCCGAAATCGCGTGGCGCCTGGGCTTCGAGGATGCGAGCGCTTTCTCGCGCGCGTTCAAGACCTGGACCGGCCAATCGCCGCGGGTGGCCAAGCGGGCTGCGCTCGGCGAGGCGAAGCGGGGTCGACGGACACGTCGGCACCACGTCGGGGGATCCTGAGACCTGGGCCCCGGCCGGATCGACCCGTTCCGCCGCCACCTCCACCCGAGCCCGGAATGATATTGACGTTAACGTCAATGTCATCCCGGGGCCCTGCTCGTCGAGGCGCGTCGGCCTGGCACCGCCGTCGAGAAGCACCGCTCGCGACCAGTTGCCGCCACTTCCTGAAATCACGCCCAGTCTTTTGATAAATAGATTTTTTTTGAATGATCGGGCGGCCCGTGCCTGCGCTGTGCGGAGCACTGCCGACCCGTCTGAATTCCAATCGGCTTCCCGGTTAGCGGCGGTCGCATTACTTTACGTGCAGGTAACATCTACTGGCATTGAAGCGCATGGATCGGCCACCGGCCCTGGCTTCAGTGATTGCGTGAAAGTCAGCAGTGAATCGTCTGGAACATGCCTTGACGTAAACGTAAATCTCCAAAAAGGACCCGCCTCGCACGTACACGGGCGTTGCGGTCGGCGCTGCATGGACGCCGGACGAAAAGCATCGCCGGGGCGGCTGCCGGCTTGCGTTGAGGTCTAACGTGCCTGCCTCTAGAATGCTGCACCGCATTCAAATTCGAGGCTGGAGCCCCCTGCATGAATCTCGACCGTGTCGATTCCGGTAACGCGCTGCCGGACGAATTCAACGTCATCATCGAAATCCCGATGAATGCCGACCCCGTGAAGTACGAAGTCGACAAGGAGACCGGGGCGCTCTTCGTGGACCGCTTCATGATGACGGCGATGCATTACCCGTGTAACTACGGCTACATACCGCACACGATTGCCGACGACGGCGACCCGGTCGACGTGCTGGTGGTGACGCCATTCCCGGTCACGACCGGCGCGGTCATCCGCTGCCGGCCGATAGGCGTGCTGCTGATGGACGACGAGGCCGGTGGCGACGCCAAGCTGCTCGCGGTGCCGATCGACAAGATCCTTCCAATCTACAAGCACTGGAAACGCCCCGAGGACCTGCAGCCCGAGCGGCTGATGCAGATCCAGCACTTCTTCGAGCACTACAAGGACCTGGAACCGGGCAAGTGGGTCAAGGTGAAGAGCTGGGGCGGCCCCGACGTCGCCAAGGAAGAAATCCTCGGCGGCATCGCCCGCTTCAAGGCGGCCAAGGTCAAGCCCAAGTTCTGAGGCGGGTCCGCGCCCGGCCTAGGGCGCGGCGGCCCGCGCCTCCCGCCGGATGTAGTGTTGGAGCGCCTTGCGGTCGGCGGCCGTCAGTTCGGTGAAGCGCGGCATGCCCGCAGCCTGCCGCGAGCCGCCCATCACGTCCGCAAACGCGTCCTCGTAGAGTGGTATGGAAGACGCCCGCAAGTCCGGCGCATAGCCGCCGGATACCGCACCCGCGCCGTGGCATAGCACGCAGTGCTTCGCCCACAGCTTGTTGCCCTGCTCCGCCAGCAACCCGTCGACCTCGAAGTCAGCCTGGGCAAGTGGCTGAGGAAAGACGGGCGGTGGCATCGCCGGCATGTTGGCCGAGCCCTTCAGGCTGAAACTCAGCAGGTGTCGCGGCTGCGCCTTGTAGGCCCAGCCGTGCTGGCGGTTCATCGATCCACCAATCGCCGGGCCCGCGCCACCCCAGCCCACCAGGAGCGCGACATGCTGCTCCCCGTCCACCGTGTAGGTGACCGGCGGCGCCGAGATGCCCAGGCCCGCCTCGAAGGTCCACAGCGGCGCGCCGCCGGCTGCGTCGTAAGCCACGAACTTTCCATCGACCCGGCCCTGGAACACGAGTCCGCCCGCAGTCGTCAGCGTGCCGGCATTCCAGGAGCCCGGCAGTTCCTGTCGCCATACCTGGCGCTTCGCCACCGGATCCCAGGCCATCAGCGCGGCGCTGCCGGCCGTCGTCGGCACGTCGTCGTGGAGGAAATGCACGCCCGGATCGATGTAGAAGTCCGGTGACTGCCAGCGCACCGGGTCGATCCCCTTGTCGCTGAAGAGGCCCGGCAGTTCGTGCACGGGGATGTAGACCAGGCCGGTGCCCGGATTGAAGGACATCGCGTGCCAGTTGTGGACGCCGATCGGCCCCGGCCAGACGAGTTCCTCGCCATCCTCGTAGCGCGCGCCCGGGCGCTCCACCGGCCGCCCGGTCGCGAGGTCGACGTGGGTCGCCCAGTCGGCGCGTCCGATCTTGTCGGCGGACAGGAGCTTGCCGGTCGCGCGGTCGATCACGTAGAAGAAGCCGTTCTTCGGCGCGTGCATCAGCGCCTTGACCGGCTTGCCGTCGATCGTCAGGTCCGCGAGCACCATGTCCATGTTCGAGTTGTAGTCCCAGGTCTCGCCCGGCACCGTCTGGTAGTGCCAGGCGTATTTGCCCGTGTCAGCGTCCAGCGCGACGATCGAGCACAGGAAGAGGTTGTCGCCGCCGCCGGGGCTGCGCAGCTTCCGGTTCCAGGGTGAGCCGTTGCCGGTGCCGATGTAGATGCGGTTGAACTCGGGGTCGTAGGTGAAGCCGTTCCACGCGTTGCCGCCGCCGCCGTGCTTCCACCACTCGCCCGTCCACGTCTTCGCCGCCATCGCCTGGGTTTCATCCTCGAAACCGTCCGCCGGGTTGCCCGGAACGATGTAGAAGCGCCAGGCCTGCTTGCCGGTCTCGGTGTCATAGGCGGTCACGTACCCGCGGTTGCCGCCGACTTCAGTGCCGCCGTTGCCGATGATGACCTTGTCCCTGAACACGCGCGGCGCGCCGTTGATGTACATCGGAAGCCCGGGGTCGATGGTCTGCGCGCTCCACGCCTGCTGGCCGGTGCGCGCGTCGAGCGCGATGAGACGTCCGTCGCCCGTCGCAACGAACACCCGCCCTTTCCAATAGGCGACCCCGCGGTTGGAGTCCCAGAAAATCCGCTGGCGGTCCCCGGCGTGCTCGAGGGTCTTCGGGTCGTAGGTCCACAGCACCTTGCCGGTCGCGGCCTCGACCGCGCGCACGACACTGAAACTGCCGGAGAAGTACATCACGCCATCGACGACGATCGGCGTTGCAAGCAGGGTCCGGTCGCCGGGCAGTTCGAGCGCCCAGTCAAGCTTCAGCCCGGCGACGTTGCCCGTGTTGATGGCGTCGAGCGGGCTGTAGCGCTGCTCGCTGTAGGTCCGGCCATAGGACAACCAGTTCGCAGACTGCTGCTCGTCGGCGATGCTCGCGCCGTCGACCACCGTGGCGGCCAGTGCGGCGCCGCTTGCCGCCCCGAAACCCAGGCCTGCCGCCAGCATCAGTCGACGTGCACGCATGATTGACCCCCGTGGATTCTGCGGTTGTTGTGGCCCGATTATGGTGAGCCTGCCGGCACGCGAACAAGCTTGCACCGCGGCATCGCGGCAGGTCGGGGGAAAAGATCCTGCGATCACCGGCTGCCTCCGGTACTGGCGACGCCCGCCGCAGCCTTCCGCCAATTGGAGGAAGCGCGCATTCACACCGGCGCCTGACGTCGGCGCTGCCGCGGCGCTCTGGCATACTCGGGCGGCGTGCGGCGACCGACAGGACACGCCGCGCAGCAAGCTTCAGAAAGGAGACCGACGATGAAACTCTATTACGCCCAGGGCGTGTGCTCGCTGTCCCCTCACATCTGCCTGCGCGAGGCGGGACTGAAATTCGAACTGGTGAAGGTGAATATCCGCACGCACACGCTGGACGGCGGCGGCGACTACCTGAAGGTGAATCCCAACGGTTACGTGCCGGTGCTCGAACTCGACAACGGCGAACACATCACCGAGGGACCGGCAATCGTGCAATACATCGCGGACCTCGCACCGGCCGCGCGCCTCGCGCCGCCGAACGGCACGCTGGAACGCACCCGGCTGCATTCATGGCTCAACTTCCTCAGCGCCGAGATCCACAAGGGCTACTCGCCGCTGTTCAATCCGGCGGCGAACGAGGAGTTCAAGGCGTGGCAGCGGCAGCGCCTGACCGAGCGCTACCAGTGGCTCGCCGAGCAGATCGGCGGCAAGCAGTACCTCATGGGCGAGCAGTTCACCTGTGCGGATGCCTACCTGTTCACGACGCTGGGCTGGATGGGCTTCGTCGGTCTCGACCTCGCGCAGTTTCCGGCGCTGGCGGCCTATCGTGAACGCGTTGGCTCGCGCCCCCGCGTGCGCGAGGCCCTGAAGGCGGAGGGCCTGCTCCAGTAAGGGCCGCGCCGCCTCCGGCGGAACGGGCGCCTCCCTGCGGACGCCGTGCCGGATTCAGCGCGGCGCATCGACGCGCACCAGGACATCTTCGCGCGAGCCGCGCCGCGCGCGACCCACCTCGGTGACCAGGAGCGGCGGCGACAGCTCGGCAAGCCGGTCCGAGCGCACGACCACCGCGAGCGGCCCGTTGGCCGCCAGCGCGGCCACCTGCGCCGCGTCGCCGGCGGCCTGCACGCGCACATTGGCCGCGTAGACGAAGAGACTCGGGCTCACGCCCAGCGTAACCAGCGCGCGGCCGGACCTTGCTTCGGCGGCCGCCGCATCGGCGAGCGCCTGGCCATCGAAGCGCTCCTTGCTCCACAGCACGCCGGTGAGCGCCGCACCCGGCCAGATCCAGGCGACGAAGATCGCGATCGCAGCGAGCGCCGCGAGCCCTCGCATCGCGGGCGCGCCGTCGTCGCGCAGGCGCAGGCCGCGCCAGGCGACGATGCTGGAGGCAAGGCCGGCGAGCAGGCCCAGGATCGGGGGTGTCAGGTAGGCGATGCGGCCACTCGCGACGAGTACCCAGCCGGCACACGCCAGCGCGAGCAGGCCTTGCACGACCAGCGCAAGCTGCAGCAGCTGGCGCGGCCAGGGCCGCAAGCTGGCGCCGAACAGCACGGCGAGCGGACGCGCAAGCGCGAGCACGAACGGCACGATCACAGGCAGCATGTAGAAGTGGCGGAACTGGCTGCCGAACGAAAGGCCCAGCGCTGCGACCAGCAGTGGCCACCACAGCCAGCCGGTGTCGCGCCGGGCAGGCCGGAGCAGCAGCCCACCGAGCGCGAGCACGACCAAGGGCAGCCAGGGCAGCAGCAGTTCCAGGGGGCGGTAGAGATAGTAGGCGCCGAACCGCGACCACGCCGGCGCCAGCAGCGAACCCGCGAGCTGGCTGTGGTCGAGGGTCTCGCCGTCGATCTGCAGGCGCAGCCAGCCCCACCACGCGGCGGCCGGCAACGCGACGATCGCGAGCCCTTGCAGCGGCCGCAGCCCGCGCCAGACCTCCAGCGGCCGGCGCGTCGTGAGGGCCGCGTTCACTATCAAGCCCGACAGCGCCAACGCCGGCATGTGGGGGCCCTTGGTCAGCGTCGCGAGCGCGAAACACCCCCACATGGCATAGAGGGCCGCGCGTGTCTGCAGCGCACCGCCCGCTTCCCGCAGGGCCACGATACCGCTGGCAAGCAACGCGCTGGTGAAACAGGCATACAGCAGGTCCGGACGGGCATCATGGGTGAAGCTGAAGAAGCCGGCGCTGCTCACCAGGAGCAGCGCCGCGACCAGGGCGGTGGCGCGGTCATACAGGCGTGCCCCCAGCCACAGCGTCAGGGCCAGGATCCCGAGGCCCGCCCCCACGGACACCAGGCGCGCGTGGATCGGCGCGACATCGGGCAGGCTGCCGGCGCTGGCGGCCACGAGCCCGGTGAGCCAGTAGTTCATCGGCGGCTTGTTGAGCCGTGGCACGCCGTTGAAGTAAGGCACCAGCCAGTCCCCGCGCACGCTCATCTCGCGCGTCGTCTGCGCGACGAAGATTTCGTGGGAATCGAGCGGTATGCGGTCGATCCCGGGCAAGGCGACGACGAGCGCGAGCAGGAACAGCAGCGCGCAGCAGGTCCACCACGCGGCGGGACTGTACAGGAAGCCGTCACGGACCGGCCGCTGCCCGGCCAGGACTTCGTCGATGACCTCCTTGTTCATCGGGCGCGCCGTTCTGCGGCGAGGTGGGCCGACGCGCGGCCGGCGTCGAGGCGCGACCACGGAGGAGACGAGCGGGAGGAGCGGTTCGGCACGGCATTCGGGATCGGGATGAGGGGCGCCCAAGTTAGCGGGTGGACCGCTGGCCGGCAATCGCCACCAGTGCCGCCTCCAGCGGCACTTTGACAGCGCCCACGGCCCGTCTCTATGGTGGCGGCCTGATCCCTTCAGCGGAACCGAACCATGTTCTTCGCCACAGCCGACGGCATGCGGCCTGCGCCCTTGTCGCACAATCCATTCAATGCCCTGGTGATGCCGCGGCCGATCGCGTGGATCAGCACGGTCGACGCGAACGGTGTCGCCAACCTGGCACCCTACTCCTACTTCAACGCCGTCGCCGCCGAGCCGCCGTACGTCATGTTCGCGCCGAATGCCGTGGCGCCCGGCGCGATGAAGGACACCTACCGCAACCTGGCCGCCGTGCCGGAGTTCGTCGTGAACCTGGTCTGCGAAGCAGACGGCGAGGCGATGAACGCGAGCTCGAAACCCTATCCGCCGGAAATCGACGAATTCGAGGCCTGCGGCATCGCGCGCCTGCCGGGCAACCTGGTGCGCCCGCCTCGCGTCGCGAGCGCCAAGGCCGCGCTCGAGTGCCGCGTCTACCAGACCGTCCACCTGCCGCCCCGGGGCGGACGGGAAAACCACGTCGTCATCGGCGAGGTGATCGGCATCCACATCGCCGACGATGTCATAACGCCGCAGGGCCTGGTCGACGAGCGCCTGCTCGCGCCGCTCGCCCGCCTGGGCTACATGAATTACGGCAAGCTGGGCGCGATCTTCGCAATGCAGAGGCCGGACTGAAGCGCGACCGTTGCGGGAATCGCGCACGCGGCCGCTAAGGCGATACGAGTCAATCCCGAACCCGAGGCAACCATGGCCACTCCACGCATTTCCACCTGCCCGCTGTACGGCCTGCTACGCATGGGCGAAATCGCCGAGTTCAATGCGCGACGCGCGCGGGGTGAAGCCTGCGACCTGGTCGGCACCGATCTGAGCCGCCTCGACCTCCGGGGCCTCGACGCCAGCGGGCTCGATCTCCGCGACTGTTACTTCCGCATGTCGGACCTGCGCGGCGTCGATTTTCGCGATGCCATTCTCGAGGGCGCAAGCTTCGCCCAGGCGCACGTCTCCGGTTGCTACTTCCCCAAGGCGTTGAGCGCCGTCGAGCTGCGTGTCGCGCTCGAATACGGCACGCGGGTGCGCTACGGGGTCTGAGCGATAGGAGCGCGCGCCGGGCCCGGCCGGGCGCGCGTATGGTCAGTCGGGTGGCAGGTCCGGGTCGGCCGGCCGGCTCGGCGCGCAGCGACTCGCCGGCCCGCGCTCACTCCCTGTCGTGCTCGTGCTCGACGTCGTGGTCGTGCTGCAGGTCGTGCTCGTGGGCGTGCTCATGCTGATGGACGTCGCCATGCACGTGGTCATGTTCATGAACGTGATCATGGTCATGGTCATGGTCATGGTCGTGGTCGTGCGTGCCGGCCTGGGCCACGCGCAAGGCCTCCCGCGCGGCGACCAGTGCATCGGCCGCGACGAGGCGCTTGCCCTGCATCAGCTTCTCGGCCGCGGTGAGCCAGAGCTCGTAATACGGTGTGTGCGGCGCGCGCTCGCGGTCGGCGGCGATTTCGCCGCTCAGCGCGTCCACCCACTCCTGCCACTCGAAGCGGCCCTGCTGGTGCAGGTGGACCACCAGCGCGAAGGCCTTCGCCTCCCACGGTGCCGCGAACACGACACCGTCGTCGTCTTTCGGAATGCCGGGCACTGCCGCCAGGTCAGGCTGCGTCGGGCAGGCTGCAGCGGCGCTCATGCGGCAGGGCCCATGTAGTCGTCCCAGACGTCGACGACGATGAAGTCGCGTTCGCCGCCCTCGCGGCCCCACACCTCCTTCGCGCTGAACTTCACGCTGTAGACGTGTTGCGGCTTCTCGCCCAGCCCATGGGCGTGGGCGTCGGGAAACGCGAATACCCCGTAGTCACGCTCGACGACGCCGCACTTGCCGCGCAGGTAACGCGGCAGGCGGGTATGCCCGCGCGGATTGAGGTTCAGCACGCGGACCCGGTCCCCGACCTTGAAGCTCGGCGCGAGTTCGACGTCGACGCGCGCGCTGGCGCCGACCAGCGTCGCGGCGAGCGCCTGTTCCGGATTGATGGCCATCAGGCAGCCTCCCCTGCAATGCTCGCCCGCCGCGCGGCGAGTTCATCCGAGCCCAGCACGCCTTTCTCCACCAGCAGCGTTTCGAAGGCGTGCAGCCAGTGCTCGTAGTAGCTCGTGTTGAGATAGGCCTGCCCGCCCATGCGCTCTATCGCGTGGCGGAACTCGTCGATGTTGAAGTAGCCGCACGCGAAGACCGGCAGGAACATGCCGAACACCCGACGCTCCCAGTCAGCGTGGAAGACCGGCTCGTCCTGCTCGACGACGATCGGCCCCAGGCCGTCCAGACCACCCGTATCGTGAACACCGTTCATGGCGCCGACCCCTGCACGCTGAGTTTCGTCACGCCGATCATGGAGTCGCGCGTGACCAGCGCCGCGAGCTCCTCCTCGCTCATGCCCTCGGTGCCCGCCGGACGTTCCGGCAGCACCATGAAGCGCACCTCGGAAGTGCTGTCCCAGACCCGCACTTCCGTCTCGGCCGGCAGCTCCGTGCCGAATTCGCGCAGCACGCCGCGCGGGTCTGCGACCACTCGCGAGCGATAGGGCGCGGACTTGTACCACACCGGCGGCAGGCCGAGCGTCGGCCACGGGTAGCAGGAGCACAGCGTGCAGACGAGCACGTTGTGCACGTCCGGCGTGTTCTCGACGACGACCATGTCCTCGCCCTGGATGCCGGAGTAACCGAGCTCCTGGATTGCCGAGGTGCCATCGGCGAGCAGCCGGGCCTTGTATTCCGGATCCACCCACGCGCGGGCCACGACCCGCGCGCCGTTGCGCGGGCCGACCTTGTGCTCGTAGTTGTCGATCAGTGCATCGACGGCGGCGGGATCGACCAGTCCCTTTTCGACGAGCAGGGATTCGAGCGCCTTGACCCTGATCTCGACATCGCTCAGGGGGCGGTTGTGTGCGGATGACGCCATGCTGTGGTTCCTCAGGACTTCTTCCAGTCGAATGATTGTTCGAATGCGTGGGCGGCGCGCAGGATCGTGCTCTCGCCGTAGGGCTTGCCGATCAGCATCATGCCGACCGGCAGCCCCTGTGAGAGGCCGCAGGGCACGCTCATCGCCGGGTGGCCCGTCACGTCGGTCGGTGCGGTATTGACCACCATCTCGAGGGCGCGCGCAACGTAATCCTCGCGGCTCGCGTCGGCGGCGGGGATGCGTGTCGCCTTGAGCGGCAGCGTCGGCATCACGAGCAGGTCGGCTTGCTGCAGTGCCGCGTCGTACGCGGCGCGGAGCTTGAGCGCGAGATTCTGGGCTTTTGCGTAGAAACGCCCGTGGTAGCGGCTCAGCATGTACTCGCCGGTCAGCAGCACGAGCTTCGCGGTCTCGGACAGGTTGTTCGGCCGCTCGCGCCAGCCGCGCGCGAAGGAGTCGAGCAGGCTGGTCGTGTAGTAGCCCTTCCAGTTCGTGCCCATCGAGTTGCCCTTGAGCATCTGCGCGGTGGCGCCCTCGATCGCGATCGCGTTCCAGATGTGGATGCCGTCGCGATGCATCGGCAGCGACACCGACGAGACCACCGCGCCGAGCTGCTCGAAGCGGCCCGCAGCCTTCAGTACGAGCTGGTCCACATCCGCCTCGGACAGGCCCGGCCACTCGAAGCCCTCGCGCACGATACCGATGCGCAGCCCGGTGATGCTGCCGCCGATGGCCTTCGTATAGGCCTCGGTCTTGACGCGATACTGGCGGGGATCCATGCCGTCCTCGCCGGCGATGGCCTCGAGCAGCAACGCACAGTCGGCGGTGGAACCCGCCATGGGGCCGAGGTGGTCGATCGTGCTCTCGATCGGGAACGCGCCCGTGTACGGCACGAGCCCGTGCGTGGGCTTGAGCCCGTAGACGCCGCACCAGCCCGCCGGCATGCGGATCGAGCCACCCTGGTCGCCGCCAATCGCCATGTCGACCTCGCCCGCCGCCACCAGCGCGGCGCTGCCGGACGAGGAACCGCCGGCCGTGCGCGTGTGATCCCAGGGGTTCAGGGTCGGGCCGTTGTCGGTGGTGTGGCTGCCACCCGAAAAGCAAAGGCTTTCGCAATCCGACTTGCCCGCGATTTCACCGCCCGCGTCGAGGATGCGCGTGACCACCGTCGCGTCGATGTCGGGCACGTAGCCCTCGAGCACCGAAGTGCCGTTCATCATCGGCACGCCGGCGACGCAGATGTTGTCCTTGATCGCGACCCGCTTGCCGCGCAGCGGCCCGCGCGCGGCGCCCTTGATCGAGGTCTTGTAGTACCACGCGTTCAGCGGGTCCTCGTCGCGCTCGGGACGGTAGCCCGGCGTGCGCGGGTATTTGACCGGCGGCTTCGGTTCGACGAGTTCCTGCAGGCGCTGGTAGGACGCCATGGGCCCGGCCATCAGGCCCTGGAAGGACACGAGGTCCTCCGGGCTCAGGTCCAGACCGAACTGCGTGGCGATGTACTCGATTTCGTCGAGCGTGGGCGTTTTGACGATGATGGCGGCTACTCCTGTCGACGGGTTGGCTCGGTGGGACTGGCGGGCCAGGCGGCTCGCGCCGTTCCCGTCAGTTGACGCATTCGAACACCTGGTATTCGACGCGGTTCGGCAGGACCCTGCCCTGCCCGACCGCGATCACGCGGTTCAGCCAGCGATAGCGCGCATCGCCGGTCTCGAAACGGGGCTGCGAGAAGAAGTACTGATCGCCGAAGCGGGTTTCCCCGCTGCCGCCGAGTGCGGCCATGACGGCGTCGGTGATTTCCAGCCGGCCGTAGTACTGCACGTAAATCATGGCGCCGTCGTGGGTCTCGAAGGTCGCGCGGACGTCGAGGTGGCCAACCCCGTCGGGGTCGATCAGCAACCAGTCGCCGCCGCCGGTCAGGAGCTTGCCGCGCAGGCGGGGCCCCTCGAAGCTGCCGCCGGCGACCTCGACGATCAGGCGGTTGCCGTACGGGCCGGCGCCGACGGCGACCGGGCTCAGCAGGTCGGCGTGGTAGGTCATCAGCGGTTCGAGTCGCATCGGATTTCTCCTGGTGCAGGATTACCTGC
>Ga0255182_1001594_pt1 | contig 11488 bp, 10 predicted proteins | sample Atl_UVDOM_RepA_8_FD_188420 | JGI IMG/M metagenome (GOLD analysis project Ga0255182, IMG submission 188420) | Freshwater microbial communities from Altamaha River, Georgia, United States - Atl_UVDOM_RepA_8d | ecosystem: Environmental > Aquatic > Freshwater > River | place: USA: Georgia... | reverse complement strand
AAGCCCCATGTTTGGTTTGCCCCGGGCGTTCGCCCCCAAAGACTGACCCAAGTGAGGCTCGATCGGCGCAGCCGCATGATGTATGACGCCCATCACATCTTTCTCAACGGCGAGAGCTGGCGCGCCTCGGGCGCCGACGCCCGCCTCATGCGCCGCTTGGCCGACACCCGGGCGCTGGGGCCCGAGGACCTCAAAACGGCCAGCCCCGCCGCCCGCGATCTGCTGCGCCAGTGGTGCGAGGACGGTTGGCTCCAGGGCTGATACACACACCCCCCTTTGGGTGAATATGACAAAACCCTGACAACGACGAGATAAGTTGCAGGGATTTACCCTATAATGGAATTCGAGCTCAGGGTTGGTGCCCATGGGCTCGGCTCTTTTGAGACCTCCCATCAAAAACTCTTTTTTCACCTCCCAAAGGAAAAGTTCATGAAAAAGTCGATCCTCCTGGCCTCCTTGATCGCTGCCGCCGCTCTCGTTGCCTGTGGCAAAAAAGAAGCCCCGGCCCCGGCTGCTGCCCCTGCCGCCCCCGCTCCTGCCGCTGAAGCTTCTGCTCCGGCTGCTGACGCATCGGCCCCGGCTGCACCCGCTTCTGACGCGGCCAGCAAGTAATCGCGCCTCGCGATCATGCGAAAGCCACCCCTCGGGGTGGCTTTTCTTTTGGGGGGGGCGTCAAACCGCCGAGGATCCATGGCCGCGCACAGCGCCGCATGACCCAGGGGGACGGTGTTTGCTCGGTTTAGCGCAGATCGTCTAGCAAGAGACCGAGAATGCGCTTGCCCAGGTCGGTGGTGTCTGCGGGGTTGCCTTGCTCGTCAAGCAGTCGCACCCAGGTGGCGGTGTTGCTCTCGGATTGCAGCACCAGGCGGAAGCGCTGTGGCCCGACAGGCCCTTGGGCGCTGCCAAAGAGTTTGCGCCAAAAGCCGGGCTCTTCTTTGGAGGTATCGACAAAGCGCACGAAGTAAGTGCCTTTGCTGCGGTCACGGTCTTCCACCGTGAATCCGCTGCGATCGAGGGTGAGGCCCACGCGCCGCCATGCCACATCGCCGCCCTCGCGAATGAGGATCATCTGGGTGCCTTGGCGGTTTTGCAATTCGGCCCGGGCGAGGCTTGAGGGGGCACCGCTGGCGGAAGAGGCGACCGCCGAATCGGCCTTGGCCGCATCGGTGCCAAGGGCGACCATGAGGCGCTTGATGAATTCGTTTTCCAGCTCGGGGTCGGAGGCGCGCGGCATCCACCAGGTGCGGGTGCGCGAGGCGTCCATGTACTCCTCGGACATGCCGCGGTGAGAGATCGTGATTTCGGTGCTGCCATCGGCGGTGCGCTCCACGCGGGTGCGGAATTTGTCACGCTCACCGGAGGAGTAAACCGCATCTAACACCTTGCCCAGGGTGCGGCGGATGAAATCTTGTGGAATCTTGGCGCGGTTTTCGGCCCAGTCGGTCTCGAGCACACCAATGCTGGCGTTGTCGACCGCGAGCGTGAAGCCGTTGTCGCGCCAAAACGATTGCAATCGCGACCAGACTTGTTCCGGCGGGCGGTTGACGCGCAGCCAGCGCGTGCGGCCCTCGCGCATGACCTGCACATCCAGCACCGCCGCGGGCGCGACAGCGGGGCCGAGGGCGGCGGCGCTGCGGTTGGCCACGCTGCTGGCCGTGACCGGGCCTCCGGGCATGGCGTAGCGGGTGTCGCGCGCGAGCTGGCTCAGGTCGGGGGGGACGTCTAGGGGGCGCGTTTGCGCGGCCGCTTGGCTGCGGTAGTCCACTTTGCCCATCTCGTTGAGGCTGGAGCAGGCCACCATGCCGGTACTGGCCAGGAGCACGAGCGCGGTGCGCGCGGGGAACAACGTGGGTTTAAGAGACATGGCGCTTCCAGGGGGTCAACGGTCAGATCAGTTTCGCCTCACGCAGGGCAGACTCCACCACGGCATGATGGGCGGGCGACAGGGGGGTCATGGGCAAGCGCAGGGCAGGGCCACACAGGCCCATGCGGTGCATCGCCCACTTGAGGGGAATCGGGTTGGCCTCGACAAACAAGTGTTTGTGCACGGGCATGAGTTGGAATTGGATTTGCATGGCGCGGCGAGCATCTCCGGCCATGGCCGCCACGCACAACTCGTGCATCAGACGCGGGGCGATGTTGGCGGTGACACTCACATTGCCCTGTCCACCACAGAGCATGAGCGCCACTGCGGTCGGGTCATCACCGGAGTAAACCGCGAAACCCTTGGGCGCCTCGCGAATGAGCCATTGGGCGCGTTCAATATTGCCCGTCGCTTCCTTGATGCCAATGATGCCTGGCACTTGGGCCAAACGCATGACGGTGTCATGCGCCATATCGGCCACGGTGCGTCCGGGCACGTTGTAGAGCACCATGGGCAGGTCAACGGCTTCGGCAATCGCGCGAAAGTGCTGGTACTGTCCTTCTTGGGTGGGCTTGTTGTAGTAGGGAACCACCTGGAGTTGGCAATCGGCCCCCACTTTTTTCGCAAACCGCGTGAGCTCGATGGCCTCGGCCGTGGAGTTCGCCCCGCAGCCGGCCATGATGGGCACACGGCCAGCGGCTTGTTCCACGGAGACGCGAATGATTTCGCAATGCTCTTCGACGTTGACCGTGGGGGATTCCCCGGTCGTGCCCACCACACCCACGCAATCGGTTCCTTCGGCAATGTGCCAGTCGATCAATTTGCGCAGCGTGGGGTAGTCGACACTGCCATCTTCGTGCATGGGGGTGGCCAGGGCCACAATACTGCCGGTCAGGGGTTTCATGGGTACTTACCTAAAAACAAGCGATCATTCTAGCCTTGCCGTTGCGCGGCAATGCGTTGCACGCAGCGGGTCGGGGCGTCGAGTTGAAGGTCTTCGTAACCGCGCACGCGCCAGCCGTTTTGGCAAATTTGGAGCAATTCCCCGTTCTTCAACAAAAAATCGGGTCTTGACGGTTTGCCGTATTGGGCGTGATCCACGCTAAAGGTTTCGTAAATCAGCCAGCCCCCCGGTTTGACGCACGCGAGCAGGTCGGGCAGACGCGCACGCCAGAGGTAATGCGTCACCACCACGGCGTCGAAGGTCTGACCGGCCAAGGGCCAAGGGCCTTGTTCCAGATCGGCGCACAGACGGGCCACTGCCGGGGGGAGATGCGCGAGCGCTGCGGCGTCGCGGTCCACACCGAGCACCCGAAAGCCTTGGGCCGCCAGCCAACGGGCGTGACGCCCGACGCCACAGGCGAAATCCAGCACCTCCATGTCCGCAGGCCACTGGGCCGCCCAACGCATCACCCATTCGGAGGGTGGGGTGTCGAGCCCATGCATCAAAAACACGCCCAGATTTGGTCTGCCATGGTGCGCATGAAATCCGGTTGGAGATAAAGCCCAAAGACAGCCAAGGCCGCCAAGACGGCCAAGGCCATGATCAAGGGTTTGAGGGCGGGTAATGGGCGCTTCATGACACGGCACTCGGGGCGACCCGCTCGATGGCGCGTTCTCGCACGGGCAAGTTAACCACCGCCGCAAACACGCCCAAGGCGATGGAGATCATCCAGACCACGTCATAACTGCCGGTGCGGTCGTAGAGCAGTCCGCCGAGCCAAACCCCCATGAAGCTGCCGATTTGGTGGCTGAAAAACACAAACCCGCCCAGCATGGAGAGGTGGGCGACGCCAAAGATCTGGGCGATGGTCGCGTTGGTTGGGGGCACGGTGGAGAGCCACAAGAGCCCCATGACGCTGCAGAAGACGTACACGCTCATCGGGGTGATGGGCAAGAGCAGAAAGGTCACGATGGTGAGGGAGCGTGCCAGGTAAATGAGCGAGAGCATGCGGGTTTTGGAGTAACGCTGCCCCAGAGCGCCACTGGCGTAAGTGCCAAAGACATTGAAGAGGCCAATGAGCGCCAGGCCAATGCTCGCCACCTGCGGCTCCAAGCCTTGGTCGCGCAAGAAGCTCGGCATGTGGATGGCAATGAAGACCACTTGAAAGCCGCACACAAAATAGCCCGCCATGAGGAGTTGGAAACTGGGGTAGGTGAAGGCCTCGCGCAGGGCTTGCAGAATCGATTGCTCGCGCACGGGGGCGGCCCCGCCCGCAAATCCCGGCTCGCGCAGACCGCGCGCCAAGGGCAGGGCGACGAGCGCGAGGGCCGCGAGCCACACCAATGCGTCTTGCCAGCCCACGGTCTGGATGAGCCAGCCTTCGACGGGCACCATCAGGAACTGGCCAAACGAGCCGGCGGCAGCGGCCACGCCCATGGCCCAAGACCGCTTCTCCGCCGCCACATTGCGGCCAATCACGCCATAGATCACGGCGTAGGTCGTGCCGGCCTGGGCCACCCCAATCAAGACCCCGGCCAAGAGCGTGAACTCGGCCGGGCTGCTGGAGTGAGCCATGCCATAGAGGCCCAAGGCATAGAGCACGGCACAAACCAAGATGACCCGGTAGGCCCCAAAACGGTCGGCCAGCATGCCTGAAAAAATACCGGCAAAACCCCAGGTGAGGTTTTGCACGGCCAGCGCAAAAGCGAAATCCTCGCGCTGCCAGTTTTGCGCTTGGGTGATGGGCTGGAGCCAAAGGCCAAAGCCGTGCCGCACCCCCATCGCTAGGGTGATGATGGCGGCGCCACAGAGCAAAACCTGCCAAAGGGGGAGGGGGCGTGCATTGTTATCCATGGCCTCAACTGTAACGAAAAGCAGTCAAACGCGCAGACCGACGCCCCGGCGCGTGGGCATGGGGCAGGCAGAAAGACTGTATTTCTATCCAGTGAAGGCCTGTACAATGCGCGCCCATGGCAAGTCAAACCACCCCCAGCAGTTATGGCGAAGGCTCGATCCGGGTTCTCAAGGGTCTGGAGCCAGTCAAGCAACGTCCGGGCATGTACACCCGCACGGACAACCCTTTGCACATCATCCAAGAAGTGCTCGACAACGCGGCCGACGAGGCGCTTGCAGGCCACGGCAAGAAAATTGCCGTCGTGCTGCACACCGATGGCTCGGTCAGTGTGGAAGACGATGGGCGAGGCATTCCGTTTGGTCTGCACCCCGAAGAAAAGGCACCGGTCATCGAGTTGGTCTTCACCCGTTTGCACGCGGGCGGAAAGTTCGACAAAGGCCAGGGCGGCGCCTACAGCTTCTCGGGGGGCCTGCACGGCGTTGGCGTGAGTGTCACCAACGCCTTGGCCAAGCGCATGGAGGTGAGCTCGCATCGCGAGGGACAAGTCGCGCGCCTGGTGTTTGCCGGCGGCGATGTGGTGGAAAAGCTCAGCCTGCGCAAGCAGGCCTCGGCCGATCGCAAACAAGGCACCACGGTGCGCGTTTGGCCCGACGCACGCTACTTCGAGTCCGCCGCCCTGCCCATGGCGGAGTTGGTGCATTTGCTGCGCAGCAAGGCGGTGCTGATGCCGGGGGTGAGCGTCACCCTCACCACCGAGAAGAATGGCGAAACCCAGCAGTGGCTCTACAAGGCGGGCCTGCGCGATTACTTGTTGCAGAACCTGGCGGCCGACCCGGTCATTCCGCTTTTTGAGGGCGAGGGTTTTGCCGATGCCAGCAACGAAAGTTTTGCCGAAGGCGAGGGTGCCACATGGGCGGTGGCGTTCACCGAGGAGGGCCAGCCGCTGCGCGAGAGCTACGTCAACCTCATTCCCACCACTGCGGGCGGCACACACGACAGTGGCTTGCGCGACGGTTTGTTTCAGGCCGTCAAGAGTTTCATCGAATTGCACGCGCTCTTGCCCAAAGGCGTGAAGCTGCTGCCCGAGGACGTCTTCGCCCGCGCAAGCTATGTGCTCTCGGCCAAGGTGCTCGACCCCCAGTTTCAAGGCCAAATCAAGGAGCGCCTCAACTCCCGCGATGCCGTGCGCCTGGTCTCGGGCTTTGTGCGTCCGGCTTTGGAGCTTTGGCTCAATCAGCACGTCGAGCACGGTAAAAAACTCGCGGAACTCGCCATCCGGGCAGCCCAAACCCGCCAGCGCGCGAGTCAGAAAGTGGAGAAACGCAAAGGCTCGGGCGTGGCGGTCTTGCCCGGCAAGCTCACCGATTGCGAGAGCCGCGACCTCAACCACAACGAGATCTTTCTGGTCGAGGGTGACAGCGCGGGCGGCAGCGCCAAGATGGGGCGCGACAAAGAATGCCAAGCCGTGCTGCCCTTGCGCGGCAAGGTGCTCAACACCTGGGAGGTGGAGCGCGATCGGTTGTTTGCCAACACCGAAATTCACGACATTTCCGTGGCCATCGGCGTCGATCCGCATGGCCCCAACGACACGCCCGATCTCTCGGGGCTGCGCTACGGGAAGGTGTGCATCCTCTCCGATGCCGATGTGGACGGCTCTCACATCCAGGTGCTCTTGCTCACCTTGTTCTTCCGTCATTTCCCCAAGCTCATCGAGGCGGGCCATGTGTATGTCGCGCGTCCGCCCCTCTTTCGGGTGGACGTGCCCGCGCGCGGCAAGAAGCCCGCGACCAAACAGTACGCCCTCGACGAAGGCGAATTGCAAGCCATTTTGGACAAATCGGGCAAAGACGGTGTGCCCGCCGACAAATGCCAGATCAGCCGCTTCAAGGGCTTGGGCGAAATGAGTGCCGAGCAGCTGTGGGAGACCACCCTCAACCCCGACACCCGCCGTTTGCTTCCTGTGCAACTCGGCGGTTTGGATTTCGCCGCCACCGAGGCCTTGATGACCCAACTCATGGGCAAGGGCGAGGCGGCTGCGCGCCGCGAACTCATGGAATTGCATGGCGACGCCATCGAGATTGACGTATGACACAAGATTTGCTCACGCCTGCACAAGCAGACCCCAACGACCTCAGCTTGGGCGAGTACGCCCAGCGCGCCTATCTGGAATACGCCCTGAGCGTGGTCAAAGGGCGCGCCTTGCCCGATATATGCGATGGCCAAAAGCCAGTGCAACGCCGCATTCTTTACGCCATGTCCCGTATGGGGCTCGGCTACAGCGGCCCAACCCAAAACGTGGCGGCCAAACCGGTCAAAAGCGCCCGCGTGGTGGGCGATGTGCTGGGCCGCTTCCACCCGCATGGTGATCAAGCCGCCTACGACGCTTTGGTGCGCATGGCCCAGGATTTTGCCCAGCGCTACCCCCTGATCGATGGTCAGGGCAACTTTGGCAGCCGCGATGGCGATGGCGCGGCGGCCATGCGCTATACCGAGGCCCGTTTGGCCCGCATCACCACCTTGTTGCTCGATGAGATCGACGAGGGCACGGTGGACTTCCAGCCCAACTACGATGGCTCCACGGAAGAACCGCGCCAGTTGCCCGCGCGCCTGCCTTTTGGGCTGCTCAATGGCGCGAGCGGCATTGCCGTGGGCCTGGCCACAGAAATCCCGAGCCACAACTTGCGCGAGGTGGCCGAGGCCTGTGTGGCCCTCATCAAGAACGACAAACTCTCCGAAGCCGAGCTGCTCACCCTCATTCCGGGGCCCGACTATCCGGGCGGGGGGCAAATCATCAGCAGCCCCACTGAAATTGCTGACGCCTATCGCACGGGCAGGGGGTCGCTCAAGGTTCGGGCCCGCTGGACCATTGAAGACCTGGCCCGGGGGCAATGGCAATTGGTGGTGCACGAGTTGCCCCCGAGTGTGAGCGCACAAAAAGTGCTCGAGGAAATCGAAGAGCTCACCAACCCCAAGGTCAAAGCCGGCAAAAAAAGCTTGACCCAAGACCAAAACCAGCTCAAGGCCACCGTCTTGGCGGTGCTCGATGTCGTGCGGGATGAGTCGAGCAAAGACGCGCCCGTACGCCTCGTCTTTGAGCCCAAAACCAGCCGCATCGAGCAACAAGAGCTCATCACCACGCTGCTCGCGCACACCAGCCTGGAGACCACGGCCCCCATCAACTTGACGCTGGTGGGCATCGACGGTCGTCCGGTGCAAAAGACCCTGCGCCAGATGCTCACCGAGTGGATCAGCTTTCGTCAAGCCACGGTGTTGCGCCGCTCGCAGCATCGGCTTGCCAAGGTGCTCGACCGCATCCACATCTTGGAGGGGCGCCAGCTCGTCTTGCTCAACATTGACGAGGTGATTCACATCATCCGTCACAGCGATGAGCCCAAACCCGCCCTGATCGCGCGCTTCAAGCTCTCCGATCGGCAGGCCGAGGACATTCTGGAAATTCGTCTGCGCCAGCTGGCGCGCTTGGAAGCCATCAAAATCGAGCAAGAGCTCGCGAACTTGCGCGACGAGCAGAAAAAGCTCGAAGAAATCGTGGGCAGTCCGGCGGCCTTGCGCCGCTTGATGGTCAAGGAAATCGAAGCCGACGCCAAACAGTTTGGCGACGCGCGGCGCACCTTGATCCAAGAGCAGAAAAAAGCGGTTGCCGAAGTCAAAGTGATCGATGAGCCCGTCACGGTCGTGATCAGCCAAAAGGGCTGGGTCAGGGCGCGCAGCGGCCATGGGCACGATGCCGCCAGCTTCACGTTCAAGGCCGGCGATGACCTCTACGGCACCTTCGAGTGCCGAACAGTCGATATCTTGCTTGCATTTGGCACGAACGGTCGTGTTTATTCCGTTTCGGTCAATGCCTTGCCGGGCGGGCGTGGCGATGGTCAGCCCATCACCACCCTGATCGATCTCGAGGCCGGCACCCAGCTGCTGCACTACTTCGCGGGCCCGACCCCCACCCAATTGCTGCTGAGCAACACGGGGGGCTATGGGTTCTTGGCCAGTGTGGAGTCCATGATCTCGCGCAACAAGGGCGGCAAGAGCTTTCTCAACTTAAGCGGCGCCGAAAAACCCTGCGCCCCGGCGGTGGTCAGCGCCACGACCAGCGCGGCAGGGGAGGCCTTGGCGGCAGCCACCCATGTCTGCTGTGTGTCGGCCGGCGGGCGCATCCTCACGTTCGGGTTGGAGGAGCTCAAGCAAATGGACAAAGGCGGCAGAGGCCTCCTGCTCATCGACCTTGACGCCAAGGACGAGTTGGCCGGCGCAGCGGCCTACGCCCGCAGCGTGCGGGTGTTTGGGCTCGGGCGCGCCGGCAAGGAAAAGGAAGAAATTCTGGAAAGCCGCAGTCTCACAAGCGCCCGGGCCGCGCGCGGGCGCAAGGGCAAAGCGGCCGATCTCGGCTTCAAACCCACGGGGGTCGTGCGGGTGAGTTAAGGTGCGCGCGTGGGGCGTGTGACGCCCCCGCCAGCGCCCACAAAAAACCCGCCGCTGTTGGGGTCAGGGCGGGTTTCGTGGCACCAGGGTGCCATGGAGGCGCAAAACTTTATGCGGCCTCGGTTTTGGCGCCTTCGTCTTTTTTGCCAGCCTCTTCTTTCTTCGGGCTGCAGTCGAAGCAGACGAACATGGAAGAGCCGAGGATGCGTTTGAAGGAACCGTTGTTACGCGGCTTGTGGACGCCACACTTGATGCAGCTCATGGTGTCTCCCGTGCGTCCCAAGCCCTCAAAGGGGGAGCCCCCTTTCTTGGACTTGTAGCGCAGACCATCGCTAGAAATCTCAGTTTTTTCGATGCGTGACATGGTGTGTTTATGGTTATCCAAGACAAAAACGTATTTTCGCAAAAAAACAGGGGGAATTCCGCTTTCGGCCCCAGATTCGATGTGGAAAATGAGGGGTTTTTGGAAAGATAACGGCCACTGCATGAATTTTGATCCCCAAAACCTGCAAATTGCCCTTCAATCGCCACGTGCGGCGGCTGTGTTCACCCAGGTGGGCTCCCCCGCGACTTGGGAGGCGCAAGCGCTGGCCCCCGATACCTTGCCCCTGGCGGGCTGGACCGTGGCCGTCAAGGACAACCTCGATGTCAAAGGCCAGGTGACGCGGGCTGGCTCGCGCGTGTGTGCCGACGAGCCGCCTGCGGCACAGGACGCCCCGGCCATCGCCCGATTGCGGGGGGCTGGTGCGATCTTCATCGGGCGCACGAATATGAGCGAGTTCGCCTTCTCTGGGGTGGGCATCAATCCGCACTTTGGCACGCCCGCCAATCCGGCCGACCCCGATCGCGCGCGCATTCCGGGGGGCTCCTCCAGCGGCTCGGCCGTGGCCGTCGCCTTGGGGCTGGCGCGCGCGGGGATTGGCACCGACACCGGTGGATCGGTTCGCATACCTGCCGCCCTCTGTGGCTTGGTGGGTTACAAGGCCACCCAAGCGCGCATCCCCTTGCAAGGCGTGATGGAGCTCTCGCGCAGCCTCGACACCGTCGGGGCATTGACACGCAATGTGGCGGACAACCTCGCCATCGATGCCGTGCTCAGTGGGGCGGGGCTACCGCGGGTGGCCCGACCTCTGAGCGGCGTGCGCTTGGCGGTGCCCCAAACGGTGTTTCTGGACGATTTAACCCCCGCTGTGGCGGCCGCCTTCGCGCGCGTTTTGCGCCAGCTCTCCCAAGCCGGGGCCCAAATCATCGATCTGCCCCTGCGCGAATTCAGCGAAGTCGCCCCCCGGAGCCAACCTGCGGGACTCTCGCCGGTGGAGGGGTTTGCCGCCCACCGCCACCGCCTGGCGCGCGATCCCGCCGCCGTGGACCCGCGCGTCATGGCCCGCATGAAGCTCGGGGAGGGGATTTTGGCGTGCGATTATTTGGGGTTGCTCGACCGCCGGCGCGAATGGATTGGCCTCGCGAACGCGGCGCTCGCGGGCGTGGATGCCCTCATTTGTCCCACGGTGCCGATGCAGGCCCCCGAGCTGGCCCCGTTGCGGGATGACGATGAGGCGTTTTTCCACGTCAACCGGCTGCTGCTGCGCAATCCCTCGATGATCAATTACTGGGACGGCTGCGCCTGGAGCCTGCCGTGTCATGAGCCTGGCGAGCTGCCCATCGGGCTCATGCTGGCGGCGCCCCACGGGCGGGACGCCGAGCTGGCGGGCTTGGCGCTCTCCCTGGAAGCGCTGGTGTCGCCGCTGTCATCCGATCCCCCCGCCCATGCGTTATAAAGCGACATGGGCCGGGAATGCCGGGCCTTTTGGAGAGCATCCATGATTCGCAAATCGCTTGCTGTGGCCGTCCTTCTGTGTGTTGCCGGAGGCAGTGCGCTCGCGCATGGCGGCGGCTACCGAGGCGGCTTTGGGCCTGGCTATTCGGGCCATCAGGGTCACTGGCACGGCGGACACTCGCATCGTCATTGGGTGGGTCCGGTTCTGGGGGCGGCCATCATTGGCAGTGCCATTTACGCGGCCTCCACACCGTCGTACGCCGCCGCGCCCCCTGTCATCTACAACTACCCTGCGGTGACTTACAACTACCCCCCCGTGGTGGTGGCGCCCCAGCCCCCGCGCGTGGCCTACTACTGCCCCACGGTAGGCCAGTACTACCCTGCCACGCCCAGCTGCAACGTGCCCTGGCAGCCTGTTCCCTATTGAGCCTGGCCCCTAGGCCAGATTCACCATTTCTTTTTGTCCCTCGCGCAGGCTGTAGCGCACGGTCGCGCCCACGATTTCCACTTCCACGCGCGCGGCGCGCTCGCCATAGACATGCTGGCGCAGCCAGTTCAACTCGTCCGCATACGCGCTCTCGCCGCTCACCGCACGGCTCCAGCAGCGCAGCT
>Ga0255182_1001592_pt1 | contig 11502 bp, 10 predicted proteins | sample Atl_UVDOM_RepA_8_FD_188420 | JGI IMG/M metagenome (GOLD analysis project Ga0255182, IMG submission 188420) | Freshwater microbial communities from Altamaha River, Georgia, United States - Atl_UVDOM_RepA_8d | ecosystem: Environmental > Aquatic > Freshwater > River | place: USA: Georgia... | reverse complement strand
AGTAACAAAAAAATTAAACGAAAATTTAATTCAACACTTACTGACATCGTTTAGGGGTTTGACGAAGGTGGCCTATACGAAGCAAAAACATCTGACATCAATAAACTTGACACGAGGAACAAATATCCAATTAAATATTGAAACGCCCCTTTCGCCAATCCCAAGTTAGCAGTTCACCCGAATTTTGAGTAAAGTCATTCTTTAACTGTATTGATTTAATTCTAAATTATTTAGACACAAAAACCGTATTTTGTAGGTTGTTTAATCGTTATAATTCTATAAATGGAGGTTAGAATGCTTATCATTCAAACTCATTCAGAAATAGAAGTGAAAGTTTTATATCATCATATGATACAGATCCATTTAAGTATTCGAAAATTGGTTTTAATAATGTATCACTTCCTATTCCTGTTACAGCCTCGTAAACTTTCATGAGCATAACATTATCAGGTTTAAGATGAAGAATACAGTCAATATCAATAACCTCAATGATCTTTATAACATGTTTTAAAATGGTATCTTTTGTAAATCCCCGGATTTCTGCTATTTCCGCTATTGATTTTTTCTCTAATAATAAATTATAGGTTATAGTTAGTTGTGGGGCCAATATACTAGAACTCTTATCAAAAATGGAATTATCTTTTACATCTAAATAATGGCCAGACTGAAAAGATATCATAATTTCTGCTGCTGCACGAGCATCGTCTAAAGCATTATGGTGTCTCATTTTTTTGTTGAATAAGTGATTATAAATTTTGGGTAATTTATGATTTTCTAATTCCGGTAATAATTTTCTTGAAATATTTAGAGTACACAAAAAATCCATAACATTGAAATCAATTTGATATTCCAATGAAAGATGTTTTAACACACTTTTTTCAAAAGAAACATTATGACCAAGGATAACTTGATTATGGAACCAGGAAGAAACGGATGGCCATAGGTATATAAATTCCGGAGCATTCAAACAATCAATCTCTGTTAATCCATGAATTTTGGTTAATAAGGGTTCAAAATTAAATGGAGTTGGTTTTACTAAGGAATAGAATTCGTCAACTATTTTACCATTTTCCACTTTTACCAAACCAATTGAACAGATACTTTTTCGGTAATGATTTGCAGTTTCGAAATCTAAAGCTATAAAATTCATATTCTCCATTAGGATCAGTTTTATTGATAATTTAATTTTTTTGAAATTTGATTTTTGGCTCTTAAATTTAACAAACTTTTTTAAAATCTAAAACTAAAGCAAGAATTTATTGAGCCAAAGCGTTTAGCCCAAATTTTTGGACCAAAATAATGCCAAGTTGGTAGTCAGTTAGAATAAACTTTAAAACATCTCGTAAATGTGAATTTTCGAGGAGATAAAGATTTAGATATTTACTATAAACATTCACGAAAAACTTTATCTTCGTCATATTTGATGGCTTAATAATGGGAATTAATTATTAATATTAGTTATGGATTATTTAGCTTGCTGCCAAACTGATTATGGTAAGGAAATTTTTCACTCACTAAAAATTGCTAATTATTTTAAGTTGTTTAGAACAGAAATTTCAAAAAACAAAATACAATGTGCTCATTTTAGTATTCCAATTTGAATTTTTATTGAGCTGATAATTGTTTCCGTCTTAGATAGATAAAAATAAATATATTTAAATGGCAGAAATCACTAGAATTGAAATAATTAAGTTTTTAAACCAAACTAGCATTTTGAATCTACAGGGAGTAGATTTAAGTGATTTAGATTTATCCAAATTAAATCTCAGTAATGCGAACTTAAGTAATGCGAACTTAAGTAATGCGAACTTAAGTAATGTGGATTTAGAGGAAGCAAATCTAATTGGGGCAAATCTAATTGGGGCAAATCTAAATGATGCCAATCTAAGGAAGGCAAACCTTTATAATGCAGACTTAAGCGAGGCAGATTTGAGTAATGCAGACTTAAGTGAGGCAATTCTAAAAAAAGTTAACCTATCTAACTCAAATTTAAATGAGGCAACTCTTATTGGTGCGGACTTATATTTGGCAGGACTGCAAGGTGCGGACTTATATGGGGCAGATTTAACAGATGCGAATTTATCTGGTGCAATTTTAACAGATGCAGTTTTATTATGTGCGAACTTAACTAATGCAGATTTAAGTAAGGCAATATTAGTTGAAGCGGATTTAACTGAAGCGGATTTAACTGATGCGCATTTATCTTTTGCAGATTTATCTTGTGCAATTTTATCTGGTGCAAACTTAACTAATACACATTTGTTTAATGCCGATTTAAATTATGCGAATTTATCTGGTGCAATTTTAAATGACGTTGATCTATCGAATGCAAATCTAAATATGACAAAATTTGGCGGGGATAACTTTAACATACAATTCATTAAACATCTTGATTTAAGTGAAATTGATTTAAGTGATGTTAATCTAAATAATGTCAATTTAAGTAATTGTAATTTAAGTAATGCCAGGTTATCAGATGCCAATTTAAGCCATGCTGATTTAACTGGTGCTAATTTAAGTAATGCTTGGTTATATGATGCTAATTTAACAGGTGCTAATTTAACAGGTGCTAATTTAAGGAATGCTAGGTTATCTGATGCCAATTTAACCCATGCTGATTTAACTGATGCTAATTTAAGTAAAGCTAGTTTATGTGATGCCAATTTAAGTCATGCTAATTTAATTGGTTTTAATTTAAGCTTTGCTGATTTAGAGAACATCAATTTATCAAATGCAAATTTAAATGGGGTTAATTTTATTGAAACTAATTTAAGACAGGCAAACTTATATAATGCTGACTTAAGTAATGCTACTCTAATAGATGCTGATTTAAGTGGTGCAAATCTTAGTTCTACCAACCTGAGTAATGCCAATTTGAGAGGTGCTGATCTAAGTTTTACAAATCTGAGCAATGCTAATTTGAGTAATGCTGTACTAAGAGGATCTAATTTAAAAGGCGCTATTTTAGTTAACACAAACTTAATAAATGCAGATTTGTTTGAATCAAATTTATATAATGCTGATTTAAGAGGTGCTATATTAAATGGAACCAATTTAAAAAAAGCTAAACTAACCATTGCTGATTTAGATGCCAAAGAATTAAGGAATGCTGAATTAAAAGAAATTCAATTAGATGGTTTAAATTTAAGCGAAATCGATCTAAGTTATGTTCAATTAGAAGGTTCTAACTTGAAATCAGCCAATTTATTTGGGACCAATTTAATTAGAACCAACTTAAAATTTTCAAAACTGAGTGGAGCAAATTTAAGGAAAGCAAGGATGGAAGGTGTTGATTTAGAATATGCAGACTTAAGTGAAGCTAATTTAATCGGTGCTGACGTATTTGAAGGTAATTTAAAAAAAGTCCGATTAAGTAATGCACAATTACAAGAATCAAACTTTAGTTATTCTGACTTAAGTTATTCTGACCTAAAAGGTGTAAACTTTACAAATGCAATATTAAAAGGGGCTATATTGAAAGGTGCCAATTTAACTAATGCTAATTTAACTAATGCTGATTTAACAGAGGCAGATTTAATGGGGGCAATCCTTTGTAAATCGGACCTTAGTGGAGTCAAATTAAAAGGAGCCAATTTAAGTAATACCAATTTAGATGAAATTAACTTACAGGGTGTAAACTTAAATGAGTTGCAATTAAATGGAACATACTTATTTAATGCTGATTTAAGAGGTGCAGACTTTATGTACGCTAGCTTGAAAGGAGCTAATCTAACAGGAGCCAATCTTATGTATGCTAATTTAAAAGGAGCTGATCTATTTGGAGCCAATCTAATGCTTACTAATTTAAGTTGGACTGATTTAAGCGGAACTAACTTAGAAAATACCAATCTAAGAAAATCTAAATTAGAAAGATCAGACTTAACTGGTTCCATTTTGAAAAATACTAATTTAGAATTTACGAATTTAGAGGGTGCAAAAATCCAAGGACTAGATTTAAAGAAGGCGAAATTAAAAGGAGCAAAAGGTCTTAAAAATTAAACAAATTTCTTAAGGGTTTTTTCCACATGACAGGATTGGACAATTCATTTTTTGAGACTTCCACTTCCCTCAAATTAAAAGGAAGTTTACCTATTTATTTAAATGAGTATTTTTTCCATACCTTAAACTTATAATTCTAGCAACTTACTTATTGATCCATAACAGGAATAATTATGTTATAACCAAAAAGAAATGTTGGAAAATAAAGAATTTTATTGTGTTAATTTAGGTGACCAGCAATGGACCACAAAAAACCTTGATATCGATCATTTCAGAAATGGTGACCTGATTCCAGAGTCAAAAACATATCAAGAATGGATAGATTACGATTTGGCCGGAGAACCAACTTTCTGTTACTATGATTTTGATCCTAATAATGGAAAGAAATTTGGCAAGTTATATAATTTCCATGCCATCCATGATCCTCGTGGATTATCCCCTGAAAACTTTTCTATTCCTATTTTGGATGATTTTTCCCAACTTATAGATTTTTTGGAAAAGGAAAATGATGAAGTGGGATTTAAAGATTGGTTAAAAAACTACATTGGAACTTTAAAAAGAGACTTTGTCCCAGCTGGAATAAAACTAAAATCAGATCAAAATTGGGTTCAGTGGTTTGATATTAATGATGAGAATTGGTACGATGGAAATGGGAATAATAAATCAGGATTTTCAGCTCTTCCAGGAGGATATCTTTCGGATAAGTTTAAATATATAGGGGAAATTTGTTCTTTTTGGTGTAATATAGGTATCAATGGGGAAAACACAACTTTTGAAATTTGTGGAGCTTATGGAGGATTTACAAATATTGAGGTATATGAAAAGAATTGTGGGTCATACGTTCGTTGTTTGAAGAAATAGTATTTCCCAAATAGAATTTTGAATAATTAACTGAAAACCTTATATTTGAATACGAATGATTTACCAAGATGCTAATAAAATAAGAAATTAAAGTGTGAAAATATTATATTTACATAATTAAGAACAATTGAATGACTAAACCTAAATCATTACTTTTAATAAAACAGGTTTAATTATCTCTCCTTTAATTGAGGTTGATAATTTTAGATTGAATGTAAATAATTTTGTGATAGTTGTTTTTGTATTATGGACTTATATTAAAAAGAGTATAAAATTACTTTCAAATAAGTATTAAAATAATAAAGGACTATTTAATAACACTAAAAACAAAAAGAATATGAGTTCAATAAATTTGACCATGGTTCTATTATTATTTTTGAATCTAACTTCAATTGAGGCTAAAAGCCAAGTTGATGTAGTCTCTAACTTTGAATTACAATTGGAAAATCATTTTAAGTCCTTTAAAGATAACCCTCGAAGTAGATTGGTTAAATTAGGAGGAGGTTGGGTTAGGGAACAATTCGAACTAAATGGAGAATACAAATATGATATTCAGAAAACAAATTCTTTGATTTCGCCTTACTCAGCATATTGTGAATTTACCTTAAAACGTAAATTTTCAGAATTTCATGATTCAAAAGAGGATGCAATAATTGATTTAGATTACAAAAAAAATGATTTAAAATTACACAAACATTTTTATTCATACCAAAAAGGAAAATGGGTAATTTCAAAACGCGAAAATGAGGGTTATTTTGGATGGAATAGTTGTAATGAAATAATATTAGAAGGTGAGAATAAAGGAGATAATAACATTTTTGGTTGTTGGGAAACAAATTTTTAATTTATTTTTTTAAAATAACTTGGCATTGGGCATAACGTTTTGTGGGTTTAAGAAGTTGGTGATTTCGGAGCCGTAAGCTGTCTGCCACCACGAATTTTACATTGGAAAACTAAACCTCCTTTAACCACTGAACCGCCAATTTCTTAAACCCGCTGTTATACGCTGCTCTGTTACTCGGCCCGAATTTGTGAAGTTTCAATTTGTCTGCTCAATCCATGTAACGCTATCACCTAAATTTTTAGAAACTTGTCGCAATATATTAGCAAATTCAGAATCTTTATTGCTAATAGTTATTACTAAAGTATCAACTGCTCTGCTCATTGCAATCAAACACCAATTAGCTGCGAATATTCTTGATTGTTCCTCTTTAGAATAAATTGTTTGTTGTCCTTCGGTTGGTTCATAAAAGAAATTTTTCTTATCATAAAGGTCATCCATTTCAAGACAAACTACTGTCCATGATTCAAGTCCTCTTGATGATTCATAATGAAAGATTCTGTGCTGCTCGTTTAAAGGTAGCGGTAGATATTTTTTTGAGATATGCTCTTTGTCAACTTTAACTCCGTCCCAAAGTTGAACTTTCCATTGTGCTTCCCACTGGTCTTTAAAAATAAATTCTCTTTCTATTACTTGCTTGTCGTCTTTGATTTCATCATTTTCGTCAACAAATACATTTTGTTGTCTCGTTTTCTTTGAAAGTGATGGTGGAATTAGAATCATTAAGCTGTCGTGACAATCGCAATCGTTTTCAGTTCCTACTTGATTGAGTGAATTATAAATTTCTTTTGTGAAGCCAATCGTTGAAATAATTATTCTTCCCTTTTCAAGATTTTCACCTGAAGTTACATTCCATTCAACATTTGTAGCTTTTGCAAATTCATTTTGGAACTTACTTAGGTTTTCCTTTTGTCTTAAAGATTTTGTCAAACTCACGCTGTGAGTGTTTATTTTCTTTTGCTTGAAAATACCCCAATCCAAATATTCTGAACTTTTGACCAGCTGTTGTTTTAGTCCGTCAGATATTAGAACATTTGATGTTCCAAACAATGAATAAATAATTTCTCTTTCCTCTCTATTCCAATCTTGTGCTTCATCAATGAATTGAAAATCCCAAATCTTAATTCGTTTGATTGTTTTTTCAATGTAGCTTTTAAATAATTCCAAAGCATCTTCTCTGTTACCTATCGGAACATTTTTTTGAATTAGGAATTGAACGAAGTCCTCATCTTTAAACAAGTCATTATTTGTAACGAAAGAGAAATCGCCGTTTAAGAATTTTAAAATCTCTTTTCTTATTACAAAGTAATTGTTGATATAAAGATTATCCTTTAAACCCTTCTTGACTAAGTTGAAAATTATTTCATAATAATTTGAAGTTTCTTTCTCTAAATCACATTCTGAAAGCGAAAAGCCTTTATTAATGCAATGATCGAGAAAAGAGTAAAGACGTTTCATTTCGGGGTTACTTAAACCTGATTCGCTAATTGCCTTTTTTAATTCAAATGGTTTTGTATTGTTTTCGTTTTTGACTTTAGCTACGAAAAAGGATAGAATGTTTTGCCTGTGTGTTTCAAATTTATTTCGTAATTCATTTTCTCTTGTCTTATAAATTACTTTCATTATTCCAAACCTGTCAGATATTTTGTAGAGAAAAGAATGAATTGAATCAATAAAAATTGCAGGGTCGGGTACTGAAGATTTTATTTCCGCAAGTGTGATAAGTCGGGTAAGGTCTTTAACCAAAGATTGATTATAGGTTAAAAACAAACATCTCTTTTTTTGCAAGCATAAATCTTTAGCAATCCCAATTAGTTTCATAGTCTTGCCAGAACCAGCAGGTCCTCTTATAATGACAGGCATCTTCCCAATTTGCTCTGCATAGATTTGCCCCCTTAGGAATTTTTCAGTAAGAAGGTCAAGTTTTCTTTTGGTAAGTTTTCCAATTGATTTTTTTATATGCCCAAAAGTTGAAACTGCTTTTGCGATTAATTCCAAATCAAATTTTTCTTTTTTTGCTGCATATAAATTAAATGCTGAATTATTTTTATTAGGTGTTAAGTGTGCGCCAGAGTTTACATGGTGTTGAAAAATATGATTTAGAGAAAACTTTGGTCGTAAGGTGTTGAACTCTTTTTTAATGTCACTTGAAGGTCTTAAATTTTTAAAGAGTAACATGTCAAAAGTGTAAATGTCAATTCCTGTTGTTCCTTTAATGAAATCACGAATGACACTATTTTGAGTATCAGAGTATGACGAAACTTCAAATTCTTTTCCGTTGTCTTCAATAATTATTTTATCCTCGTCTGTTCTTATTGATGGTTGTTCTGCTTTAATTTCTTTAATGATAAAACAAAAACTGTTGACAAAAACTTTACTTGTTACATTGTTGGTGTAATCAGTGATTAGGTTGGTTAGCAGGTAACCTTTATCAATTTTACCAACAATAAAAAGGTCAATATCTTTTTCTTTGAAACCGAAACAAGTCAAGTCGCATACGATTAAAATTTGTCCGTCCTCAATACTTTTCTCGTTTACAAAAAGTCCTTCCAAATAGTTGGCTGTTTCAAGTGAAGGAGGACTTTCTGTTTCCTTTATGATAGAAATTTTAAGCATTGTCTTTTTGTTTTAGGCAGTCAGTTCAAAGTTAGCAGTGTCCCAAGAGTTGATCATAACTTGCTTAAACCCGAAACAATCTTTCGCCATTAAACCGCAATTTGGTTGTATTAGCGAACGATAGTTTCGTTTTATTTCTAAATAAAGATACATTATTTAATTTATAATTAATTAATTGTACTTTTAATTTGCTGGATGTTGCTAGTACAAACATGAGGGCATAAATCATTAGTCTTATTGCTATTTTGACCTAATAATTTTTTCTCGGTTCAAATACTATAAAACTTCATTTCCAGATTCTGAATTTTCTTCTTGTCAGGATAGTAAATTTATTAAGGTATTTTTTACTATCTTATGTGATGTCCTAAGAGTTGGGAGTAACTTAGTTTAGTCCGATGATTTTACAACTATACTATTCAAGTGGAAATGACCATTATCAAAAAGTCTTTTGGTTACTCTGTTTGTTGTTAGAGGGATTGACTATTAGAGAGAGAATAAAATCAATAATAGTCTGGCAATTGAACTTCCTGAAATTTGTCAAATCATTTTAACCAAAAATTATAAAAAAGGTAAAATATTCCGGAAATAGGAATATTCTGATAATCTTATTGGAAAATTACATAATCCGGTCATACATTCCGGTATTCCGGAATAATTATATAGATTAGCCCCATTCAAATTAAAATATTTATTTATGGTTCCTGCCTCCAAACCCACCCCTGAATTCTTGAATTTGTTAAATTTAATCAAAAGGATTCTGCCAGCTTGTACCATTTTTTTTATCCTGGTAAGTTACTTGGTCATTGCAATTCTTAACAGTTTTTTTTTACCTTTTCATTGGTCATTATCTTTACTTGCTGGTATAATACTTTCCTTTGGAAGATTTTTAATGATTTTTACTGAATTTTTGTCAGATTCCATGACAAACAACAAAAATAAATGGCAGAAAATAGTTGCTGGTGTTTTAACCTTTATTGGTTTAGTGGAACTGTATATTTCTCTGAAAAATCATTATCCTGATCAGTTCATACCAATCTTTCTTAATATCGGTGCAATCATAATTTTGGGATACGCCCTTGAATTATCTTTTCTAGAGAAATCTCGATATCCGGCCCAAACTATTTTAACAGATAATAGTATTAAGGTATTACAGGTAGATGATAAGTCAAATTTTTCCCAATCCACAAAAGTGAGTTAACATCTAAAGGGAAAACTTGTCCTCAATGTGGGCTTCATTTCACGCCATTAAATTCCAAATCGAAATATTGCACACCTGTATGTAAAGAGAAATTCCATTATATCAAAAGGAAAAAATCAACCACTCAAAAATAAAACTATATTATTTTTTCACCCAAATAAATACTCATCGAAATCGTACAATCCAGAATTAACGGGGCAAAATATTAAGTATTCAGAGAAAAGGTGGTTTAACCAACCCATTCATAGATCAAGCAATGTTCATGTATTTTTTTATCTTGGTGACCGTATTTGGATGAAGTTCCGTGATTTTTGCTACCTCGACCGGTTTATACCCATTCTTTAAAAGTTGTACTGCCTTTTTGTTTTTTGGTTTGGTCAGAAAACTAATAATATCCTCATTAGATCCATTTTGTCTTCCTTTATAGAGTTTTCTTGCCTTAGCTAATTCTATACCCTGTTTTTGTCTCTCTTTTATTTGGTTTCTTTCCATTTCAGAGATTATTCCTAATAGATTAATAACCATCTTTGATATAGGGTTTTCATTTCCCTCGCTGTCAAGTGTTTTAAGACCTTGATTTATAAAATGAACACATACTTTTTTTGATGTGAACAGGTGCAGTGTGTTAATGATATCCCTGATGTCACGTCCAATTCTGTCTATTTGCCAGACAGATACTTCATCGACCACATTTTGTTCCAATAACTGAAGGATTCTTTTACCTCCAACTCGTTCCTGAAAAGGTACAGCGCCGGAAATAATATCTTCGATGACCATATCATATTCGTCAGCGTTTACTTTTTGTCTGTCTGTCTTTTGATCCAACGTACTGATTCTAACATATAGTACTTTCATAACCTCACAATTTTAAAGTCCCTTGGGGATAAGGCTAAAATAAGGAGAATAAACCGGTATAACTGCCTGAAAACAGCTGATTTATTAATATTTTTTTATCACAATCCAGGGTACACCCTAAAAATGTGAGACCTTAGGAGATGACCTGTTTTGTCTGGTATGTTTTTCCAGGAAATCTAATCTTTTGACCCATTAGATCAAAAACTTTTGTTCCTGAGTTTACAAAATAGTGGGGCAAAGTATATTTCTGGCACTATTAAAACGTTATAATATAAGGGTTTTGACAGCTTGCCCCACTATTTTCGGTTTATTCATACCTCAGAATTGTGTCCTGTACCCCTCCCTGCCTGCCGGCGTGCAGGCAGGTAGGTACCGTATCCTCGCTTGATTTAGAGGTGAGTTTACCTTGTCCAGATGGGGGACAATGATAATCGAGAAATTTTTTCCAGAAAAATCTAATACAATACCTTTTTATCAAAAAACCAAGAATAAAAATTTTCCCATTTTTTCTAGAATTTGGATAATTAATAGCATCCTGTCCTGGGAACTTAAATATGATTTCACTTCCCTCAAAATAAAAGGAAGTTGTTCTATTTAACCGACTTGTCAGATAATAATGGAAAGGTCTAACACTTTTCTAAAAATAATAAATATTCATGAAGTCCTTTGCTTAGAGGGAAATAAAGCCTAATAAAGGTAGATTAAAAGTTAATTTATCAGTTGATATGTGAATAATTCTTGTGAAAATCCAAAATAGTCCTAATTTGTTAAAAATCGAACAAAATAATTTCTATAATTATCAGTCATTTACACCCTAATTTGTTAGCTTTGAAAAATCAATTAAATCCTTTATCGAAATGAGAATAATCCGATTTGTTCATTTTGTTACTTTTATATCCTTAGTTATTACGCCATTTATATTACTAAAGTTTCGGAGCAAATTTAAGCGGCATTTTTCATTGGACATTTTAAAAATTCAAATTGGGTTTGTACCAATTTTTCAAAGTTAATTTCATTTTCTGCCAGTTTGTCAAGGAATATTTCCCAGTCAACACCTAGTTCAGCTAATATTTCCTGAAAGAGTATTTCAATGATTTGCCACAGCTTTTCTACCATCGTGATTTCTAATAAT
>Ga0255182_1001590_pt1 | contig 11515 bp, 8 predicted proteins | sample Atl_UVDOM_RepA_8_FD_188420 | JGI IMG/M metagenome (GOLD analysis project Ga0255182, IMG submission 188420) | Freshwater microbial communities from Altamaha River, Georgia, United States - Atl_UVDOM_RepA_8d | ecosystem: Environmental > Aquatic > Freshwater > River | place: USA: Georgia | collected... | reverse complement strand
TTTGGCGTCACCGGGTCCATTCCCTATCTCCATCCCTACTCTTTCGCGCGGCTCGCGTCCTCGCTCGATCACCTGACGAATGGCCGCATGGGCTGGAACATCGTCACCGGCTACCTGAACAGCGCGGCGAAGGGCGTGGGCCAGGCCCAGCAGGGCGCGCACGACACTCGCTACGACATTGCGGACGAGTTCATGGAAGTGGTCTACAAGCTGTGGGAAGGCAGCTGGGAGGATGGCGCCGTGCTGCGCGACGCGGCGAACGGTGTCTACACCGACCCGGCGAAGGTCCACCGCGTGCAGCACGACGGCACGTATTACGCGCTCGACGCGATCCACCTCTGCGAGCCCTCGCCGCAGCGCACGCCCGTGCTCTACCAGGCGGGCACTTCACCGAAGGGCATCGCCTTCGCCGCCGGGCACGCCGAGTGCGTGTTCGTCGCCAACCACAGCAAGGCCACGGTGGCCCGCTACGTGAAGTCGCTGCGCGAGCAGGCGGTGGCGCAGGGCCGCAGGCCCGAGGACATCAAGGTCTTCACGATGCTGACGGTCGTCACCGGCGCGACCGACGCCGAAGCCCGGGCGAAGTTCGACGACTACCGGCGCTACGGGCTGCGCGAGGGCGCGCTCGCGCTGATCTCAGGCTGGACGGGCGTGGACATGGCCACGCTCGACGCCGACGGGCGCATCGAGAACGTGCAGACCGAGGCCATCCGCGCGATGGCCGAATCGCTGTGTGCGAAATCCGTCGGCGAGTGGGCGGACCATCTGATCGTCGGCGGCGCCGCACCCGAGGTGGTCGGCGCGCCGGCCACCGTGGTCGACGAAATGGAGCGCTGGATGGACGAGACCGGCATCGACGGCTTCAACCTCTCCTACACGGTGCTGCCGGAGTGCGTCACGGAATTCGTCGACCTCATCGTGCCGGAGATGCAGCGCCGCGGAATCTACAAGACGGCCTACGCGCCCGGCACGATGCGGGAGAAACTCTTCGGCAACGGCGGCCGGCTGCAGTCGCCGCACCCGGCTGCGCGCTTTCGCGCGCCGTCGAGTGCCGTCGGCGGCTGAGCGACGCGCCCCGTCCCCCACAGCTGCCGGCACAGCCATGGCGCAAACCGCGCGTCAGCGACTCTCCCACGGCGAGCGGCGCGCACAGCTGCTGCGCTGCGCCGTCACCGACGCGGCCAAGGTCGGCCTGGGCCGCCTGACACATGCCGGCGTCGCCCGCGAATCCGGCGTCGCCGTGCCGACCGTGTTCGCCTACTTCGGCAACCGCACCGCGCTGGTCGAGGCGACGGTGGAGGACGTGAAGCGCTTCTATCTCGAGCTTGCGGCTTACTGGCATCGCCCGGAAGTGCCTGCGCGCGCCGCCATCGAAGGACACATCCGGGCCTACTACGACTCCATCCATTCCGAGCTGGACTACGCGCAGGTCTGGCTCGAGTGGTGTACGGCCGTCCGCAACGAGTTCGGCATCTGGTCCTCGTTCCTCGACTACTACGAGCGCATCGTGGAACTGCTGGCTTCGTCGGTCCGCCGCGGGCAGAAGCAGGGCACGATCGGAAAGTCGGTGAACGCGGTGGACGCGGCCCGCCAGCTGGTGTCCTGCGGTGTCACGGTCACGCAGCTGTACTTCATGCAGCGCGACAAGCGCGAGATCACGCGCTACATCAACTGCACGCTGCGCCTCGTGCTCGGCGACGAACCAGTACGCGACGCGGGCGGGCAGGCTTGAAAAACAACGCGCCGCAGCCGATGTCGACGCGATGAGCACGGCGCTCGTGCGGTCGCGCCCGGCGCGGATCCTGCCGACCATCGTGACGGCGCAGTTCGCCGGCGCGTCGATCTGGTTCGCCGCCAATGCGGTGCTGCCCGAACTGCAGCGCGCGTGGGGCTTCAGCCAGGAGGCGGTGGGGCACGTGACCTCCGCGGTGCAACTCGGCTTCATCGCGGGCACGCTGGTGTTCGCCTTCCTGGCCATTGCCGACCGTTATTCCCCGCGCCTGGTCTATCTCGCCTGCGCGGTGGCAGGCGCGTGCGCGAACCTGCTCGCGCTCGCGGCGGACGGCAATCTCGCGTTCCTGCTCGCAACCCGCTTCGCCACCGGCTTCTTCCTCGCCGGCATCTACCCGGTGGGCATGAAGATCGCTTCAGGCTGGTTCCAGAAGGATCTCGGCCATGCCCTCGGCCTGCTGGTGGGCGCGCTGGTGCTCGGCACTGCGTTTCCCCATCTGCTGCGGGCCCTGGGCCAGACCTGGCCCTGGCAGGCCACCCTCATCGGCGTGTCGGCCGCAGCGGCCGCGGGTGGCGTGCTGATGTATGCGCTCGTGCCCGACGGTCCGTTCCTCACGCGCGGCGCGCAGTTCAAGCCTTCGGCCCTCACGGCGCTGCTACATTTGCGCGACTTCCGCGCGTCCGCCGGCGGCTACTTCGGCCACATGTGGGAGCTCTACGCGTTCTGGGCCTTCGTCCCCGTCACGCTCGCCGCGCACGGCGATGTGGAGAACGTCGCCGGCTGGTCCTTCGCCGTGATCGCCGCCGGCTTCGTCGGGTGCGCGCTGGGCGGCCTGGTCTCGCTGCGTCTCGGCAGCGTGCGCGTGGCGATGACGCTGCTCGCGGTCTCGGGCGCGTGCTGCCTCGTCTCACCGCTGTTCTTCTTCGCGCCGGCGCCCGTGTTCCTCGGCTTCCTCGTGCTGTGGGGCTTTGCGGTCGTCGGCGACTCGCCGCAGTTCTCGGCGCTCAATGCGGCCAACGCGCCGCCGGCGCTGGTCGGCTCGGCGCTGACCATCGTCAACTGCATCGGCTTCGCGATCACCATTCCGAGCATCCAGCTGTTGAACGCGGGCACGGCCTGGCTGCCCGTGCATTACCTGTTCCTGCTGCTGCTGCCCGGACCCTTGCTGGGCCTGGCAGCGATGCGCACGCTGCTGCACAGAAACTGAAACGGAGAGGATGGGGCATGGACTTTTTCGACGTCATCATCGTCGGCGCCGGAATCTCGGGCATCGGCGCGGCGCGCCGCCTGCAGGAGGAGTGCCCCGGCAAGTCCTTCGCGCTGCTCGAGCAGCGCGCGGCGATCGGCGGCACCTGGGATCTCTTCCGCTACCCTGGCATCCGCTCCGACTCCGACATGTACACGATGGGCTACGACACGAAGCCGTGGCGCAACGCGCAGGCGATTTCCAGCGGGGAGTCGATCCGCGCCTACCTGGCCGAAGCGGCGACAGAGCGGGGAATCGACCGCGAGATCCGCTACGGCCACAGGCTCGTCGCGGCGAACTGGTCCAGCGAGGAGGCGCGCTGGCGGCTGGAAGTCGCGCGAGCCGACGGCAGCAGCACGACACTGGCGTGCCGCTTCCTTTTCATGTGCAGCGGCTACTACAGCTACGACGCGGGTTACACGCCGCCGCTGCCCGGCCTCGAGGCGTTTGCAGGCAAAATCGTCCACCCGCAGGCCTGGCCGCCTGATCTCGATTACACCGGCAAGCGGGTGGTGGTCATCGGCAGCGGCGCAACCGCGGTGACCCTGGTGCCGGCGCTGGCGGAGCGCGCGGCGAAGGTGACGATGCTCCAGCGCTCACCGACCTGGGTGAAGGTGCTGCCCGCGCAGGACGGTCTCGCGAATCTCCTGAAGAAACTGCTGCCGGAAAGATTCGCCTACCGCGTCATCCGCTGGAAGAACGTCAAGATCCTGCGCTGGCTGTACACGTACACGCGGCGCAACCCGGACAAGGCCGGCGCGCAGCTGCTGGCCGCCGTGCGCAAGGCGCTGGGCCCGGATTACGACGTCGAGCGGCACTTCAGGCCGAGCTACAAGCCCTGGGATCAGCGCGTGTGCGTCGACACCGACGGCGCGCTGTTCGCGGCGATCCGGAGCGGCAAGGCCGAAGTCGTCACCGACACCATCGAGCGCATCACCGCGGGCGGCATCGCGCTCGCGTCGGGGGCGCGGCTCGAGGCCGACATCCTCGTCACCGCCACCGGCCTCGAGCTCTCGATGTTCGGTGGGGCACGCCTGGTCGTCGACGGCACACCGGTGGACATCGGACAGACCTGGTCCTATCGCGGCCTGATGTTCTCCGGCCTGCCGAACCTCGCCCACGTCTTCGGCTACATCAACGCCTCCTGGACCCTGCGCAGCGATCTCGTGACGAGCTGGGTGTGCCGGGTGCTGAAGCACATGGACGCGACGGGCGCGACGCGCTGCGTGCCGCGCCTGCGCCCGCAAGACGAGGGCATGGCTGAATACCAGATCTCGCAGAGCTTCTCGCCGGGCTACATCACGCGCAGGCTGCACGTGCTGCCGAAGCAAAGCGCGCAGGCGCCGTGGCACCACGCGCAGGACTATGCACTGGATCGGAAAACCCTGCTCCGCGGCGAACTCGAGGACGGGGTGCTGCGCTTCGATGACCCGGTGCGTGCGGCGACGGCCAGCGCCGCCTGACGGGGCTCGACAGGTTCATGCACGCCGGGCCACCCCCGGCGACGGCGCCACACCCGTTGCGGGGCACTCGACGCTCGCGGGAACGCGGGCTAACGTCGACGTCCTATCGCCGCGCAGATCCGATGGCAGCCCAGGAATTCCCGATGCGACTCACGCCTTTCGACGACTACCCATTTCACCAGGCGCCGACGCCGTTCGCGACCGTCGCGACCTCGGACGCGCACTACAACGACGGCTACTTCTGCGCGTTCTACGCGCCGGGCTGGTATTTCTTCACCGGCCTGCACCCGAACGTGAACGTGATGGACGGCTGGGCCTCGGTGGCGCACGCGAACCGGCAGACGGCGATCAGGGCCTCGCGCGCGCTGCACCCGCGTTACGAAGATCTGCAGGTCGGGCCGGTCCGTTTCGAAATCCTGGAGCCAATGCGGCGCCTGCGGCTGGTGGCGGGGGAAAACACGGCCGGCATCGCGTTCGACGTGGTGCTGGAAGCGCAGTCACCACCCTTCGTCGAAGACCGTTACCAGCACTTCAAGTACGGCGCGGTGGTCAACGACCTCGTGCGCTACACGCAGATCTGCCGCGCGACGGGGCACGCGACCGTCGATGGCGAACGCATCGCGGTCGAACGCTGGCACGCGATGCGCGATCACTCCTGGGGGGTGCGCTCATCGATGGCGGTGCCCACCGGCATCCGCGGCATCGAGCGGGACGATGATCCCGCCGCGCGACGCGCGCTGCGCCTGTGGGTGCCGTTCGAGGTAGAGGATCACTGCGGCTTCTTCAACACGCACGAGAACAGCGCCGGGCGGCCGCTCGATTTCGAAGGCCGTCTCGACTACGCGGACGGACGCTCGGTGCGGCTCACCGCGGTGCGCCACGCGCTCGAATACCTCCCCGGCACGCGGCGCGTGGCGGGCGGCACGCTCGAACTCGACGGCGAGGACGGCGTCACGCGGCGCTATGTGCTCGAACTTGCGGGCACACCGGCTGACGTGCAGGGCGGTGGCTATTATGGCGGCTGGCGTGACGGCGGCAGCGCAGGCCTCTGGCGCGGCGCTGAGCATCTGGAGTTCGACAGCTACGGCGCCATGCCGGGCGCGGGGGAGTCCGGCCCGCCGCACCTGCCGCCCGCGCGGCGGCTCGGCCCCACCGAACACCCGATGCGCATGACCGGACCTGGAGGGGCGACCGGCATGGCGCACTTCGAACATACGATTTCAGGGGCGTACCCACGTTACGGCTTCGGCGCGAAATAACGGCCGTAGGTTGGGCTGACGCAGGAAGCCCAACCTACGGCTTTCACTTAGGCACCTACGCCGGATCCTGTGCCAAGCAACGTTGGGCTTCCTGCGTCAGCCCAACCTACCGGCTTTCGACGCTCAGTCGAACTGCGCGACCACTGACCCCAGGCCCTCGACCGTCGCCTCGAAACGGTCGCCCGGCCCCACCGCGACCATCGGGCCGAGTGCGCCGGTCAGCACGATGTCACCGGCCTGCAGCGGCCGGCCGTATTTCACCATCACGTCGGCGAGCCACACGGCGGCGGTCAGCGGATTGCCGAGGCAGGCGCGGCCGCTGCCGGTGGACACGACGTCCTCGCCACGCTTCATCTGCATCGCGCAGCCGACGAGGTCGACGTCACGGAGCTTTCGGGGCCGGCTGCCGAGCACGTAGAGCCCGCTCGACGCATTGTCGGCGACGGTGTCGACGAAGCGGATGTTCCAGGCCTCGATGCGGCTGTCGACGATCTCGATGGCCGGCAGCACGCACTCGGTCGCGCGGATGAGATCGGCGTAGGTGTGGCGCTCGTGCGGGAGATCTGCGCGCAGCAGCAGCGCGATCTCGGCCTCGACCTTCGGCTGGATCAGCCGCCCGGCGGCGATCGGCTCGCCGTCGCCGACGGCCATGTCGGAAAACAGCATGCCGAAGTCGGGCTGGTCGACGCCGAGCTGATTCTGCACGGCCTTCGAGGTGAGACCGATCTTGCGGCCGACCAGGCGCCGGCCGTCGCCGAGCCAGGCCCGCGTGTTCGTATCCTGGATCGCGTAGGCGAGATCGGGCGTGAGGCCGTCCATGCGTTCGCGCAACGCTGGCACCGGCGTGCGGGTGATGGCAGCTGCACGCAATTCACGCGCGGCGACTTCGGTGGTCAGGGTTGGTTCAGGCATGCACGCTACTCCGGAAATCGATGATGCTCTGGGCTCGGGGCCCGTCGACGGCTGCTCACTGTGCCTTCAGGTATGGCCCGCGTCGAGTCCCAGGAAGCGGCGCGCGGTGGCCGCGTAGACCGGTTCGTCGGCACCGGCCGCCGCCGCGTCGAGGAATGCGCGCAGCCCCCGCTGTTCGATGGCGTAGGGATAATCGGTGCCGGCGAAGAACTGCCCCGGCGCGAAAGCGGAGATCAGGTGGCGCAGCCACGCGGCGTCGTAAACCAGGCTGTCGTAGTAGAAGCGACGGGCGTGCGATGCGGGCGGTTCGCGGCTTGCCCCGCCGAAGCCGCCCGACAGCTCCCAGCCACGCTGCAGGTGTGGCACCAGCGACACCAGCGCGCCGCCACCGTGGCTGAACCCGATGCGCAGCCGCGGGTAGCGTTCGAGGGTGCCGGCGCGGATCAGCGAGGCCGCGGCCAGCGCGGTGTCGAGCGGGAACGCCGCAAAGGGTACGAGGTCCGACGTGGCGCCCAGGCGCTCCGCACCGACCGGATGCAGCGCGTGCACGAACAGAGCCATCCCGAGGCGCTCCGCCTCGGCGAAGAACTCGTCGAAACGCGTGTCGCCCGGCAGAAGGCCGTTGATGTTGCTGCCCACCTCGACCTGCTGGTCAAGAGCGTGACCCTGCGCCCGATCACGGAGGGGGATGCGGACCCTCAGACTTTCGTGCCGCGGCTGCTCGACTTCCACCGCCAGGGCCATCTTCCGTTCGACCGCCTCGTCACGCGCTTTCCCTTCGCGCAGATCAACGAGGCCATGCACGCGGCCGAGCGCGGCGAGGTCATCAAGCCCGTGCTGGTGTTCTGAAGCGCCGGGCGGCGCTATCTTGAAGCCCGGCCGGATCCGCGGCCGCGGATAGCCGGGAGTTCGACGATGACGAGACGCGGCGCGTGGCGCGCGGTCGCCTGCCTGATCATCACCGCGTGGCTTGCGACCGCCGCCTGGCACGTCGTGAAGCCGATGCCTCCGGGCACCGACGTCGATTCAGGCGCGGTGGCGCTCGCCGCGGGCGACATCGAGTTCCTGCACGATCTGAGCTGGTCCGACGCGGCCGGCACGCCCGTGGCCGAACAGCAAATCTTCGACGCGGTGTTCGAGGTGGTCGACCAGGCCGAGCGCTTTCTCGTGCTCGACTTCTTCCTCGTCAACGACGCGATGGGTAACGGCGCCCCGCCCTACCGCACGCTCTCCCGCGAACTCGTCGACCGCATCCTCGCCCGCAAGCGCACCCGGCCCGCGCTGCAGGTGCTGCTCGTCACCGATCCGATCAACGACGTCTACGGCGGCGCACCGTCGCCACTCCTGGCCGAGCTGTCGGCGCAGGGCGTGGACGTCGTGCGCACCTCACTGGCGGCGCTGCGCGACTCCAATCCCGCGTATTCGGCACTGTGGCGCCTCTTCATCCAGTGGTTCGGCAATTCGCCCGGAACGGCCTGGCTGCCGAATCCCTTCGATTCAGGCGTCTCCCGGGTATCGCTGCGCAGCTGGCTCGCGCTCGCGAACTTCAAGGCCAACCATCGCAAGGTCGTGATCGCGGATCGCGCGGACGGCGCGTGGTGGGCAGTCGTGACGTCCGCGAATCCGCACGATGCGAGCAGCCGGCATTCGAACGTCGGCCTGCGCGTGCGCGGCGAGCCTGCGGCCGCGCTGCTGGCCTCCGAACTCGAGGTCGCGCGCTTCTCGGGCTGGTCGGGCCGGCTGGACGCGGGGTCGCCGCACCTCGCGACGGTCGAGGGGTCGCCGCACCTCGCGACGGTCGAGGGCGAACGCGTCGAGACCCGCGTCCTCACCGAGGAGGCAATCCGTCGCCAGCTGCTCGCGGCCATCGACGCCGCCGGCGACGGCGACCGCCTGCACATGGCGATGTTCTACCTTGCCGACCGCGGCATCATCGACGCCCTCGTCGCGGCCGCCGCGCGCGGTGTCGACGTGCGGCTCGTGCTCGACCCGAACAAGGACGCCTTCGGCCTGAAGAAGGACGGCGTGCCCAACAGGCCGGTGGCGCGGGAGCTGGTCACGCGCAGCGGCGGGCGCATCCGGGTGCGCTGGTATCGCACGCACGGCGAGCAGTTCCACGCCAAGATGACGATGGTGACGCAAGGTGACCAGGCCATCGTCTCGCTGGGCTCGGCGAATCTCACCCGGCGGAACATCGCCAATTTCAACCTCGAAACCAACCTGCAGCTCAGGCTGCGGCGGGACGGCGCGCTGGCGCGCGGGATGGAAGCGTGGTTCGAACGGATCTGGCGGGGCGAGCCCGCGCAGGGCCTGCACTACACCGCGCCCTACGACAGTTTCCGCGACGACTCGCGCGTCCGCTACTGGCGCTACCGCATCATGGAAGCGAGCGGCCTGTCGACGTTCTGAGCGGCTGACCGAGGCCCGCACCGGCGCGTGCAGGCGGGCGTCAGGCGGTCGCCATGCCACCCGGCGCGCCGATCGACACCGCAGCCGCGCATCAGGGCGCGGCATACTCGAGCACCGCATGTCCGTGGAGAGCGCAGCGCCAGGAAAGATAGAAGCAGCGGGAGCCGTTCGCGTTGCGCTGCTTCTCGCGGCAGACCATCGCGCCGCGGTGCGGACAGGACCGAAGCAGGATTGTGCCTCTCTGCAAATGTGATGTGATCGCGCTGGCTGCAAGCTCGACGAAGGGGACACGGCGTATGGGCAACCGACGAAGAATGGAAATGGGTGACTGGCTCAATGCGGTTGCTCTTCTGGCAGTGGGTTTTTACCTTGGTCTGGCTCTCGACGGCTTGCTGCAGTTGGACGGGGCCGCCTTCTGGATCGCGGCAGCAGGCATGCCGATCATGTTCTGGGGCTTGATTGCTGTTGCACGCGTGATTGATGGACTGATTGATCGAATTTTCCCTGGCGGGGTCAAACCTGCCCGCGCCCCCCCGCCAAAAGAACGCAAACCGCTTGCGGTGCTATTCAGCGTGCCGGCAGGCGTCGCTGCAGGCCTGGTAGGGGCTCAGTTTGGTTTGAGCGGGCTGCTTCCGTAGTCATCCCATTGACTACTGAGCTGCTCACGGAAGCGAGTGGTCTGACGACGCCCTGAGCGGCTGTCCGGGACCCGCGCGGCGCGTGAAGGCGGGCGTCAGGGGGGCGTCGTGCCGGGCGGCACGTCCCCTCGCCCTCCGTGCACCTCCTGCGGCGGGAGCGGCCGGTTCCCCGGCCCGCCCGGCCCGACTGCGGCGTCATCGGGCCGCGCGTCCACCCAGCCCATGAAGATCTGGTAGCCGAGCGCGAGGATCGTCGCACCGACGAACATCCCGAGGATGCCCGCGGTCGCCATGCCGCCCAGCGCGCCGATCAGCACCACCGGCATCGGCGCATCGACGCCGCGGCCAAGCAGCAGAGGCTTGAGTACGTTGTCGGCCGAACCGCCGACCAGCAGCATGACGGTGTAGGCAATCGCCTCGCCGTCGACATAGTGGCCGCTCGACCAGATGTAGGCGATGACCGGCAGGATCACGACGGCCGCCGGCACCTGCGCGATACCGAGCACCAGCACGATGGCGGCCAGGGCCCCCGGCCAGGGTACATGCGCAATCATGAGGCCGATGCCGACGATCAGGGCCTGCATCACGGCAATGCCGAGCACCCCGAGGGCGACGGCGAGGATGGTCTGCGTCGACAGCCGCGCGAATTCGTCGCCGCGCGCACTGCCGGTGAGGCGCAAGAACACGGCCCGGCTGCCGCGCTGGCCCGCGCTGCCATAGGCCATCAGGATGCCGGCGATGACGATCGAGGCGATGAAATGCAGGACATCGATGCCGATGCCCGCCACGAAGCGCAGGGCTGCCCTGGCGAGCTCGTCGACCTTCGGCTGCATGCTCTTGACGAGTCCCGGCAGATCCGCGTGCGCGGTCGACCACAGGGCGTGAAGCTTCTTGCCGACCAGGGGCCAGCTGGCAACGCCGTCACGCGGCGGCGGTATGTGCAGGGTGTTGTTCTGCACGCCGGCGATCAGCGCCTGCACCGAATCACCGAGGGAACTGGTGAGCACCGCGGTGGGCGCCACGATCAGCACGAGGCCCAGGACGACGAGCGTGGTCGCTGCCCATCCCTGTCGCCCTCCCATGCGCGCGGCGAGCGCCCTGTGCACCGGGTAGAGCGTCACGGCGAGGATCACCGCCCAGACCATCAGGGTCAGGAAGGGGGCGAAAATCCTGTAACACAGCAACACCATGGCCAGGATGAGACCGGCCCGGATCAGCACGTCCAGTATTCGCGACGCCAGCCGGCTTTCGAAGTCCTGGTCGGGCTTCAGTGGCACATTCATGCGTGGGCTCCTGTTGGAACTGCTGCTCACCGTCGCTGGGTGGGGGCTGGCCAGCCCTGCCCTGGAGACTGGCGCGGAATGCCGGGACCTCGCCCTCCGCATGCTCCTCGCCCCTTCGACAAGCTACCGCCGAGGCCGGGCGACGGCTTGCGCGAAGTCAATTCCAGGACCGGCGCGCTCGGGTTCAGCGGCCGGTTCGTCGCCGCGCCGCGGGTGACTCAGGCTTCGCGCATTCCCAGGCTGTCGGCCTTGCGCGCCAGTTCCTCGTCGGTGTCGACGTAGCGCGCGGCGATGGCCTGGAAGGTCTCACGGTCCACCAGGAAAGCGTCGACTACGTCTGGATCGAAATGGCTCCCGCGGCCTTCCATGATGATCGCCGTGGCCTTCTCGAGCGTGAACGGCTCCTTGTAGACGCGGCGGGAAATCAGCGCGTCGAAGACGTCGGCGAGCGCCATCAGGCGGGCGCTGATCGGGATCTCGTCACCCGCCAGGCCGTCCGGATAGCCGCTGCCGTCCCATTTCTCGTGGTGACGGTGCGCGATTTCCTTGGCGACGGCCAGGAAATCGATGGGC
>Ga0255182_1001589_pt1 | contig 11522 bp, 15 predicted proteins | sample Atl_UVDOM_RepA_8_FD_188420 | JGI IMG/M metagenome (GOLD analysis project Ga0255182, IMG submission 188420) | Freshwater microbial communities from Altamaha River, Georgia, United States - Atl_UVDOM_RepA_8d | ecosystem: Environmental > Aquatic > Freshwater > River | place: USA: Georgia... | reverse complement strand
TGACTTTTCACTGCTTGGATGACTGCGCCTGCGGCGCATGACACCGGCTTCGCCATGATGACGGCGCTGCGCGCCATGACGGCAGGTCAGTCATGCCGCGCAGCGGCGTCATGAGACGCGAAGCGGCGAGATCATGCGCCGCAGGCGCGGTCATGCGTAGCAGGCGCGCTCATGCGGCGCAGGTACAGTCATGCGCCGCAGGTGCGATCGTCTCAAGTCCTGACAAACGCCGTCACCAAAGGCTCCTCGCCCACCTGGCGGCTCCAGTGGCCGTGCAGCTGCGGATCAAAGGTGGCGCCTTCGGGCAGCACGTCGGCCGAGTAGAAATGCTCGCCCGGCCCGAACACGCGTGAACTGCCGTCCTGCAGGCCGATTTCCATCCGGCCGCGCAGCACGAACAGCCATTGCGGTGTGGTGGTGCAATGAAAACTGCTGCGAAAACCCACCGGGCTTTCGCGCAACTGCAGACCGCTGGCCGGCAGCAGCGCCGAGAGCCGGCTCTGGGGGGTGCCTTCGGTCAGGGCCACAGTCTCGTCCCGGAACCGGGCGCGACCGTCGGTGTCTGTGAACAGGACTACGCGGGTGAAGGTGCTCATGGTCTGATGGTCTCCGTGGGGGTGAATGTACCCGTTCGATGACCGCGCCTGATGACCGCGCCTGCGGCGCATGATCTCGCCGCTTCGCGTCTCATGACGCCGCTGCGCGGCATGACCAGAAGCGTCTACAGACCAGAAGCGTCTACAGTCATGGCGCGCAGCGCCGTCATCATGGCGAAGCCGGTGTCATGCGCCGCAGGCGCAGTCATCAAGCTACAGTAGCGGCACCTACACAGCACAAGGAGACACGACCATGGACAACAAGCCCGCAATGTCGTTTGGCCTGCAAGGCAAGGTCAGCCTGATCACTGGCGCGGCCAGTGGCATCGGCGAAGCCTGCGCACGGCTGTTTGCCCAGCAGGGCGCGCAGGTGGTGCTGGCCGATGTGCAGCGCGAGCGCGGCCAGACCCTGGCGGCCGAGCTGCGCAGCCAGGGCTACAGCGCCGGCTTTGTGCCCTGCGATGTCGGCCGCAAGGCGGATGTGGACGCGCTCATCGACCATGTGCTGCAGGCTTTTGGCCGCATCGACGTGCTGGTCAGCAATGCGGGCATCTTCAAGGCAGCACCGTTTCTGGAGGTCAGCGAGGCCGACTTTGACGAGGTGCTGCGCGTGAACCTCAAGGGTGCCTTTCTGGTCGGCCAGGCGGCTGCACGCGTCATGAAGGACACGGGCGGCGGCGCCATCGTGCACATGAGCTCGGTCAACGCGGTGCTGGCCATTCCCGAAATCGCCAGCTACAACGTCAGCAAGGGCGGCCTCAACCAGCTCACACGTGCCATGGCCCTGGCACTGGCAGACCATGGCATCCGGGTGAACGCGGTGGCGCCGGGTACGATTGCCACCGAACTCGCCCGCCAGGCGGTGCTCACCAGCGAAGCCGCGCGCGGCAAGATCCTCAGCCGCACCCCGATGAAGCGCCTGGGCGAGCCCGAAGAGGTGGCGCGGGTGGTGGCGTTTCTGGCCAGCGAGGCGGCAAGCTACATCACCGGCGAAGTGGTCACGGTCGATGGTGGACGCATGGCCCTGAACTACACCGTGCCGGTCTGAGCCGGCACAGCCCCGGCGGCTGCCGGTTTCTTCCTGACCCGGCATGGGGGCATGTCCAGCCCCCTGCCCTGGCGAGTGGCGCTGCTGCACAATATCGCGCATGAAAATCCTTCACACCATGCTGCGCGTAGGCAACCTCCAGCGCTCGATTGACTTCTACACCCAGGTGCTGGGCATGCAACTGCTGCGCACCTCCGAGAACCCCGAGTACAAATACTCGTTGGCCTTTCTGGGCTTTGAGGGCGGCAACCCCGGCCAGGCCGAGATCGAGCTGACCTACAACTGGGGCGTGGAACAGTATGAACTGGGCACCGCCTACGGCCACATCGCCCTGGGCGTGCCCGACGCCTACGCCGCCTGCGAAAAAATCAAGGCGGCCGGCGGCAACGTGACGCGCGAGGCCGGTCCGGTCAAGGGCGGCACCACCGTGATCGCCTTTGTCACCGACCCGGATGGCTACAAGATCGAGCTGATCCAGCGCGCCGAGTTTGCGGCGGGCGCTGGCCTGCGTTGATGACCACTGATGACCGCAGATGACTGCGCCTGGCGGCGCATGACACCGGCTTCGCCATGATGACGGCGCTACGCGCCATGACTGAAGAGACCTGTGGTCATGCCGCGCAGCGGCGTCATGAGACGCGAAGCGGCGAGGTCATGCGCCGCCAGGCGCAGTCATCAGCGGTCATCGAGATGACGCCAAAGGGGCAGCGTCGCTCGCACAACCGGCAGCCGGTGCAGGCGGGCGCATCATGCAACACGGCATGTTTGCGCCAGCCTTGTGCCTGCAGGCTGAGCACTTTGGGCGGGCATGCCGCTACGCACCAGCCGCAGCCCGTGCAGCGGTCGGTCGCGATCTGCGGTAATGGCACAGGCCTGAACCCTTTCATGCCCTGATTGTGCCTGTGGCACACGGCACCCACGATCCTTGTTTTTGAGCACACCATGCAGATCCGCGACGCCACACCCGACGATGCCGAAGGCATCATGGCCATCTACAACGACGCGGTGGCCCACACCACAGCCATCTGGAACGAAACCCTGGTCGACGCCGCCAACCGGCGCCAGTGGATCACTGACCGCCAGGCCATGGGCTGTCCGGTGCTGGTGATGGTCGACGACCAGCAAAGGGTGCTGGGCTATGCCAGCTACGGCCCCTGGCGGGCCTTTGAGGGCTTTCGGCAGACCGTGGAACACTCGGTTTATGTGCACCCGGACGGCAGAGGCCAGGGTATCGGCAAGGCCTTGATGCAGGCCCTGATCGAGCGGGCGCGAACCCTGCACAAGCACGTGATGGTGGCAGCCATCGAGGCCGGCAACACCGCTTCGATCCAGCTGCACCAGCAGCTGGGCTTTCAGCAGACCGGACTGATGCCGCAGGTGGGAAGCAAGTTCGGGCGCTGGCTCGATCTTGCGTTTTTGCAGCTGCAACTGGACGACCGCCCGCCACAGTGACAGACACACCCACTGCACGAAAATGCCCAGGCCCGAAACGGCCTTCGCGTTCGGCGCCGGCCTGCCCGCGGACCCCTGAGGTCAGACCAGCGGCACCGTCAGCTGGCGGATGACCTCTGCCGTGTCCGGCCGCACACCACGCCACCAGGCAAAGGCCTCAGCCGCCTGCTCGGCGAGCATGCCCACGCCGTCGTGCAGGCGCGTCACGCCCGCCTGCTGCGCCAGCCGCAGGAAAGGCGTGAGCCCCTTGCCATAAGTGAGGTCGTAGGCCATGGCTCCCGGCGCAAACACCGAAGCCGGCACCGGCGGCAGTTCGGCCGAGAGGCTGGACGAAGTGGCGTTGAAGACCACATCAAAGGCCAGCCCGGCCAGCGCGTCGTAACCGATGCCACGCACCGGCACCGAAGCCCCCTGGTACTGGCGTGCCAGCTGTGCCAGCTCTTCGGCCTTGGCCACGGTGCGGTTGGCGATCACCAGCTCGGCGGGTTGTTCGGCCAGCATGGGCAGCAAAGCGCCACGCGTGGCGCCGCCTGCGCCCAGCACCAGCACGCGCCGGCCCTGGAGCGGACAACCGAGGTTGTGCACCACATCGCGCACCAGCCCCACACCGTCAAAGTTCTCGGCATACACGCGGTCACCCTCGAACTTCATGGCGTTGACCGCGCCGGCCATCTGCGCGCTGGGCGCCAGGTCGGTGGCATAGGCAAAGGCATCGAGCTTGAAGGGCGCGGTCACATTCATGCCCTTGCCACCGGCAGCGCGGAAGGCGTCCACTGCCTGCGCAAAACCGCCCAGCGGGCCCAGCACCTTGGTGTATTCAATGTCCTGCCCCGTCACCTGCGCAAACGCGGTATGGATGAAGGGGGACTTGCTCTGCTCGATGGGGTTGCCGATCACGGCGTAGCGGTCTGTCATGGGGTCTTTTGAAATTGATTTCAGTATGCGGGTGTCCAGCTTGTCCAATCAGCCTCAGTCTCGACAGTAGGTTTGGCTAAAAACTTCCAAGGACACGATCGGACATGCGCAGACTTGTTCAAACTCGGCGGCAATGGCGAGCAAATCACGGTCACCGGTGGCCAGCACATGAGCTTTACCTGTCACCGCTAAATGCATAAATGGTAAGTCCAGGGCATCCCGGCATTCAGGCACAGTGGGTCGAGGGGATGGAATCCGCACCGTTTGGACATAAGGCAGATAGTCGGCCAGCAACTCGTCCTGCTCTTCTTTCGAAAGTCGAAATTTGGAGTAAGCCAGCACACGCACCAACTCCTGCACGGTCGCGGTGCTGGCCAAGGGTACGACCCGGCCACGCTGCCAGGCCTGCCGCACCAGACCGGCTGCGCCGCCACGAAACACCAGCGCAGACAAGACCACATTAGTGTCGAGCACCGCTCTCACAGGCGCGCTCATGCCTTGGGTTGGGCCTTTTTGGACGCGACTTTGGGGGCTGCGGCTTTACTGGGTTTCGTGGGCGTCACGTCATAAGTCACAGCAGGCTCGTTGACCGCAACAGCAGGCGTTGCTGACGCTCTGGCCCACGCCACGGCCGCAGCCACATCATCTTCCGACAGCTCAAGCGAGGCCAGTTTGGCGCGCACTGCATCGCCACGCTGGATGCGCACCGGCGTCAGGATCAACTGTCCATCCCGCGCCTCCACATCAAAGTATTCGGTCGCCCCCACCGCCTGCATCAGGCTCTTGGGCAGGGTGAGCTGGTTTTTGGCGGTGATTTTGGCAAGCATGTCCGGACTCGGAAAGTAAGGAACCATTACTTTAGCGTAAAAGCAAAAGCCCCCTTGGCCCTTGGCTGCGGGGGCTTTTGACTTTCTGGGTCGCTCAGCCGTTCAGCTGTTGCTCCAGCTGGTGCAGCACCTGGTAGCAGGGCAGCACCTGGGCCACGCTGGCGTTGGGCTCGCGGCCTTCGCGGATGGCGGCGAAGAACTCGCGGTCCTGCAGTTCGATGCCGTTCATGCTCACGTCGACCTGGGACACGTCGATCTTTTCTTCCTTGCCGTTGACCAGGTCGTCGTAGCGGGCGATGTAGGTGCCGGTATCGCCGATGTAGCGGAAGAAGGTGCCCAGCGGGCCGTCGTTGTTGAAGGACAGGCTGAGCGTGCAGATGGCGCCGTTGGCGGCCTTGAGCTGGATGCTCATGTCCATGGCGATGCCGAGCGTCGGGTGGATCGGGCCCTGGATGGCATTGGCCTTGACGATGGGGCTGCGGCACTGGTAGGCGAACAGGTCCACGGTATGGGCGGCGTGGTGCCACAGGAGGTGGTCAGTCCAGCTGCGGGGCTGGCCCAGCGCGTTCATGTTGGTGCGACGGAAGAAGAAGGTCTGCACATCCATCTGCTGGATGTTGAATGCACCGGCGGTGATCTTTTGGTGCACCCACTGGTGGCTGGGGTTGAAGCGGCGGGTGTGGCCGCACATGGCGACCAGGCCAGTCTGCTTTTGCAGGGCCACGACTTCTTCGCCTTCCTTGAGGATGTCGCACAGCGGGATCTCGACCTGCACGTGCTTGCCCGCTTCCAGACAGGCCTTGGTCTGCGAGGCATGCATCTGCGTGGGCGTGCACAGGATCACGGCGTCGAGTTCCTTGATCTTCAGGCTCTCGGCCAGATCGTTGGTCACATGGTTGACGCCGTATTTGTCAGCCACTTCCTTCGTCTTGGTCAGATCACGGCCGATGAGGGAGACGACTTCGACGTCGGCAATGTTCTGGATGCCGTCGAGATGCTTGATGCCGAAGGCGCCGGCGCCGGCGAGAGCGACTTTGATGGTCATTTGATCTTCCTTGAGAAAGGGGGGGTGAAGTTTCAGGCTGCGAGTGGCTCGATTTCGCGGGCGATGATCGCGGCCTTGTCGTTCTCGGCCACCCGCAGGTCGTACTGGGTTTGAAGGTTGAGCCAGCTTTGGGCGTCGCCACCGAAAAAGTGGGCCAGACGCAAGGCGGTATCGGCCGTCACGCCGCGGCGCTCGAGCACGATGTCGTTGATGCGACTGGCGGGAATATGCAGACGCTTGGCCAGGGAGTTGGCACTCATCCCCAGCGGGGCCAGATAGTCCTCGCGCAAAACTTCGCCAGGGTGGACGGGACGCATGCCGTTTTTGATGCTCATGGGGTACTCCTGTTCAGTGGTAGTCAACAATCTCGACCTCACGGGGTCCTTGCGCGGTCCATACAAAACACAAGCGCCATTGATCGTTGATGCGTATGCTGTGCTGGCCGACACGATCGCCTTGCAAAGCCTCCAGCCGATTGCCCGGCGGTGCGCGCAAGGATTCCAGCGACACCGCAGCTTCCAGCTGCGCCAGCTTGCGCTCCGCCACAGTGCTGATGCTCGAAAAACGCCGGCATCGACCGGTGGTGAACAGCTTTTCGGTGTCGGCGCAGCGGAAATTGACGATGCCCATGAACGAAGTTTATATCGTTTACCGATAAACGGTAAATTTTCAGGCATTTTCCAGGATGACATGCCCCACAGCCGTGTTGCTGGCAGGCACATGGTAGAAGCGGTGAGCGACCTTGGGCCGCTGGCCGGTCACCTGGCCGTTGTTCACATCGGCCATGGCGCCGCGGGCGATCAGCCACATGACGAGTTCGATGCCTTCGCTGCCGGCTTCGCGCACGTAGTCGATGTGCGGGGTCCGGGCGCAGGCCACGGGGTCGTTGATGAGTTTGTCGAGCCAGGCGTTGTCCCACTCGCGGTTGATGAGGCCTGCGCGCGCACCCTGCAACTGGTGGCTCATGCCACCGGTGCCCCAGATGTGTACGTTCAGGTCTTCGTCGTAGCTCTCCACTGCCTTGCGAATGGCTTGCCCCAGGTTGAAGCAGCGTTGGCCGCTGGGTACGGGGTACTGCACCACGTTGACCGCAAACGGGATCACCGGACACGGCCAGGCGTCCTGGGCCGGATCCTGCTCGCCACACATGAGCGAGAGCGGGACCGTCAGGCCATGGTCCACGTCCATCTTGTTGACGATGGTCAGGTCAAAGTCCTGCTGGATCACGCTTTGGGCGATGTGACTGGCCAGTTCCGGGTGGCCTTTGACCACCGGTACCGGACGCGGACCCCAGCCTTCATCGGCGGGTTGGTATTCGGCAGCGGTGCCAATTGCAAAGGTCGGAATCAGGTCGAGGCTGAAGGCCGTGGCATGGTCGTTGTAGACCAGAAAGATCACGTCAGGCTTGTGGTCCTTCATCCAGTTTTTGGAGAAGTCGTAGCCGGCGAACACGGGTTTCCAGTAGTCCTCCTGGGTCTTGCCCAGGTCCATGGCCGCGCCGATGGCGGGCACGTGCGAGGTGTAGACGGATGCGGTGATGCGTGCCATGTTCAGGCTCCTTTGGTCTTGCCAGCCAGGCCCTGCGGCTGGCGGTGGGGTTGCGCGTCGCCATCCTCGCCGAGGTAACGGTTGCCTTCGATCGAGCGACCGCCACGGATCATCATGTTGCGGTACTCCTCTTCGGTCATGCCGGTCATGGAACCGGCCATTTGCTGGAAGCTCTTGCCGTCGGTCGCGCCGATCTTGGCCAGGAAGTAGATGTTGCCGCCGGTGCGCATGCACCAGTTGAGGTCACGCGCCATGACCGCCTGCTTCTGCTCTTCGCTCATCGGCCATTCATCCAGGTAGGCGCGTTCGTTGGCCTTGAACTTCTCGCGGTTCTCGGCCTTCATCAGCGACATGCAGAACTGGTTGAGCCAGTAGCCTTTGCGCGACTGATCGGCGTCAAAGATGATCGTGCCGGGCACGTCCTTGTAGGGTTTGTCTAATGCCATTGATTGCTCCAGTGCTTGTATCCGATGACTTCGCTTCGCTCATGATCTCGCTTCGCCTCATGATGGCGCTGCGCGCCGATGACCGAATGCGTCCCTGGTCATCGGCATGCAATGCCATCATGAGTCGCAAAGCGACGAGATCATGAGCGTCAGCGATGTCATTGAACCTCTTGCGGCCAGTACAGCCGCATCGGGTTGTCCACCAGCAGCTTCTTCTGCAGCTCGGCCGTGGGCGCGATCTGCGGGATGAAGTCCACCAGCAGGCCATCGTCGGGCATGTGGTCCTTGAGGTTGGGGTGCGGCCAGTCGGTGCCCCAGAGCACGCGGTCGGGAAACTCTTCCACCACGCGGCGTGCAAAGGGCACCACGTCCTGGTAGGCGGCCTGTTCTCCGTTGAGCGCTTTCGGCCCAGTGACAGACAAACGCTCCGGACAAGACACCTTGCTCCACACGTTCTTGTGCTCGCGCATGAACTTGAGGAAAAGCTGGAACTCGGGACCGTCGATGGGCTTGCTCACATCGGGGCGGCCCATATGGTCGACCACCACGGTGGTGGGCAACGCGGTGAAGAAGTCCCACAGCTCGGGCAGGTCCACCGCCTCGAAGTAGATGACCACATGCCAGCCCCATTGGGCAATACGGCCGGCAATTTCCATCAGTTCGTCCTTGGGTGTGAAGTCCACCAGGCGCTTGACGAAGTTGAAGCGCACACCGCGCACACCGGCGTCGTGCATGGCCTGGATTTCGGCGTCGGTCACGCTGCGACGCACCGTGGCCACCCCTCGCGCCTTGCCGCCGCTGGACACACAAGCGTCCACCATGGCCCGGTTGTCGGCGCCGTGGCAGGTGGCCTGCACGATCACGTTGCGCGCAAAACCGAGATGATCACGCAGCGCAAACAGCTGCTGCTTGCTGGCGTCGCAAGGCGTGTACTTGCGCTCAGGGGCATACGGAAACTCGGCGCCCGGACCGAAGACATGGCAATGCGCGTCCACGGCACCGGCCGGGAGTTTGAATCGGGGCTTGCTCGGGCCGGTGTACCAGTCGAGCCAGCCGTCGGTTTTGGTGAAGTCACCAGTGGTGGGTTTTTGCATGGGGGTCCTTTGTGGATGACTTCGCTGCGCTCATGACCTCGTCGCTGCGCGCCTCATGAAGGCACTTCGTGCCGATGACCCGGTGAACATTCCGTCATTGGCGCGTAGCGCCGTCATGATGCGAAGCGAGGTCATGAGCGCAGCGAAGTCATGCGGTCAGTCGATGTACTTCAAACCGGCGGCCGCCAGCGGCTCGCGCATCTTGTACATGTCCAGTCCCAGCACACCCGATGCCAGCTTCTCGCGTTTGGCACCTTCGTTGGCTTCACGCGCCAGGGCAGTTTCGAGCGTCTTGGCCGCCAGGGCCTTGGGCACACAGACCACGCCGTCGTCGTCGGCCACGATCACGTCCCCCGGGGTAACGTACACCCCTGCGCAAACGACCGGAATGTTGACCGAACCGGGTGTGGCCTTGATGGTGCCCTTGGACGACACGTAGCGGCTCCAGACCGGGAATTTCATCTCCCGCAAAACTTTGGTGTCGCGCACGCCCGCCTCGATCACCAGGCCCCGGGCACCACGCGCCTGGAAGCTGGTGGCCAGCAGGTCGCCAAAGTAGCCGTCGCTGCACTCGGCCGTGACGGTGGCGACGACGATATCGCCGGGCTGGATCTGCTCGGCCACCACGTGCAGCATCCAGTTGTCGCCAGGCTGCAGCAGCACGGTGACCGTCGTACCGGACACATTCACGTCCTGCTGAATCGGGCGCATGTAGGGCTTCATCAGGCCCACGCGGCCCATGGCCTCGTGCACCGTGGCGCTGCCCAGCGCCGCCAGCTTGTCGGTCACCTCGCGGTCTGCGCGGGTGATGTTGCGGTAAACCACACCGAGTTCGTACATGTTTTCTCCTCAATTGCGTGATGACATCGCTGCGCGCATGACCTCGTCGCTGCGCGCCTCATGAAGGCACTTCGTGCCGATGACCGGGGACGCATTGGCTCATGGGCGCCTAGCGCCGTCATGATGCGAAGCGAGGTCATGCGCGCAACGCAGTCATTCAGAGCCCTTTGGCCTTGAGCGACGCATCCAGTCGGGTGAACACGCGGCGCGCGTTGCCCTCGAACACCTTGTAGCGCTGCTCGTCCGTCAGGTGGGGCGTGGCCAGCACGTAGCGCTTGGTGTCGTCGTAGAAATGGCCGGTTTCAGGATCGATGCCGCGCACGGCGCCGATCATTTCACTGGCAAACAGGATGTTGTCGACCGGGATCACGCGGGTCAAGAGATCGATGCCGGGCTGGTGGTAGACGCAGGTGTCAAAGAACACATTGTTTAGCAGGTGGTCACTCAGCAGCGGCTTTTTGAGTTCCTGCGCCAGGCCGCGGTAGCGGCCCCAGTGGTAAGGCGCGGCACCACCGCCGTGCGGAATGATGAACTTGAGCGTCGGGAAGTCCTTGAACAGGTCGCCCTGGATCAGCTGCATCACGGCCGTGGTATCGGCGTTGATGTAGTGCGCGCCCGTGGTGTGAAAGCACGCGTTGCAGCTGGTACTCACGTGGATCATCGCGGGGATGTCGTACTCGACCATCTTCTCGTAGATGGGGTACCAGTGGCGGTCGGTCAGCGGCGGGCTGGTCCAGTGGCCGCCCGAGGGGTCGGGGTTGAGGTTGATGCCCACCATGCCGTATTGATGGACGCACTTGTCGATCTCGGCCACGCAGGTTTTCGGATCCACACCGGGCGACTGCGGCAGCATGGCGGCGCCAATGAAGTGATCCGGAAAGAGCTGGCTGACGCGGTAGCACAGCTCGTTGCAGATGGCCGCCCAGGTGCTCGATACCTGGAAATCGCCGATATGGTGCGCCATGAAGCTGGCGCGCGGGCTGAAGACGGTCAGGTCGGAGCCACGCTCCTTCATCTTGGCCAGCTGGTTGGTTTCGATGGTTTCGCGCAGTTCATCGTCACTGATCTTCAGGTCCGAAACCTTGGGCATCAGGGCCGGGTCCTGGATGCCGGCGATCTGGCGGTTGCGCCATTCTTCGAGCGACTTGGGGGCGGTGGTGTAGTGACCGTGGATGTCGATGATCAGGGGTTGGGCCAGGCTCATGGGTGCTCCTTGTGGGTCATGGATTGTGCGGCCCTCTGGTGCAGACGCCAAGACCACTGACGGTCTACCAGCTAGAACAAATTGATATATCCAAAAACTGGCTATGACAAAATAACCCTGAAAAACCCCCCTCCATGGACCTCAAACAGCTTGAATACTTTGTGCGTGTGGCCGAACTGGGCAGCTTCACCCGGGCGGCGCAGGTGCTGGGCGTGGCCCAGCCGGCGCTCAGCCGGCAGGTGCGGCTGCTCGAAGTCGAGCTGCGGCAGAACCTGCTGACCCGCAATGGCCGCGGCGCCACGCCCACCGAGGCGGGCCAGGTCCTGCTCGAACATGGCCGCGGCATCCTGCACCAGCTCCAGCGCGCCCGCGAAGAACTCGCCCGGGTGCGCAGCGGTCTGGCCGGCAGGGTCGCGGTCGGTCTGCCACCCAGCGTGGCGCGCATGCTGACCGTGCCGCTCACACGGGCGTTTCGCCAGCGGCTGCCCGAGGCCCAGCTTTCGATCA
>Ga0255182_1001588_pt1 | contig 11524 bp, 6 predicted proteins | sample Atl_UVDOM_RepA_8_FD_188420 | JGI IMG/M metagenome (GOLD analysis project Ga0255182, IMG submission 188420) | Freshwater microbial communities from Altamaha River, Georgia, United States - Atl_UVDOM_RepA_8d | ecosystem: Environmental > Aquatic > Freshwater > River | place: USA: Georgia | collected... | reverse complement strand
GCGCGCAAAAGGCTTGCCCTCACTCAGGTCCAGGACCTGGGTGTAGGGCTTCTCAAACCGGTAGTCGATATAGCGAATGAGCGCGTCGTGAAACGCCGCCGGGTCTTCATCGGCCCAGGCGTTGAGGGCGGCAAAGTCGCTCACCCCCACGGCGCGCATGAACTGCGTCAAGTTGGCATTGGCCAGGGTCTCGGGGCTTGGCCACCAGACGGCCTCTGGCATGTCGGGAGCAGGACTTGTCATGCACTCCGTATTCGGGTTGGTTTATTTGGCGTATTTGCGAAAGTCGGGCTTGCGTTTTTCCTGCAAGGCCTTGACCCCTTCGCGGGACTCCTCCGTATCGTAATACAACTTGAGCGCATACATGCCCATGCCCGCAATGCCCGCTTGGTGCGCCGTGTCCATGTTGAAGCTGCGCTTGGCGATGGCCAAGGCCGTGGGGCTGCGCTCGCAGAGCTCCTCGCCCCAAGCCTGCACTTCCGCATCGAGCTGCTCGTGCGGCACGCATTTGTTGGCCAGCCCCATGGCCACGGCTTCCGCGCCGCTGTAGCGGCGGCACATGTACCAAATCTCGCGGGCTTTCTTCTCGCCAACCACGCGCGCCAAAAAGGCCGTGCCATAGCCCGGGTCCACCGAGCCCATCTTGGGGCCGACTTGACCAAAGACCGCTTTCTCAGAGCAGATGGTGAGGTCGCAAATCGTGGCGAGCACATTGCCGCCACCAATCGCATAGCCTTGCACGCGCGCGATCACGGGCTTGGGCACATCGCGAATGGCGGTGTGCAGCTCCTCCATGGGCAAGCCAATGGTGCCGCGGCCATCGTAATTGCCATCGTGGGCGGATTGATCACCGCCGGTGCAAAAGGCTCGGTCACCCGCCCCCGCGAGCACGATGGCGCCAACCGCTTTGTCATAGCCAGCCTTGTACAGAGCCTTGATGAGCTCGTCACAGGTGGTGCCGCGAAAGGCATTCATTTTGTCGGGACGGTTGATCGTGATCCAAGCCACACCGTTGCGAACTTCATAGAGGATGTCTTCAAATTGCATGTTCTGCTCCTGATAAGCGCACGTCAGCCGTGCATGGTCAAACCACCCGAGACGCTCAACACCTGACCGGTGATGAAGGCCGCGTCGTCGCTGGCGAGAAAACGAATGGCGCCCGTCAAGTCATCGGGCTGCCCCAGACGCCCCAGGGGGATGGCCTTGCGGAAAGCATCGACCAACTTTTCAGGATTGCCCGCGCCCTCCAAAAAGCCTTGGAACAAAGCCGTCTCGGTCGGGCCGGGACACACCACATTGACCGTGATCTGATGGCGCGCGTGCTCACGCGCGAGCGTTTTGGACAAGGCCACCAAACCGCCCTTGCAGGCGGCGTACACCGCCTCGCCGGAGGAGCCGCCGCGCGCAGCGTCTGAGGCAATGTTCACAATGCGCCCGTAATTGCGCGCCACCATGCCCGGCAAGACCGCATGGTGCATGTGCAAGGCGCCTGTGAGGTTGATCGCGATGAGCTTTTGCCACTCATCGGGCGTGGTTTTGGTAAACGGTTTGAAGATGTCCCAGCCCGCGTTGTTGACCAGCACATCAATGGGGCCGAGTTGCGCTTGGGTGGCTTCTACCGCAGCGTCCACGGCAGCACGGTTCGTGATGTCGCAAGCCAGCGCAAGCGCCTGCCCGCCTGCATCGCGAATGGCCTGCGCCACCTTCTCGGCGCTCGCCAGATTCATGTCAAACACCGCGACCTTGGCCCCCGCTTGCGCGAAGCCTCGACAAGCCGCGCCCCCAATACCGCCCCCACCGCCCGTCACGACGACGGTTTTACCGTTGAATTGCCCCACATCGCTCTCCTGTGAATGATTGAATAGGTCATTTATGACAACATGTTGATAATTATAAAGAACCCTGCCGAGACCCAACAAGAGCGAAATCCGCCTTCAAATCTATGGTTAACCCTAGGGAAAACGGCCTTCTCCCCTGTTCAGTCCAATCCAGCCTCGGCACACCCGCCAGGCGGTCGTTATGCCAAGATGCTGTTTCAAAGCCGCCCGCTCCCCGTCAGGGCCCGTACGTATTTAGCCCTGCATCCCGCACCTAATCCCCATGACATATATGTTTTGCGGATAACACATGAATCTGCGTATTCCGATAAATTTCGCACCCAATCGCATTCCCATCGGGCGCGATCACAACAACGTTGGTAAAGGAAGTCATTGTGGAATGCAAGCTTTGTGGCTCGACCCTGTTAACCGTCCGCCCGTGCAAGGATGCGAAAACCCAGGAGATGATGCCCATTGCGGACTGCCAGCGTTGCAGCCTCGTGCAACAAGCTGAAATGCCCAGCACCGAGGCCTTGCAGATCTACTACTCGCACCACTACCGCACCGACTACAAATCGGCCTACGAGCCCAAGCCCAAATACGTCTATCGGGCGGGCCGCACCGCGCTAGACCGCTTGCAGTGTCTCCAAAAAGCCATCGATTTGCCAACGGGTAGCCGTTTGCTCGATGTGGGCGCGGGCGGCGGCGAGTTCGTGTGCATGGCCAACAAATTTGGCTTTCACGCCATCGGCATTGAGCCCAACCAAGGCTACTCGACCTTCGCGCGCAACGCCTACGACTGCGAAATTCGCACGGGCTCCCTCGAAGACGTGCGCGACGAACGCTTTGACCTCATCTCCCTCTTTCATGTGCTCGAACACATGGCCGAGCCCACCGAGGTCATGCGCAAACTCCACAGCCTGCTCAACCCGCAGGGTTACTTGTTTTTGGAAGTCCCCAACATTTGGCAGAAAGACGCCTCGCCCCACAACATCTATTTCAAGGCCCATCTCTACTACTACAGTCGCGCCAGCCTCACGGCCCTCACGAGCCCGTACTTTGAGACGGTCTGGATGGAAGACGAGGGCAACCTGATGGCCATTTTGCGCAAGCGCGACACCCCCCTCGCCGCCCACCAATACCCCACCGCTGCCGATCTGTCGCACCACGCCCAGCGCATGGCCCGCAAAGGCTGGTCGGAATACCTCTTCGAAGGTGGCGGCTGGAAAAAACCTTGGCAGCGCCTGCAACGCAGTCAGCAAGAGCAGGCGATGGCGCACCTCAGTGCGGCGCAAATTTTGGAGCGGCTTGCCGCCCCGCATTTGCGTTAAGCGAAGGGGCGCCCTGCCGCCCTCACCCCTTCACGTCCCACAAAACGTCCGATACCCCACCCCACCCTGCGGGTCGGGCTCGGCATAGGCTTCGAGCCCCGCGCGTTCCTCAAAGGGGTTTTGCAACACCACCAGCAGCCGTTCCAAGACGCTGAGGTCTGCCTCGGGGCCGGTGGCGGCAGCCAGCGCGGCTTCCACCAGATGGTTGCGGGGGATGTACACCGGATTGACCGCGCGCATGGCGGTCAGGGTGGCTTCCAGGTTTTCGCCCTGGGCCGCAAGGCGCGCTTGCCAGCGGTCATGCCACTGCGCGAGCGCTGCGTCCGCCTGGCGCTGGGCCTCGGGTAGGCCGCCCCGCGCCAGTTGTCGCAAGGTCTGGGTGTAATCGGCTTGGTGGGTTTGCATCCAAGCCAGCAGATCTTCGATCAACGCCACATCCTCGCCATCAGGCGTGGTCAAGCCCAGCTTGGCCCGCATGCGGCGCAGGTACGCCTCGCGATAGCGCTGCCCAAAGCCCTCCAAGGCCGCGCGCGCGAGCGTCAAGGCCTCGTCCTCATCGGGGTCGATGGCGGGGAGCAAGGCTTCGGCCAGACGGGCCAAGTTCCACTGGGCAATGGCGGGTTGATTGCCGTAGGCGTAACGGCCCTGGGTGTCGATCGAGCTAAACACCGTGGCGGGGTCGTAAACATCCATGAAGGCGCAGGGTCCGTAGTCGATGGTCTCGCCACTCAAGGCCATGTTGTCGGTGTTCATCACCCCATGGATAAACCCCACACTCATCCATTGCGCGATCAACTCGGCCTGCGCCGCCACGACCGCTTCGAGCAAAGCCAGGGCCGGACGCTTGGCATGGGCACAGTCCGGGTAGTGACGTCCGATGGCGTAATCCACCAGTCGCAGGAGGTGCTGCCCCTCATCGCGCGCGGCGGCATACTCCATCATGCCCACGCGCAAATGGCTTGCGGCCACGCGGGTGAGGATGGCGCCTTCGTTGGCGCGCTCACGCCAGACCCGCTCACCCGTTCGCACCACCGAGAGGCTGCGCGAAGTGGGCACACCCAAGGCATGCATGGCCTCACTGATCACGTACTCACGCAACATGGGCCCCAGGGCCGCCAAACCATCGCCACGCCGGGCAAACGGTGTGGGGCCCGAGCCCTTGAGGTGAATGTCCACGCGCCGTCCGGCGGGCGTGAGGTGTTCGCCCAGCAAGAGCGCCCGACCATCGCCGAGCATGGCAAAGTGGCCAAACTGATGGCCCGCATAGGCCTGAGCCAAGGTGACGGTGTTGGCCGGCAAATCCAGCCCCACACAGGCCTTGGCCAGGGCCTCGGGGGCCACTTGGGCCTCGGCCAGGCCCAACTCGCGCGCCAAGGCCGCATTGAAGATCACCAACGTCGGTGACGGGAGGGCGCGGGGCGAGACGTGGGCATGAAAAGCCTCGGGCAGGCTCGCGAAAGTGGTCTCAAAACGCCAGTTCAATGCAGTCATTCGTGGCATCGTAACAGCGGCCTGCAAACCTTGCCGCTCAGGGGAAAACTCAGCTTCGCCCCCCTCCCCGCATCTGCCACGACAATAGGCCCACACACCAAAGACCCCCATGGCCCTCAAATCCACCATCTACAAAGCCCAGCTCAGCCTGGCCGACATCGACCACGGCTACTACGCCGATCACACCCTCACCCTGGCCCGACATCCCAGCGAAACGGATGAGCGCATGATGGTTCGCCTGCTCGCCTTGGCATTGAATGCCCATCAACTCCAAACTTTGTGCCAGGGCGACGCCACGCTCGCCTTTGGCGCCGGGCTCTCCGACCCCAACGACCCCGACCTCTGGCTCAAGGACTTCACCGGTGCGACTCGGCTCTGGATCGAAGTGGGCCAGCCCGAAGAGAAACCCCTGCAAAAAGCCTGTCAAAAAGCCGATGCCGTGATCGTCTACGCCTTTCACCATGCGGCCGAAGTGTGGTGGCGGGGCTTGGCCGACAAAGTCGCCCGCTTGGACAAGCTACAGGTCTGGCAAGTCCCGAGCGAATCCAGCCAAGCCCTCGCGCGCATGGCCGAGCGCAGCATGCAGCTGCAAGCCACCGTGCAAGAAGGCGCGGTGACCTTCTCCGGCGGCGGTGAAGTGGTGCACATCGAACCGGTTTGCTGGAAGACCGCACGCGATTGACCGCGGCGGCGCAAGGCCCCAAAGCGCTGGCGCTAGTGCATCGCCAACGCTTGCCACTCGCGTTCTCGCCACGCCTCTAACGCGGCCCCCACCCGGTTGAGCACCGGCGACCAGGTGCAGCGCTCATCTTGGCGAAAGAGCCGTGCGCTGTTGTACCAGGGACTGTCATCGCGTTGCCGCAACCAGCGCCAATCGGCCGCATGCGACAGCATGACCCAGGTGGGCCGCCCCAGGGCGCCCGCGAGGTGGGCCACGCTCGTGCACACACTCACCACCACATCCATGCCAGCACACAAAGCGGCGGTATCGCTCATGTCGTGGAGGGCGTCAGCCACCACGCGAATGGGAGATGCCGCGAGCGCGTCTTGATCCTCGGGGCGAATTTCCTTTTGCAGGCAGACGTAATCGAAGCCCGAGGGCAAATGCGCCAACAATGTGGACGCCGCCATGCTGCGATGAAAGTCATTCCTCTGCCCGGGGTTGCCGCGCCAGACCAAGCCCACCCGCGGCCGCGTCTTGGCCCCCAAGCGCGCCTGCCACGCCTGCACCTTGGCCGCAGGCGCGCACAGGTAGCCTTCGGGGCTTGGAATACCGGGCGCTTGGGCAGTCAATGCCAATGGCAGCGACATCAGCGGGCAATGCCAATCAAAAGGCGGCAAGGGTTCACCCGCGCTCACCCACTCGTCCACCCCCGCATGCGCGCACAAAAGCGACTTGAGGGCGGGTTGCACTTCGCAAATGACCACCGCCCCCAGCGCCTTGACCCAGGGCACATAGCGGAAGAATTGAATGGTGTCGCCCAGGCCTTGCTCGGCGTGGAGCAATATTCGCTGGCCTTGCAGCGGCGCCTGCCCCAACCACAGGGGCTGCTCGAAGTGGCGCGGCACCACCCCCGTGCGGGTGGCTTGCCAGCGCCATTCATACTCGGCCCAGCCTTTGGCGTCATCGCCCAGCGACAAATGCACGAGCGCGGCATTGAATCGGGCATTGGCCGAGTGCGGGTCAAATCGCACGCATTGGGCGTAGTGGGCCAAGGCCTCCTGCGGCCGATCCAGCGCTTGCAAGGCCAGGCCCGCATTGAGCAAGGCATGCGGCGCCTGCGGGTCCAAGGCCAGGGCGCTCTCCAAGAGGTCGAGCGCGGGCTCCAAATTCTGCTGTCGATAGGCCTGCCCCAACGCCAAGCCGTCCTCGGGCGGCTGCGCGCGGCGTGCCCCATGACGCAAAGCTTTGACCGGCTGCTTCCAATCCATGAGGCAAAGCCCCAAGTTGCAGAGCGCGGCCGCGTGCAAGGGTTGGCGATCCAACACCGCCTGATACCCCTCCACGGCCTCTTCATAACGCTGGAGGTGATGCAGGGAAACCGCCCGGTGAAAGTGATACTCAGCACAGCTCGGATGGTCGTCAAGCGCTTGATCCCAATAGGGCAAGGAAGCCTCGTGCTGCCCCACGCCTTGCCAGGCCAAGCCGATGTCGCAAGCCGCACGGCCAGGCTGCGCACGCCCCACGCGCAGGACCCGCAGCGGACTGTTTTTCACCTGGGCGTGGCGCTCACGCACCTCTTGCACGCAGTCGGCCAAACTCACCGGCCCCGCCGCGTAGAGCCCCGCCACGGAGGCGAGATCAAAGCGGCGAACCCGCTCGGTGCCCGCGAGCCCTTGAATCAAGTCCACGGCCTCGGCCACATAGGCCTCCACGTCATCGGCCACCCGCAAGGCATCGGGTCGATCCAAGCGCGCAAAAATGCCCGCGTCAATGGCCGCATGGGGTTGCGAGCCCCGCAAACAAACCCCCGGCATGCCAAACACCGCCGTGTCCACAATGGAATTCATATTGCCGTACGGAAACGGGCACAAAAACACATCGCATTCGCTCAAGGCTTGCAAATACGCCTGGGGGCTCAGGTGGGGGTGCACCCGGGCCGCGGGCAAGTGGCGTTGGATGGCTTGGCGAATTTCATGGAACACCAAGCCCTTGGCAAAAGCCGGGAAGAACACGAACTCGAGGGCCGCCCCGCAACGCTTGGCCACCTGCGCCAGCGCATGCAGAAAATCGGGGTTGAGCTTCATGGCTGCGGCGGCGATGGCCACCCGCACCGCGCCGGTATGAACAAGGGTTTTGGCCTCGATGTCCGCAAAGTAATGGGGGGGCGCAAAGGGCATGACGCCTTGTGGCAAGTGGATGACCCGCTCCGAATAGCACTCGGGCTGACCTGCAAAATCCTCGTCCACCAAAAAATAATCCATGCACGGCGAGAACGTGGAGGCAGCGTGCCCCAGGGCCACCATTTGGATGGGGGCCAAGCGCACATTGCTCAACATGACCGTGTAGGGGAACATGCCCACGCCCAGGTAATACACCAGACAGGGGTTCTGGTGACGAATGAATCGGGCGAGCTCGCACAAATCGGCTGCGCGGCTTTGGGCGCCACTGTAGAAATGAAAGACATCAAACAAGGCGATGGCGGCGTCATCCACCGCCTCGCGCACCCCAACCCCCACGAGTCGGTAATGCGCGCGCAAGCTGCGCAAGGACTCCGAATGCGTGCGATACACCGAGTGGTTCGCATGGAACCACTCCAGCATCACGACCAGGCAAGGCTTGTCCGAATCGTCACCCGTTTGCAAGTCGTCGCCCTCCCACTGCGGACAACCCGCAGCCACGAGCGCTTGCGCAATGTGGCCATTCAAGGCCCGCTTGATCGCATGCTTTTCTGGACCGGGCAGATAAGAGCAATGCATCCAAACGTCGTGAATCACCTCCCAAGGCCATTCATCGCTCGACGGGGATTGGGCCAACTGCGCTGGCAACCAAGCCGCAATCGCCTCGCGCTTGCGCCAAGCGTTCGCGCTCACCATGTGGCGCGAGCTTTGCAAAGCCAGCAGGAGATTGGCCGCCACCACGGGGTCACGCGCCCACAGGGCCTGGGCATCGAGCGACAAGTCGCTCTCGGGGGTGTAGAGCAAACTGATTTTGTCGAGATGCGCGTGCGCCACATCCAGCGCGCCAGGATCGTCCGCCCGCACCCCGCCCATGAGCCGAATCAGGTGATCGGCATTGCGCGTGGGGCTGACCGCAAAGAGGCTGCTGATCCAACGCTGCAAGACCATGAGCTGACGAAAACCTGCGCGGGAGAGCGCAAACCCGGGCGCGAGCAACAACTGCCCGATGGCCTGGGCCAGACGACTCGCCACATAGCGCTGCGACTCCTCGGGCGTGAGGGCGTCTGGGTGGTAGCGCACCAGGATTCCATCGGTGGCCCCGTTGTGCCGATCGATCACCTGCAACAGGGCCACCAAACGCTGGTAGGCCGTCTCCCAGGCCCCCGCCACGATCGAGGCCTCAAAGTCTTCCAGGCTGAAATCCATAGGCTCCTCCCGCCCCGCCTAGCCTAGCCCCGCAGGCTTTTCCTGCGGGGCCAGCATGGGTGAATGCGCGAACGCGACACTCACCACGACCAGGACACCCCGCCCCCGACCGTATAGGGCAAGTTACGCTCCAGAGTGCCCGTCATGCTCAAACGCGCGACCCCGTTCGGACTGAATCGGTACTGGCCACCAATGGCCAGCCCGTTGTAGCCCTGGTAATGCCCCCAGCCAATGCCAAAGGAGACATCGCGGTCATGCGCAATCATGGGCAGATTGGCCATGGCGGCAGCAGCGGCTAGGCCACCGGCGAGCTGACGGAAGTTCACCGCGTCATAAGGGCTTCTGCCATCGGCAATGCCGGTCACGCGCGCCGGGCCACCCACCGGATTGGCGAACTGCGCGCCGTTGCCATTGAGGGTCATGGTGGTGAATTGGGTGTTGCTGCCACCGCTCACCACCGCGCTGCTGGGTGTGGCACTGAAGCTCGAGGCGCTACCGGCCACGCCCACGGTGGCCTGCTCCGAAGCCAAGGTGAACTGGCCGTTATGGACACCCCCACCGGCGCTGGCCGCGATTTGGCCATTGCTCACGCGCAGCGTGGTGTTCGCCCCGTTTTGCAAATGCACGCTACCCGTACCGGCCTGGGAACTTCCCACCACGGTGGTTTTGTCATGGTCGGCGGCCGCTGCGTTGATGGTGGTGTTGCCCGTGATCACGTTCATCGAGGCGGTCAAGCTATTGGTCGTCCCCACAAGGCTGTTGACGCCTTGGTTAAACGACACGGTGGAGCGATTCGCCCCGCTGCCACTGGTGATGGTCGTGCCAGTCACAGCGTCCACCACCAGTTGGTTGTCGGGCCCCGCCTGCACCGTATTGGTGTTGCCAGTCACGGTGTTGGTCAAGCCACGGATGACGTTCGCCCCGTTGTTGAAGCTCGCGTTGGAGGAACCACTGACGATCTGGGTCACCCCGGTGATGTTGTTGTTCGTGCCCGTGAGGTTGTTCGTCGTCCCGGAAATGTTGTTGACCATGCCCGTCACGGTGTTGGTGCCATTGTTGACACTCACACTGGCCGCGCCGCTGGTGATTTGGGTCACCCCCGTGACGGTGTTGTTCGTTCCCGTGATGACGTTGTTCACCCCGGTCACCGTGTTGGTGCCATTGTTCACACTCACACTGGCCGCGCCGCTGGTGACTTGGGTCGCCCCGTTGATGGCGTTGTTCGTCCCTGTGATGACGTTGTTCACCCCGGTCACCGTGTTGGTGCCATTGTTCACACTCACGCTGGCCGCGCCGCTGGTAACTTGGGTGATGCCGGTGATGTTGTTATTCGTGGCGTTCAAGTTATTGGTCGTCCCCGTGAGCGTGTTGGTCACACCGGTGAGGGTGTTGACCCCATTGTTCACGCTCACACTGGCCGCACCGCTGGTGACTTGGGTCGCCCCGGTGATCGTGTTGCTCGCGCCGGAGATGGCATTGACCCCGTTGTCAAAACTCACACTCGAGGCGTTGGCGCCACTGCCACTGGTGATGAAGGTCGCGCCCGACAGGCTGTTGGTCGTGCCCACCAGTTGGTTGGTCGTGCCCGTCAAGGTGTTGACCCCTTGGTTCACTTGCACCGAGGCAGCACCGCTTTGAATCGAGGTCGCCCCGGAAATCGAGGTGCCATTGGCATCCAAAGTGATGCGATTGGTTGCGCCACCTGCGGCCGGCGCGGAGAGCCTCGCCCCTTGCTCGGCGCTGATCATCCCGCCTGCACTCACATTGCCCGAGACATCCAGACTGGCCCCACTGATGCCGCCTGTGGCCGCCAAGCTGGCCCCACTGACCGTGCCCGAAGCGCTTAGGCTCGCACCACTGATCGTGCCCGTGGCACTCACGCTGGCACCGCTCACCGTGCCGGAGGCACTTAGGCTCGCACCACTGACCGTTCCCGTGGCACTCACGCTGGCACCGCTCACCGTGCCGGAGGCGCTCACATTGCCACCGCTGATGGTGCCGCTACCCGCACTGATGTTGCCATTGTTGGTTGTGCTGATGCTGCCGGCGGTCAAGGCCGAAGTGGCGGAGATATTACCTGCCGACACATTGCCCGCCGTGGCATTGCCCGTGATGGCCAAGCTATCCCCGCTGATCGCACCCGTGGCGCTCAAGCTGGCGCCGCTGATCGTGCCCGTGGCACTCACGCTGGCCCCGCTCACCGTCCCACTCGCACTCACACTCGCGCCGCTGATGGCCCCCGTGGCGCTCAGGCTCGAACCACTGACCGTGCCCGTGGCGCTCACGCTCGCGCCACTGACCGTTCCCGTGGCACTCACGCTGGCACCGCTGACCGTGCCAGAGGCATTCACACTGCCGCCGCTGATCGTGCCACTACCCGCACTGATGTTGCCATTGTTGGTTGTGCTGATGCTGCCGGCGGTCAAGGCCGAAGTGGCGGAGATATTGCCCGCCGACACATTGCCCGCCGTGGCATTGCCCGTGATGGCCAAGCTATCCCCGCTGATCGCACCCGTGGCGCTCAAGCTGGCGCCGCTGATCGTGCCGCTCGCACTCACGCTGGCACCACTCACCGTCCCACTCGCACTCACACTCGCGCCGCTGATGGCCCCCGTGGCGCTCAGGCTCGAACCACTGACCGTGCCCGTGGCGCTCACACTCGCGCCGCTGATGGCCCCCGTGGCGCTCAGGCTCGAACCACTGACCGTGCCCGTGGCGCTCACGCTCGCGCCACTCACCGTGCCAGAGGCATTCACACTGCCGCCGCTGATCGTGCCACTACCCGCACTGATGTTGCCATTGTTGGTTGTGCTGATGCTGCCGGCGGTCAAGGCCGAA
>Ga0255182_1001587_pt1 | contig 11526 bp, 10 predicted proteins | sample Atl_UVDOM_RepA_8_FD_188420 | JGI IMG/M metagenome (GOLD analysis project Ga0255182, IMG submission 188420) | Freshwater microbial communities from Altamaha River, Georgia, United States - Atl_UVDOM_RepA_8d | ecosystem: Environmental > Aquatic > Freshwater > River | place: USA: Georgia... | reverse complement strand
AAACTGAGGATAGGGGATATGAGATGATGCACCAATTGTACTATTTAACGCACGAATACCAAGCGTCTGTTGATTTAAATTCGTAAAATATACAATATTTTGTCTATTACGATATACTAAATTTGCATCTGTTCCAGGAGGCAATGGATATTGTGGCGATGTATTTGCATAGGATACTAACGTACTATAAATGGGTGCGTTCGCACTTGTAAAGTTTGTCGCATTATAAGGTGGCTGAGGACATACTTGATTATTTTCGGGCGATCCCTGATATGGATAGGACATGATTGTACTCTATCTTTATCCGAGAGTATAAAGTCATTTATTATTTATAGAGTTAAATGACGACTCAACCAAAAGTGATCACACTTAATGCACCAACTATTCGTAATCAGCGTACCCTTATTTGGCTCGATCTCCAAACCACTGCCGTAAATTGGTCTAGATGGGATGGAATCGTTACCAGTTTGGAAGCATATGACAAATGGTCCATTTTTCGTACAACGATTGTCGGAATGGTGCTAACCGAATGGGTAGATTCAATGGATAAAACTCTTGAACGGCTCTTTCAAATCTCCAAACATGTTCCTATGATTTTCCTTCCTCAATCCCTACTTTCTCACAAATCCGAAGAGTTCTGGAAGGAAAATTTTGATAATTTGTTTAATCTTGATTTACTTGTTGAACAATATCCTTTTCTAGAGACTGTATGGGATGGTACATTGGTAGACGCGGTTGCGATGATCACCCTTCTATGCCGTTATCATCGTCTAATTGATTGCAGAGTTCCTGATACTCGTGTAAATCTATTCAGTTCCGTTTCCATTGAATTTAATAAAAAACCCCAACAACTCTACCTTATTACTCAGTTCTTCCGCCCATCTGCGAAAAAACGCTTTCAGGAAATTAAAGATTGTCTTACTCTAAATTGTGCATGTGATTCTATTGATAAAATCATTCTTATTAATGAAAAAGACTATTCTAATGAATGGAGAAATGTACAGAATTCTAGTAAAATTCATCAAGTCATTACTGGACGAAGACTCACATACGCTGATTTTTTGGGTTATGTTCGTGAAAATGTTCCAGACAATGTATTTACTGTATTATCCAATGCCGACATTTATTTTGATGGATCTCTTACCAATTTGTGGAAGATAAATCTAAAAGAACGTATGTTAGCTTTATTGCGATGGGATGATGATGGTCGTGGTGCAGAACATGCCTCCATTTTTGGACCTCGCGCTGATTCACAAGATACATGGATCTTTCTATCAGATTCCATTCGTCAAACTGCTTGGAATCTATCTGATTTTGATTTTCAATTGGGTCAGGCAGGATGTGATAATGCATTTGCAGGTTCCATTCTACGCAATCGGTTTCTTATTACAAATCCAGCAATGACCATTAAATCGTATCATCTTCATAATAGTAATATTCGTACTTATGATAAGAAGGATTATATTCGTGTACCTCTTTATATTAATTTGGTTCCCACTTATTTGATTGATACACGTCAGGAATTGACTCCAAAGAAGAGTCCACAATGTATTTGTAATGAACTTGCTTCATTTGAAATAAAGAGCTCATCTCTATCCAATGAAATTACCTATTGTACCATGTTGGAAAAAGAAGGACGATATAAATGGGAGGCACAAGTTGAAAATTTCTACTTTGAACCAGCCATTCCTGTCTATTCTTGGAATAATGCAGGTGTAACTTCCAATGGTCTAGTCTATGATCTGTACAGTATTTATACAGGTAAACATGCAGTAGATAACCCACAATATAATTATTGGAAGAATGCAACGGTTGATATTTTTACACCATTGCAGAAATGTGAACGTATGATCGCTATTCCATTTATTGATACATCGGTATTTACTCATCCAGATGTATATATACTGAATTACATTTCTCGCTGTTCTCGTTTGTTATCGTTGTATCCAAACTCTTCTTTCTGGATTCCTACTGATTTTCAGGAATATGTGGATAATTTGGATTGGAATGATGTGACTCTAAACGGTATTCCATTTGAAGAACATTCTGCCTGCTGGGCGGATGAAGTGGTTGGATTTCTTCCAGGACCTGCCGCACAAGAGTTGGGTCGTGAAGATATTCAATCCTTGCGAAGTCTAATTCCTTATTGGATGGCTAATCCCGTTAAAAAGAATTGTGTAGTTGTGTTGGATGATATTTTAAATCAGCAATTTGTTTATGATATTCTCTATCCTTACTTGCAAAAAAAGAGCGATGAATGGAATATTCGTGTAACTTCTTCCAAGGAATATGCATCTTATCAGGCAATGCTTGGTGCATCATTGTGTATCTTTATTGGAGGTAAACATACCGAATCCAAATGGGCAAAATTATGGGCACTTCCGAAGAATTGCTGCGTACTTGAATTTCAACAAGAATTGTCCATTTCTGGTGAATTTCAACATCTTTCGCATGTATCTGATTTTAAATCGTGGGTAATGCTATTATCAAAAGGGACAACTGTAGATGTACAAGATCAAATTATGACGCAAGTTGATAAATGGTGGAAAAAGAATAGTGATGAATTGTACAATGATTTTTCAGATTAATTGTCCGCATCAGGGTCTAGCATTTTCTTTCCCCACGAATAAGTATCTTTTATTTTCTTTTCCGTCATTGTCGTTTTATAGCCACGGAAATCAAACATTTTCCCTTTAAATAATTCATCTGCATTGTCATATTGACTGGTAACATTCATCCAGTTTGATTTTCCAATGTAATTATGGGTAGTATAATTATCTTGAGGAAGCCATGCACTCTCTTCTTTATGAACCAATTCTCCATCTCGGTAGACATGAAGACCTGGTCGGAATGCATCATTATTGCTTGCTGTAATGGTAATATGTACCCATTTTCTCAATGGAATGACATCCTTTACTTGGATATGCAATTTTCTTTGTTTTTTATCCCAGATTTCATAGAGTAGATCGGCTGTTTTTGCTTCTGCGGGAGCGGATGCTTTTGGTTGAATAGGATCCATAATTCTTCCAAAGAGTTCAGGAGCAGGGCAATTCCATTGTTCTACATCAATATATGCACTTTTAGGGTCTATTTCTGCAACGCATGTCGCACCAGATGGTGCAGTAGGAACGGTGTTCAACGCTTGATCAAAACAGAGTGTTTGTGGTTCGGTTTGTTGCTTCCCTGGATTTCCACGACCCAAAATGCCACACCATACACTGGGTTGATTCTGTTCACCAAAATCAAAAATATGTGCATTATTCGTAAATTCTTCAAAATATACCCAAAAAGACACTGCCCGTAGATAACGTAATTGAATCACATCTCCAAATGCAAGATCCCGTGTATCACCAATTCGTAAATATTGATCTTTTCCATTAAATTCCAGTCCATGTGTTATAGGAGGATTAGGCGTTTCATCAATTTCTAAATCTCCTGCATTAGATACGATTAGATTTTTTGCATAGTCTAATAAATCGTCTCGCATACGCAACCAAAATACAATACCCTCATAAAACATTAACATGGTCTTGATTTCCTTAGGAGGATTAGAATCCATTACAAGATTTGATTTAAAGGTAGTATCTCCTGCTGGATTGCATTTCGCTTCAAAGGTACCATCTTCGGATTTAAGAATGCGACAATACCCTGATCGTCCTTCTCCTAGATCATTCATGTAGTCGTCACGAGAGAGAATGAATCCATCTTTTACACTTGGAGTACGATACTTTACAGTGGATAATCCATCTGTACCACCCAAGGCACATGCAAAAAATTTATCTTCTGGGTCATTTTTTGATTGTACCATTCTACAAAAATCTTGATCTTGTCCGATACGTTGGATGTCGGTATATCCCGAAAAATAGCGTGTATCACGTAAATATCCGTCTTGCTCTTCCGTAGGATCTAGACTTACATCACCACGTCTGGGAATCCATTTTGCCCAAAATGCTGAATCTCCGACGGATATTAAATTTTCAAAGGATTCATTGATTAAAGCTGGTTTCCATAATTCAATAATTGCGATGGCAATCAAAAGGATTAGACCGATCCAAAGAGATTGTACATACATACTATATTAAACGGATTTTATATGATATGATTTCGGACTCACATCCTCTATGGAGATTTTCGTATAAAAAGATTCTTCGAATTTGCTAGGGAACCATGTTATCTGGTGGTAAAATGATTGATGAAGGTATGTATAGTTGTATTTTTAACTCTGCATTATCATGTAAGAAAAATACTACAAAAACGATTACTTCATCGGAATTAAACAAGGATACAGAGGATCATACGGAAATGATTAGTAAACTGATTCATAAAGAATGGGCTGAACAGGAATTTGATATCTCCCAACAACTTGCTATGATTCCACTTTGGAGGAATTATTTTGTTGTATCAGAATCCATTTGTGAACCAACCATTAAACAAAAAGAAAAAGATATTAGTAAATGCGGTCCTTTACAGATGGAAGACTTATCCGATTTTCGCGTTCTTCGAATGCCTTATCGTGGTACTTCGATGCATTTATATCGGTTTGATTTAAAACGTTTTCAATTCATGGATTTTGCAAAACACTTGATTGAGGCGGGAGCATTATTAAATCTATTTGGAATCGTTCATCGTGATCTGCATCAAGGAAATCTATTAATTGACGAAAATGATGTTCCGCGAATTATCGATTTTAATTTATCACTCCATCTAAAAAATAAAATTACAGAATCCGATCTGTCTCATAAATACGAGTATACAATTGCTCAGGAGCCTCCTGATTCTACATTGGTAAATGCAATTTCAAGAAATTACCCATATGATAATGTGATTCATTCGATCAGTTTTAAAAAACCAATTCTTAAAAAAATTACAACGCTGCTGGGGGTTTCTCAACAGGAAATGTATAATGATCTAAATCATTTTTATACAATTAGTAATTCTGTTAAAACAGGTAATAATGTAAAATGGTTTAATACATATTGGAGAGTTGTGGATAGCTGGGCGATTGGAATTAATCTAGTGGATCTTATTTTAAAATTATTAATGTGGTCTGAATTCCGCCCTGTTTTACAAGAAAATAAGTCTAAATTATTTCCGATGTTAAAACGTATGTGTGCAGTGAGTCCAGTGGACCGAATTGATTGTGTTCAAGCTCTCTATTATCTTGATCCAACACATTTTATTATTCGTAAATATGGAAAACAATGGATAGAAAAAGTCGGCGATGGAAAGATTAAGTAATTTATTTGTGTTTTTTAGATCTGGTTTGTTTAGATCTGACTTTTCTTGTTTTTTTTGATTTTCTAGATTTTGATTTTGATCTGCCTCCATTTTGTAAATTTATTCTTTGTCCAGTGGGAATACAGTAGTAACCACAAAATGAATCATAATCTAGACCCGTATCATAATCTTTAGAGGCTAGTTGTGGATCATAAATAGGACGTCCTGTAGAATCTAAATTGGTTACATCCGTTCCACCTGGTTTATGAGCCCACATACCAAAATTATTAGCGTATTTTTTGTTAGATTTCTTGTCTTGTTCATGTTGGGTTAAAAAATGATAATCTTCATTTGCATCTACGACTGCCGAAATTTTACGCATTCCCGCTGGACATTTTTCTTCAAAAGTGGCTGGTTTAATTCCAGGAACATCTCCCATAAACCGCGATACCAAATCTGGACAACGTTTCCCCTTAATTTTAGACCATGATGGATATCCGCTTGCACTACCGGGCTGAGGATAATTATTTGGTAATGTTTTACCATCGATATCCTGTTGAAATGCATATGCATAACAATTATTTTTACTTCGAAGTGTAGGATTCTTATTATAAAGATCTGGATTATATGGTAATTCTGCACCTGACAAAGGTGCTACTCTATGACAAGATTTCTCGTGCTCTTTACAAAATGGCGATTCAGGTAATGGTTCTAATTCACATTTTGGATCGCATTGACATCTCGGTTTTGATTTCCCTCCTCTCATAGTAAAAAAATTTTACTTCTATTACTATTTTATATTATATTAATATAATATGATATAAAATAATATTAATATAATAAATAACTTTTAAAATATTTATAATGGAAGAGATGGATGAAATAATACCTTATGATTCGTTTTATTTTCTGCTAGAGGATTCGGTGATAAAATAATTTCAGGTAATGATTGTTTTGTATTTGAAATAGGCGTTTTCTCTTTCTCTGTTTGCTTTTTAGGATCATCCGATGAGGATGGCATAACAACAATATTTGTTAATGGTTCAGGATTCATTAATTTCTCTATTTCCGATGAATTTAGAGACTTTTGCGACTTAATCATCCAATTTACTGCATTTTTAACTGGTTCTGGTACATTTTCCATTGCAATTGAAACCGGTTTATCAGGAGAAGGAGGATATAATTCTGATTTATTCTGATTTTGTTGATTTGTATTCGGTGAATGTTGTATACTTTTCTCATCTGTTTTGTAATATTCCTCCTCCACTTGTTTCATTTTAATTTTCTCTATTTGATGAATAAAGATCATGTATTGATTTCGATGAGTAGGTATAATATCACCCGTCATGTTTCCAGAATATCGGCCAGATAGACCAAAATACTGCCATCCCTCACTACGCAATCTCTCTAACGTCGTATTCAAAAAATAGTATTTTTTATCAATCTTAAATAATGTTAAAATACCATTAAATAAAGTAACCATTAATGATACAATAAATGTAGCCCAATATAGATTAATGGAAAAGATACTACTATCATAAAAATAGGATTTATCTGAATTTTGAATCGACATCAGTGCAGGAACTAGAAACGATCCCACAGTAATTACAAAATGTCCCACGAAAAATACGATCCCATGATTTCTCGTTCTTTTCTGAAAATTCTCTAAAATATTAATATAACGCGATTCGATAATTTGTTTCTCTACTATCGATAAATCAATATTCGATAATATATTTGAGAACTTACTACGATCTTTATATGTTGTACAACATAACCAACTTGTTCGTGGCTCAATTGTATTATTCATGCTATTTATAGAATAGAGTTAATTTATTAAGCACTTTCAAAATAACGAAGAACACCAATTGAGCCTGCAATGAGAATACCACCTATGATCGATGATAAGGTTGGTTTATCCTCCGTAAATATAATTCCCCAAATATATCCAAATACTACTCCAATAAATGATAGTAATGAAAATACAATCGTTGGAATTTTAGGAATAGCATAAAACCGTGCAAGATAACCTGTAAATCCTAGAATTGCATTAAATCCAAGGAGTTTTGTCCAGTTCGTGGGAGATAAGTCGACCGCAGATTTATTAAACATTGTATAAATACCCAATAGAATTAGTCCAAATGGATACAAATGATTTACAGTGTAAAAAGGCGATTGTTGTGCTTCTTTGCTAGAACGAATAAATACAAAAATGAGTGTTTCGGTAAATGCCGCCAATAATCCCATGATTACACCGAATGAATATTGGCTTGGATTTTGACTTTGTTCTGTTGTCTCTTTATCACGCGATGTTGCAATTAAATATACACCAATAAATGCAATTATCATCAATACAATAAAGAGTGGCGTGATGGATTCACCAAATAGAATGGAAGCCATAATTACATTAAAAATAGGATACATATAAAATAACGAGATTGCTGTTACAGCAGGTAGAGCCTTAAAGGATAGATAACTTACTGCTATATGACCAATATTCAGTAAACTTGTAAGAATACCTGTGAAAGGACTTGACCAAATGGAACGAAAATCATGGGTAGACCCAAATACGATGGCTAATGCAGGAAATACAATAAATCTTGCAAGAACTTGAGTAAACAGGTTTGTATCAACTGTTTTAATCAGTATCGGATACAGTGATAAAACCCATTCACTATACAATATGGAAGATACTGGAGAGATAGACATACTACCATCTACTGAGTTTTAAATGGATTAGGTAACCGTTTCATTTCAGGTAAAATCTCCTCATGAAATCGTCGATCAAACGAATCAATCGAACGTCCAAAATTTGCTCGAGGATGAAATGCAATTTGACGACGATCTTTTATTAGTTTCATTGCATCAAATGAATGAATTTGTAAAAATGCAATTAACATCATTGCAACTGCAGCAGCACTTCGCTGCATTCCCGCCATACAATGGACAAGAATAGGACGACCTTGTTTGTATTCAGCAATAATACGAAATGCAATCTCATTTGACCATAACTCCATATTACGTATTTCATCTTCTTCTAAATTATCATCCACTGGGATGCGATACTTGATAGGAATTATCGGAGAGAACGGTAAATTTTTTGTACAATTGAATACAACTTCGATTCTATTTTTTTTTATAAAATCTTCATCCATGGAGGCTTTTACATTTCCAAGCCATAAATTGGGTAAAATTTCGTGGGCAATTTCGGATGGCGGCGGCATACTATTCTCTTTCTTTATCTCTAAAATGTAAATTTAACTCACTTTAGATTCCATTTCAGGTGTGTAAATAAAATTGATAATAGACTAGATCAAACTAAATTAGTGAACTACGAACATGCCTTTATCAAGACATTTCTATTCATTGGACGAAGTTCAATCCGCATTGCAATATACGACCACTCGAAATCTACCAAATGAGTCCCTCTTTTGGTGTCAAGAACTTATTCTAAGCGGCTGTATTAGCGAGGCAATTTCTACATTATTTGAATCATGGCTGTGGCACAAAGGACCTTTTCATCTTCAATGGCTTATCTATGCATGGAATACATTGGCATCCGATGAACTTTCTGAACATGATTTGTTACTGTCTGCCTATCAACTTACATTATGTTCTCAAAAGGATCATTCCTTATTTCATATTCTTGTGCATACCGCAATGAACCCTGTACTACCCGATAGAGTCACTCCAAAAACGCCAGCCGTACTTCCTTCGGAAGATGAGAAAGAAATCTATTTTATCCGTGCAATCTTCCAAAAGAAAGCACATAGTGCGTGGTGGATCTCACAATATATGGATATTACAAGAGTATGGAAATTAATTGAATGGTATATGTACAACAGTCTTTCAGACGAATATCGTGAATCCTACTCTCTATGCTTTACTGCTTTACAGAATTATGATAAACTTCTTGGTTATAAATCAGAGGAATATGATATTATTGTACGATGTATGATGATACTTTCTTTGTGTCTTTCTGATGAACAACAAAAACAAAGTTTTGCATCATTACCTGCAGAAATTGAGAAACGCTACCAGACTGAATTAAATGAGCTATCTCAAAAAGTAGGTCGTAAAGAATATCGTAGCTATTCAATTCCTACCATGTGCCTTTATGGATCTACCTTACGAGGATGTATGAAATGGACAAAAAATAATATGAATCAATTAAATACAATTGAACCTCATTTGGCTGGTTGTCCATTTTGGGATAATGCTATTGAATCATATGGAATAATTTGTGAAAATGGCGATATTCAATGGAACTCAGATGAGTCTATGGAAGAATTTTATACAATCTATTTTCCAGATGACATTCCTGATGAGTGGACAAAACAGGATAAATTACGATCCCATGGAGATGGAGTTCTCGGGCCAAATGATCAACCAACATTATATAAATTTGCTCGAACCTATTTATCAAAACGATCACGGCTTGCTTGGAATCATATCTCAATCACACAAAAATATCTTGAACATTCGGATATCAATGATTGTCAATTAACTGTAATTCTACAACATCGTGTTGATTTACCTATTCTGGATGAAAGTACACTACGACCCATACATAAACGGGTTATTTCTTAGACTTCTTTTGTGTTTTACTGCATAATGCTCTTCCAATAATTGCACATGCCATCCGTTTACCGCTATGACCTGTCGTTTTACTGTCTTCAAAGTGTCCCTTACCTAAATCATCCTCATCTGCATGAACAATAATTGAACGTCCCCATAATGCCTTAACAGATGTATGTGGTATGCAGTACTTTCTTTTGAATGTTTTTTTACCGTTTTTAATTTGAATATTTCCCAAATCGCCTGTATGACGCTCTTTATTTCGTTTTGTCGGTTGATCACCATGTACATGTTTACCAACATCATAATGTTCGCATAATCCCATACATCCCTCTCCCCGTAGATCACCTGCTTTGTGAATATGGAAACCATGCTTTCCAGGTGGTAATTTTGTAAATGTAGCAATTACATCTACACCTTTTTTACAGTCATTTATGACAACATTACCTTGAACAGTATCTGATAAAAAAACGGCTACTCCAGACATCTCTTCTTTCTACTCTCTATTCTTTTATCTCAAACTTCTTTTTCGTTTTACCAAAATATTCGTACGCATATCCATTCTCAATCATCCATTTATTAATATCTTCACCGTGTTTATCATATAATGTACACAGTAAACGACCATATTTATCATTTTTATAGAAATGGGCAATAAATAATGAATCATTTTCATTAACACGTTTCTCCAGTGCGTTTTTTGCACGAAGAGCTGCTTCTTTTTCTTTTTCACGGTTTGGATCGTCTAATGAGGGTCGCTTTTCAGGTGTATCAATACCATATAAACGAACACGATGCTTGTAAATTTTTGTTTTGTCATCGTCGTGATATAATGCAATATCGACCGTATCACCATCAATCACTTTTAAAATCTTAACAAGTCGATGAAGTTGATTAAATGTAAAATCGGGTGTGTTTTCGTGGGTGCAGTTGCGATAAATTTCCTCATTTTTAGCACATACACAATTTCCCATATTTATCTGACGTAGACCTTACTATGTATTTATTTTTTTTATTTGTTTCAATTTTATAGGATACCGCTTATAATAAGTTCTGAAATAAATGTATATTGCTTACGAATTAACGATACAAATCGTGTATTGATTAATGCATCGTTACTCCTTCCAAAATGCTCAGATTCATAATATAAAATGGCTAGCGCTTTGCACTCTTGAAGATACCAGTGATTCGGTATTTTAATCATTGCTAGACGATATGCATTTACAACATATTCGGATGGATCACTTATTAATTCTTCCATTTTTGTAATAATAAAATCTTCTAATAAATCTCTTGCAGCGGTTGTGTCTAATTTAATAAGACTTGTTTTTATTGCATTCATTGTAAGATATGACTGATGATATAATTTCCATTCTGATAAGTTAAAATTATGTTGTCTCAATGTAAGTAATCCCCATTTTAGGGTATTATGATTCTTTAATTGTAAATAAATAGAGACCATCTGATTATAGGTAAATTCCATATTTGTCCATGGATTACGTGGTTGTTGTGGAAGAGGAAAGCCCCCATCATTATGTAATAAATTTGCTTCAATATGAAGAGATAAACTGGATGCATCAAAAATAGTTTTTTTACGATTCGGCAAATCATACAGAATGACCTCTTTTTCAGGATAGGTTAATGTAATTGGATCAATTTCCCGTGTATATTTTTTCTCTATATGTTTAATTTTCCATAGATGGGTCAACTTACGAAATGCGTTGTGAAGAC
>Ga0255182_1001585_pt1 | contig 11534 bp, 10 predicted proteins | sample Atl_UVDOM_RepA_8_FD_188420 | JGI IMG/M metagenome (GOLD analysis project Ga0255182, IMG submission 188420) | Freshwater microbial communities from Altamaha River, Georgia, United States - Atl_UVDOM_RepA_8d | ecosystem: Environmental > Aquatic > Freshwater > River | place: USA: Georgia... | reverse complement strand
CCCAACTGACCGCCTTGCAGGTCATGCAGGACGCCCCCGTGATTCCGGTCATCGTGCTCCATGACCTTGCCCATGCCGTGCCGATGGCCCGCGCCCTCGTGGCCGGCGGCATCCGCATGCTCGAAGTCACCTTGCGCACGCCGCAAGCCCTGGCCTGCATGGAGGCGATTGCCAAGGCAGTGCCAGAAGCCGTGGTCGGCGCCGGCACCGTGCGCAGCGCCGCCGATGCGGCCGCCGCCGCCAGGGCCGGCGCGCAATTCGCCGTCAGCCCCGGCTACACCCGCGTCGTGGGCCAGGCCTGCCGCGACCAGGGCCTGCCCTTGCTGCCGGGCGTGGCCACCGGCAGCGAAATCATGATGGCACAGGAAGACGGCTACACCGAACTCAAGTTCTTCCCGGCCCTGCAGGCCGGTGGCACGGCCATGCTCAAAGCCTGGGCCGGCCCGTTCTTTGACGTCAAGTTCTGTCCCACGGGGGGCGTCACGCCCGGCAATGCGGCCGAGTTCCTGCGCCTGCCCAACGTGGCCTGCGTCGGCGGTTCCTGGCTGGTGCCGGCCGATGCGCTGGCGCAGGGCGACTGGGGGCGCATTGAGGCCCTGGCGCGCGAGGCTTCGCAGCTGCAGCGCTGACAGCGTTGGTGGGAGGCCGTCCCTGCGAACGCAGGGCTGGGCGCGTGGCGGGCTTGTCTTAACATCGCCGCATGAACACGCGCAAACTCGGTCCCTTTGACGTCAGCCCCATCGGTCTGGGCTGCATGAACATCTGTCACGCCTACGGCGCTCCCATCTCCAGCGAGCAGGCCGAACGGCTGCTGCTGGCCGCGCTCGATGCCGGTGTGACCCACTTCGACACCGCTGCGCTTTATGGTTTTGGCGCCAGCGAAACCCTGATCGGCAAGGTGCTGGGGCCGCACCGCCAGCGCTTCATCCTGGCCAGCAAATGCGGCATGCAGGGCGTGGACCCGGGCAACGGGCAAAAGGTGCGCGTGATCGATGGCCGCCCGGCCACCTTGCGCCAGACCTGCGAGGATGCGCTGCGTCGCCTGCAGACCGATGTCATCGACCTGTACTACCTGCACCGCTGGGACAAGCAGGTGCCCATCGAGGAAAGCGTGGGCGCCCTGGGCGATCTGGTGCGGGCCGGCAAGATCCGCTCGATCGGCTTGTCCGAAGTGTCGGCCAGCACGCTGCGCAAGGCCCATGCCGAGCACCCGATTGCCGCGCTGCAGACCGAGTATTCGCTCTGGACCCGCAACCCCGAAATCGCCGTGCTGCAGGCCTGCCGGGAACTGGGCGTGAGCTTTGTGGCCTTCAGCCCGGTGGCGCGGGGTTTCCTCTGCGGCCAGCCGCTCGACCCGGCGGCCTTTGATGCCAAGGACATCCGCCGCGCCATGCCGCGCTTTGCGCCTGAACACTTTGCGGCCAACCAGGGCCTGCTGCCGGCCTACCACGCGCTGGCGCAGGAAGCGGGCTGCAGCCCTGCGCAGCTGGCGCTGGCCTGGCTGCTGCACCAGGGGCCCGACATCCTGCCGATCCCGGGCACCACCTCGGTCGCACATTTGCACGACAACCTGGGGGCGGCGCAGGTGCAGCTCTCGCCCGATCTGCTGGTGCGCCTGGATGCGCTGATCAACACCGGGACCGTCTCGGGCAACCGCTACACCGAGCAGGCCAACCGCGAGGTCGATACCGAGGCCTACGCCTGAACGTCTGGCCGGGGGTCAGCGCGGCAGTTGCTGTGCGCCGCCCTCGGGGCGGAACATCCTGAATTTCTGTGTCTCGCTGACGCTGAAATAGTCGGCCGGGCCGCCGCCGCGCAGCACGATGTCGGCACCGGCGGTGTCGAACACGCCATCGACCAGCAGCCGTTCGTCGATGTGGATGCCGACCACTTCGCCCAGCACCAGCCAGGTGTCGATGGGCTCGCCCGCAGCGCTGTGCAGCTGGATGATCTGGCTGCGGCGGCATTCAAAACTCACCGGGCTGCCCTGCACCCGCGGCACGCCCACGCAACGCGAGGCTTCGGGCTGCAGGCCGGCCAGCGCAAATTCGTCCACCTCGGGGCCGACGGCCGCGCAGGTCTGGTTCATCGCCTCGGCCTGCGGACGGGTGACCAGGTTCCAGACGAATTCGCCCGTGGCTTCGATGTTGGCCAGCGTGTCCTTGCGGCCGATGCTGGCAAAGCCGATCACCGGTGGGACGTAATTGAAGGCGTTGAAAAAGCTGTAGGGCGCCAGATTCAGCACGCCGCTGGCGCTCTGGCTGGAAATCCAGCCGATGGGGCGGGGCCCGACGATGGCATTGAAGGGGTCATGGCGCAGACCATGACCGTGGCGGGGTTCGTAGAAATGAAACATGGTGGTTGGAGGGTTCAGTTTTCCTTTTGCGCGTCCTGCTCGAAGCTGGCGCCATGCAGGCTGTCCTGCGCCTGCATCCAGTTGGCGTACACCCGGCGGAAATCGGCGGTGATCTGTGCCAGTGGCATGTCGTCAAAAGTGCCGCGCTGGTGCACGTATTCCATGTGCCGGTGGCCGGCCCTGTCGTACGGGTGGTAGATCGAGTCGCTGTGCCCGTCAAAGTCGAGTGGCAGCAGGCCGAATTTGTCGCACAGCTCGATGTTGAAGGCGGGCGTGGCCTTGACCCACTGGCCGTCGATCCACAGGTCGGTGTAGCCGTGCCAGATGAAGACATCGGTCTGCATGGTCTGGCGTAGCCGCTCGGTGCTCATGTGGTTGCGCACATCGGCATAGCCCAGGCGCGCATGCAGGCCCGCAGCCCGGCAGACCGCGGCCAGCAGCGCCGCCTTGGGCACGCACCAGCCGTGGCCCTGGCGCAGCGCGGTGCTGGCGCGCATGCCGTCTTCGCTCAGGTCGATGCGGTAGGGGTCGTAACGTACGCCATCGCGCACCGCCAGGTACAACGCCACGGCGCGTTCGCGGTCGCTGCCACCCTGATCGTGGGCGCGGGCAAAGGCCACGACCTCGGGGTGGTCGCTGTCGATCAGCGCGGTGGCGCGCAGGGTCTGGGGGCCGGGCAGGTCGTGCATGTGTCTCGGGCTTTCGGTTCGCGGTGCTAGAGTGGCCCGAAGTTCTGGAGGCTTCGGACATGGACAGTGTGCAGCATTGGGGCGCCGTGCGGGTGTATCTGGGTGACAAGTCCGGCAAGTACCCCGACGGCAATCAAGTCATCGTGCAGGGGGCTGAGTTGCGCGTCGCCTTTGACACGCCGCTGGTGGCCAACCGCATCGGGCCGGATTTTGACGAGGTGGACCTGGTCATCCTCGGCCATGTGCACGAAGACCACATGGCGGGCCTGCACCGGGTGCCCCAGGCCCGCGTGCAGGTGCACGAGGCCGATCTGGCGGCCGCGCAGTCCTGGGCGGGGCTGTGTGTGCATTACGGCTATGCGCAACCGGTGCTCGATGAGTTGTACGGCATGGTGGTGACCGATTTCCATTACCACCCGCGCCCCGACGCCACGGCTTACATCCACGGCACCGTCTGGGAGCTGGGCGGCGGCGTGCGAATCCGCGCCCACCACCTGCCGGGCCACACCTCGGGCCACTGCGCGCTGGTGGTCGAAAGTGAAGGCCTGGCTTTCATCGGTGACATCGACCTGACCGGCTTCGGTCCGTATTACGGCGACGCCACGTCCAGCCTGCGCCAGTTCCGCCGGAGCCTGAAAGCCGTGGCCGAGCTGGACGCGCGGGTCTGGGTCACCTCGCACCACCGCGCGGTCATCAGCGACCGCCAGCAGTTCCTGGCCGACCTGCAGCGCTTTGCCGGCAAGATCGACGAGCGCACGGACAAGCTGCTGGGCTACCTGCAGGACGGTCCGCAGACGATCGAGCAGCTGGTGGCGCGGCGGCTGCTGTACCCGCTCGGCTTTCACCTGCCTTATGTGGAGAGTGCCGAGCACAACAGCATTGCCATGCACCTGCAGGAGCTGGCCGAAACGGGGCAGGTGGCGCAGGACGCGGCGGGGGCCTGGTACCGCGTCTGACCCGCCCCTGGGTAAACCCGGTTCCCGCAGCCTGGGGACGGCGGCTGGTTTGTCGCTAGAATTTCCCGACCGCTCGGTTGGTTAATTCTGCATGCCCGGGCGATTTCCCTCAGAAAGCCCCCTATGACCGCAGTTCTCCAGAGTTTCATCGCCGGCCGCTGGATCGGCCAGCAAGCCGCCCAGTCGCTGCGCAGCGCCGTCAACGGCGCCACCATCGCCCAGACCCATGTCGAGGCGATCGATTTTGGCGATGCGGTGCACTACGCCCGCACCGTAGGCTTGCCCAATCTGCTCAAGCTTGACTTTCAGGAGCGCGCCCAGCGCCTCAAGGCCCTGGCCAAGTACCTCGGTGAGCACAAGGAACAGCTCTACGCGATCTCGGCCCACACCGGCGCCACGCGCGCCGACAGCTGGGTGGACATCGAAGGCGGCGCGGGCACGCTGTTCGCCTATTCGAGCATGGGCAGCAACGAATTACCCAGCGGCAACCTGATCCACGAAGGCCCGGCCTTCCCGCTGGGCAAGAAGGGCGGCTTTGCCGGCACGCACATTCTGGTGCCGCGCGGTGGCATCGCGGTGCACATCAACGCCTTCAATTTCCCCATCTGGGGCTTGCTGGAGAAGTTTGCACCCAGCTTTCTGGCCGGCATGCCCTGCATCGGCAAGCCCGCCACGGCCACCAGCTACCTGACCGAGGCCATGGTGCGCCTGGTCGAGCAATCGGGCATCCTGCCGGCCGGCGCGCTGCAGCTGGTGATCGGCTCGACCGGTGACTTGCTGGACCGTTTGAATGGCCAGGACGTGGTGACCTTCACCGGTTCGGCCGACACCGCAGCCAAGCTGCGCGTGCACCCGAATGTGGTGAAACACAGTATCCCGTTCAACGCCGAAGCCGACTCGCTCAACTGCGCCATCCTCGCGCCCGATGTCACGCCGGACGACGAAGAGTTCGACCTGTTCGTCAAAGAAGTGGCGCGCGAGATGAGCGTCAAGGCCGGCCAGAAGTGCACCGCGATCCGCCGCGCCATCGTGCCGCGCCAGCACCTGGACGCCGTGGCCGAAAAACTCAAGGCCCGTCTGGCCAAGATCGTGGTGGGTGACCCCAGCGTCGAGGGCGTCAAGATGGGCGCACTGGCCTCTCATGCCCAGCAGGCCGACGTGGCCGAGCGCGTGGCCCTGCTGCGCCAAAGTGCCGAGCTGGTGTTCGGTGGCGGCGCTGACTTTGCGCCGGTGGGCGAGGGCGTGGCCAATGGCGCTTTCTTCCAGCCCACGCTGCTGCTGTGCCAAAAGCCTTTGCAGACCGACAGCGTGCACGACGTCGAGGCCTTTGGGCCGGTGAGCACGCTGATGCCTTACGACGGCATCGACGAAGCCTTGCAACTGGCCGCACGCGGTCAGGGCAGCCTGGTGGGCACATTGGTCACCAAAGATCCGCAAGTGGCCGCCCGCGTGATCCCCGTGGCCGCTGCGCTGCATGGCCGTCTGCACATCCTCGACCGCGAAGCGGCGGTCGAATCCACCGGCCACGGCTCACCGCTGCCCCCGCTCAAGCACGGTGGCCCCGGCCGCGCTGGCGGCGGTGAAGAATTGGGTGGCATCCGCGCCGTCAAGCACCTGATGCAGCGCACGGCGCTACAGGGCTCGCCCAGCATGATCGCCGCCGTCACCGGCGAGTACATGCGCGGTGCCAAGCTGATCGAGACCGAGGTTCACCCCTTCCGCCGCCACTTCGAGGATCTGCAGATTGGCGAGTCGCTCTTGACGCACCGCCGCACCGTCAGCGAGGCCGACATCGTCATGTTCGGTGGCCTGTCGGGCGACTATTTCTACATGCACTTCGATGAGATCGCGGCCAAAGATTCGCCCTTTGGCAAGCGCATCGCGCACGGCTACTTCGTGCTGTCGGCGGCGGCGGGCCTGTTCGTGTCGCCCGCGCCCGGCCCGGTGCTGGCCAACTACGGCCTGGACACGCTGCGGTTCGTGAAGCCCGTGGGTATTGGCGACACCATCCAGGCACGCCTGACGGCCAAGCGCAAGATCGATCGCAACAAGAAAGACGCCAACGGCGTGGGCCAGGGCGTGGTCGCCTGGGACGTGGAAGTCACCAATCAGGACGGTGAGCTGGTCGCCAGCTACGACATCCTGACGCTGGTGGCCAAGCGCGGCTGAAAGGTCACCCTGTGGGAGCCCGCCCCTGCGGGCGAATGGCAAAGCGCACAATGCCCACATGAACGGGTACGACCGGCACATCCTCCCCTGGCTGATCGACATGGCCTGCGGCCTGCCCATGGTGCAGGCCCGTCGCAAGGCCCTGGTGCCGCTGGCCCAGGGCCGTGTGCTGGAGATCGGCATGGGCACCGGCCGCAACCTTCCTTTCTACGACCGCAGCCGCATCACGCAGCTGGTGGGCGTGGATCCGGCGCTGCAGATGCACCGCCTGGCCCGGCGGCGCAGCGAGAAGGCGGGCATCGACGTGGAACTGGTGGGCCTGTCGGCCGAGCGCCTGCTCTTGCCGGATGAGAGTTTTGATACCGTGGTCTGCACCTACACGCTGTGCAGCATTCCCGACCCGGCTGCCGCCTTGTACGAGGTGCGCCGGGTGCTCAAACCCGGCGGGCAGTTCCTGTTTTGCGAGCACGGGCGCGCACCCGATGCGTCGCTCGCGCAGTGGCAGCAGCGCATCGAACCGCTGTGGAAACCGCTGGCCGGGGGCTGCCACCTCACGCGTGATGTGCCCTTGCTGCTGCACGACGCCGGACTGAACGCGCAGCTGTCGCAAGGCTACATCGGTGGCCCGCGTGTGCTCACCTACCACTGCTGGGGCCAGGCCCGGAAACCCTGAAGACCGGACGCTGTCACGGCTGCGCGGAAAGGCGTTCTCGGGCTGCGCACGTTGAGCAGCCAAAAGCTTCATAACGTCGTCACTGCGAGCCGTGAATCGCCGCGGCAGCCTGCGTGCCATTGGCAGGCCGTACGGGATCGCAAGGGTTTTTACCAATTTCAGCAACATTCAGATTGTTAACAATCTGAATGTTATTCAAAGGCAGTGCATGAACAAAATCCTTTCTGAAATCAGCGGCAGTGTGTGGAAAGTGCTGGTCCAGCCCGGCCAGTTGGTGGCGGCAGGCGAGAGTCTGCTGGTCGTCGAGTCCATGAAGATGGAGATCCCGGTCGAGGCGCCGCAGGCGGGCACCGTGCGTGAGGTGCTGGTGGCCGAAGGCGAGGTGGTGGCCGACGGTCAATGGCTGATCACGCTGGACTGAAGGGGGCTGCATGCACAAGTTCGAGGTTCCCCGCATCAGCGCCGCCGAATGGGAGAGCGCGGTCGCCTTTCGTCTGTTTGCCGACCAGGACGTGCCCACGCTGACCGTGCCCGAGCAGATTGCGGCCCGGGTGGGCGAGCGCATTCTGGACGGCCGGCTGATGCCGGGTGAGCGGATCGGCGAACAGGAGTTGGCCGATGAATTCCAGGTCAGCCGCGGGCCGGTGCGCGAGGCCTTGCGGATTCTGGAGCGCGAAGGCCTGGCCACCTTGCTGGCGCGGCGCGGTGCCATCGTCACCGAACTGAGCGCGCAGGAACTCACCGAGTTGCTCGACATTCGCGCCGGCCTGTTCGAGGTGGCGGTGCGTCGGCTCATGGACCGGCCCACCCCCGAACTGATGCCGCTGATGGTGGCGGGCACCCACCGGCTGCAAGCCCTGGCCCAGGACCCGGAGGCGGGCGAGGCCTATGCCGAAACCACTTACCGGCTGCTGATCATGGTGGCGCGCCTGACCGGCAACCGCCGTCTGCAGCGCATGCTGACCTCGATCTCGTTGCAGACCCTGCGCTACAGCAAACTGGGTCTGGCTTCCATGGAGCGTCGTCAGCGTTCGGTGCAACTCTGGCAACAGGCCATTGTGGCCCTGCAGGCCGGCGATGTGGAGGCGCTGGTCCAGCTGACCCGCCAGCGCATGGACGAGTCGGCGCTCGAAGCGGTGCGCCTGCTGGGCACACGCGAGGCCCGGCCATGAGCGCCCAGGACGCCTGCACGGCCAGCCCGCAGCGCCAGGGCCCGCTGACCGACCTCAAGGTCATCGAGGTGTGCACCACCATCGCCGGTCCGGCCTGCGCGCGCCTGCTGGCCGACTTTGGCGCCGATGTGATCAAGATCGAACCGCCCGAGGGCGATCCGGTGCGGCAGATGGGCCAGCACATCGACAACGTGTCGCTGTATGCGGCCTCCATCCTGCGCAACAAGCGCTCGGTGGTGCTGGACCTCAAGACGCCACAAGGCCGCGAAGTGGCCTTTGAGCTGATGGCCCGCGCCGACATCGTGGTCGAGAACAACCGTCCCGGCGTGATGGAGCGCCTGGGTCTCGGCTATGAAGCCTTGTCGGCCCGCAATCCGGGGCTGGTGATGGTGCGCATCAGCGGCTTCGGTCAGGACGGCCCGTATGCCGGCCAGCCCGGCTACGGTGCGATCTGTGAGGCGGTGGGTGGCGTGCGCCACATGACGGGTGACCCCGACCGGCCGCCGGCCCGCGTGGCGCTGGCCACCACCGATTACCTCTCGTCGGTGTACGCCGCCTTCGGCGCCATGGCCGCCATCCATGCGCGCCAGCACACTGGCAAGGGCCAGGTGGTGGACGTGGCGCTGTACGAAGCGGCCTTTACGCAGATGGAGCCCATCGTGCCGGCGCACGACAAACTGGGCATCGTGCCCATGCGCGAGGGTGCGAACCTGCCGTCGATGGCGCCCAACAGCTCCTACCCGGCCAAGGATGGCGGCTGGGTGCTGATCGCGGCCAACAGCCAGCCCACCTGGCAGCGGCTGGTGGCGCTGATGCAAAAGCCCTATTTGCTGACCGACCCGCGCTTTGAGACCATCCAGGCCCGTGGCCAGCCCGAGAACATGCGCGCCATTGACGCGATCATTGCCGACTGGAGCCGGGGCTTTGACACCACCGTACTGGTGCAGATGCTGCAGCAGGCGCAGGTGCCGGCCACGCGCGTCTACACGATTGCCGACATCTTCCAGGATCCGCATTTCCAGGCCCGGCAGATGCTCCAGCAGGTGCCGCACCCGCAGCTGGGCCACACCGTGCAGGCGGGCATCGTGCCGCGCCTGTCGGCCACGCCGGGCGCCATTGTGCGCACCGGCCCCACCCTGGGGCAGGACACCGCGCAGGTGCTGCAGGCCTTGGGCCTGCCGCCTGCTGGCTGAATGCGCGCTCCCGCAAACGTCATCTCTTGCACCGAACCCTCACTCGCCATTGCCCCTGACCTGAAAGGAAACCCCATGAACCACTTGCTCGACCGTCGCCAGGCACTGGGCCTGATCGCTGGTGCCTCGCTGGCCCCCCTGATGCCCTCGGCCCTGGCCTCGGAGGCCGGCTGGAAACCCACCGAAATGGTCCGCTACGTGATCGGTGTGGCCCCGGGCGGCTCGGTGGACCTGTATGCCCGTGGCATCAAGGCCCAGCTCGAAAAAATGCAACTCCTGCACGGGCAGACCGCCCTGGCCGAAAACAAGCCCGGCGCTGCCGGTTTGCTGGGGCTGCAGCAGCTGCAACGCAACCGCGGCAACGCGCACCACCTGGGCACCTTCCACACCGGCAGCATTGCCGGCCAGGCCACGGGCATCCTGAAAGCCGACATGCGCGAGTTCGTGCCGGTGGCCATGATGGTCGAAGAAACCTCGCTGGTGGCCGTGCGCGCCGACAGCCCGCTGCGCAACCTGCAGGACCTGCTGGCGCGTTTGAAGCAGGACCCCGCTTCGGTGAGCTTTGCCGTGGCCCCCACCCGCGGGCTCAACACCCATCTGGCCATCGCCAAGCCGCTCCAGGTGGCGGGTGTCGCGGTGAACAAGCTCACGGTGGCGCCGTTCCGATCGTCGGGTGAGTCGATGACGGCCTTGCTGGGCGGCAATGTGGACGTGGTGTCGGCCACCAGCCCGACCGTGATGCCGCAGTTGCAGGCGGGCAAGGTGCGGGTGCTGGCCAGTGCGGCGCCGCGGCGGGGCACGGGCTTGCTGGCCGACATCCCGACCTGGCGTGAGCAGGGCGTAGCGGCCGATTACGTGAGCTACAACGGCGTGCTGCTGCCCGGCGGCGTGGACGCCGAGCAGATACGCTTCTGGGAAGACGCGCTGCGCAAGGTGGCCGAGTCGGCCGAATGGCGTGCGATGGTCGAGAAGTCGGGCAACCAGCCGATCTTCAAGGGCTATGTGGATTCGCACCGTTACCTCGAAGCCGAACTGGCCGACACCCGGGCGCTGGTCAGCGCGCTGGGCCTGGCGGGGGCGGCATGACCGGTTGGACCTCTTTTGAGCCTGCGGGGGCGTGGCAGGCCGAGCTGAGCGAATTGCAGACGCGCCGCGCCCATGCCCGCGCCATGGGCGGTGCCGAGGCGCTGGCGCGCTTCAAGGCCAGCGGTCGCATGAATGCCCGTGAACGCATCGACGCGATGTTCGACGCGGGCACTTTCCGCGAACTGGGCGCACTGGCCGGCAAGGGTCGTTACAGCGCCGACGGGGCCTTTGAGCGGCTGGAGCCGACCAACGCCATTGTCGGCACCGGCCGCATCGACGGCCGCAAGGTCGCAGTGCACGCGGACGACTTCACCATCCGCGCCGGTTCGTCAGAAGCGACCATTGCCGACAAGTGGATCTATGTCGAACGCATGGCCCACCAGCTGCGCCTGCCGCTGGTGCGGCTGGTCGACTCGGCCGGCGGCAGCGTCAAGCTGCTGATGCAAATTGGCGGCAGCAAGATCCCCGAATACCCGAGCTGGCCCGCGCAGGAACTGCTCAACACCGTGCCGGTGGTGGGCGTGGCGCTGGGCGCTTGTGCGGGGCAGGGCGCGGTCAAGGTGCTGTCCTCGCACTTTTCGGTGATGGTGCGCGAGCAGGCGCAGGTCATGGCGGCCGGCCCGCATGTGGTGCGCCAGGCCTATGCGCAGGAGATCGACAAGAACGACCTCGGCGGGCACAGGGTGCACCGCAAGAGCGCGCTGGTGCACAACGAGGCCGAAGACGAGGCCGACGCACTGGCGCAGGTCAAACGCTTTTTGAGTTACCTGCCGCGCAGCGTGCATCACCTGCCACCCGTGACCGCGCCGCAGGACGACCCCTGGCGGGCTGATGACTGGCTCAAGGATGCGATCCCGCGTGACCGCCGCAAGATCTACGACCCGCGCAAGATCCTGGCCGCGGTCCTGGACAGCGGCTCGATCTTCGAGATCGGCCGCTACCAGGGCGGCTCGGTCATCACCGCATTGGCGCGCCTGAACGGCATTCCGGTGGGCGTGATCGCCAACGACCCCAAGGTGCTGGGCGGCGCCATGACGCTGCAGGCGGCCTACAAGATGGAACGGCACGTCAAGCTGTGCAGCCAGTTCGGCTTGCCGGTGGTCAACTTTGTCGACCAGCCGGGCAACCAGACCGGGCTGGAGGCCGAGGTCGACGGCACGCTGCTGGGCGCCCTGCGCGTGGGCGAAGCCCTGCACGGCTGCCAGTCGCCCTGGGTGTCGATCCTGATCCGCCGCTGCTT
>Ga0255182_1001584_pt1 | contig 11534 bp, 13 predicted proteins | sample Atl_UVDOM_RepA_8_FD_188420 | JGI IMG/M metagenome (GOLD analysis project Ga0255182, IMG submission 188420) | Freshwater microbial communities from Altamaha River, Georgia, United States - Atl_UVDOM_RepA_8d | ecosystem: Environmental > Aquatic > Freshwater > River | place: USA: Georgia... | reverse complement strand
GACAGGTGCCGCCCATGCACAGCGCACTCAAGAAAGACGGCAAGGCCCTGTACGAATATGCCCGCGATGGCGAGACCGTCGAGCGCGAAGCACGTGACGTGGTGATCCACGACCTGGAGCTGCTGGACATGCAGCTGCAAGGTGACAACCCGCACCTGCGCCTGCGCGTGGCCTGCAGCAAGGGCACCTACATTCGCACGCTCGGCGAGGACATCGGCGAGGTGCTCGGTTGTGGCGGCCACCTGACGTCGCTGCGCCGGGTCCAGACGGGCCCTTTCAGCGCGGCGCGCTGCCTCACGGTCGAGCAACTCGAAGCGATGGAGGAGGGCGAGCGCCTGGCCGCGCTGCAGCCCATCGACTGCCTGCTGCAGGACCACACGCCCGTCACACTGGATGCCGACAATGCCGGTCGATTCCTGTCCGGCCTGCGCCGCCGCGGAAACTGGCCCGACATCCCGCATGTGCGCGTGTACGGCGAGCAACCCCATTCATTGCTGGGCACCGCCCACACCGTGGCCGGCGAGCTGATCCCGACCCGGCTGCTCAGCCCCCTGGACATTCAACAGATTCTGGAAAGTACGCCAGCCCCTGCGCTGGCCTGACATTGGAAAGCACCATGAGTAAACAAATCCGCAACATCGCCATCATTGCCCACGTTGACCACGGCAAAACCACCATGGTGGACCAGCTGCTGCGCCAGTCGGGCACCTTTGCCGACCACGAAAAAGTCGTGGACACCGTGATGGACAACAACGCCATCGAACGCGAGCGTGGCATCACCATCCTGGCCAAGAACTGCGCCGTGTCCTGGCAGGGCACGCACATCAACATCGTCGACACCCCCGGTCACGCCGACTTCGGTGGAGAAGTCGAGCGCGCCCTGTCCATGGTGGACGGTGTGGTGCTGCTGATCGACGCGCAGGAAGGGCCGATGCCCCAGACCCGCTTCGTGACCAAGAAGGCCCTGGCCCTGGGTCTCAAGCCCATCGTGGTGGTGAACAAGGTCGACAAGCCTGGTGCCAACTGCGACAAGGTGGTCAACGCGGCTTTTGACCTGTTCGACAAGCTCGGCGCCACCGACGAGCAGTTGGACTTCCCGGTGGTCTACGCCTCGGGCATCAACGGCTGGTCTTCGCTTGAAGAAGGCCCTGCCGGCGAGCAGTGGGGCCCCGACATGTCGGCCCTGTTCAACACCGTGCTCAAGCACGTGCCGCCCAACAGCGGCGACCCGGACGCACCGTTGCAGCTGCAGATCTCCGCACTGGATTTCTCCACCTTCGTGGGCCGCATCGGCGTGGGCCGCGTCAGCCAGGGCAAGATCCGGCCCGGCATGGACGTGCTGGTGATGGAAGGCCCGGATGGCAAGAGCACCAAGGGGCGCATCAACCAGGTACTGACTTTCCAGGGCCTGGACCGCATGCAGACGCCTGAAGCCGGTCCCGGCGACATCGTGCTGATCAATGGCATCGAGGACATCGGCATTGGCGTCACGGTGACCGATCCGGCCAACCCGGCACCGCTGCCCATGCTCAAGGTGGACGAGCCCACCCTGACCATGAATTTCTGCGTGAACACCTCGCCGCTGGCCGGCCGTGAAGGCAAGTACGTCACCAGCCGCCAGATCTGGGACCGTCTGCAAAAGGAACTGCAGCACAACGTGGCGCTGCGTGTGAAGGAAACCGGCGAAGACGGCGTGTTCGAAGTCGCAGGTCGCGGTGAACTGCACCTGACCATCCTGCTGGAGAACATGCGTCGTGAAGGCTACGAGCTGGCCGTGTCCAAGCCGCGCGTCTTGTTCCGCGACATCAATGGCACCAAGCACGAGCCGATCGAACTGGTGACGGCCGACATCGAAGAAACCCACCAGGGGGGCGTGATGCAGGCCCTGGGCGAGCGCAAGGGCGAACTCGTGAACATGGAGCCGGACGGCCGTGGCCGCGTGCGTCTGGAGTACCGCATTCCGGCCCGTGGCCTGATCGGTTTCTCCAACGAATTCCTGAACCTGACCCGGGGTTCGGGCCTGATCTCCAACATCTTCGACAGCTACGAGCCGCACAAGGGCGAGATCGGCGGCCGCAAGAACGGCGTGCTGATTTCCATGGACGACGGTGAAATCTTCACTTACGCCCTGGGCAAGCTCGACGACCGTGGCCGCATGTTCGTCAAGCCCAACGACCCGGTGTACGAAGGCATGATCGTCGGCATCCACAGCCGCGACAACGACCTGGTGGTCAACGCCACGCGTACCAAGCAGCTGACCAACTTCCGCGTCTCCGGCAAGGAAGATGCGATCAAGATCACGCCGCCGATCGAACTCACGCTGGAATACGGTGTGGAGTTCATCGAGGACGACGAATTGGTCGAGATCACGCCCAAGAGCATCCGCCTGCGCAAGCGCTTCCTCAAGGAGCATGAGCGCAAGCGCGCTTCGAAGGACAACTGATCACGCAGTTTGCACCATGACCTTGCGACACGGTCAGGCCGTGGCCCTGATGGTGCTCGTGACGGCGATGTGGTCCATCGCCGGCGTCGTCACGCGCCACCTGGAAGCGGCCCGCAGCTTTGAAGTCACCTTCTGGCGGGGCTTTTTCACGCTGATTTCGCTGCTGGTGATCCTGCCGCTGTGGCAGGGCAGAGACGTGTTTGCCCGCATCCCCTGGCGCAGCCCGTATTTATGGCTTTCGGGCTTGTGCTGGAGTGTGATGTTCACCGCCTTCATGGTGGCACTCACCCTCACGGCGGTGGCCAATGTGCTCATCACCATGGCCCTGGGGCCGCTGCTCACGGCCTTGTTGACAAGGATTTTCCTGCGGCATGCCTTGCCTTTGCGCACCTGGGGGGCGATTGTCCTGGCGGGCATCGGCATCGGCTGGATGTACGGCAGCCAGCTGAGCCTGGGCGAGCCCGATGTGGTGCTGGGCTCCCTGGTGGCCCTGTGTGTGCCGGTCGGCGGCGCCGTGCTCTGGACGGTGGTGCAGAAAAGCCACGCCGAGGGGCAGGCACTGGACCTGGTACCTTCGGTCATGCTGGGGGCCGCCCTCTGCAGCGTCGTGACCTTGCCACTGGCCTGGCCGCTGCAGGCTTCAGGGCATGACATCGGCTTGCTGGCCCTTTTGGGTCTGTTTCAGCTGGCCATTCCGTGCGCGCTGTCGGTCATCTGTGCCCGCGTGCTCAAGGCGCCGGAAGTCGCGCTGCTGGCCCTGCTCGAAATCGTGTTCGGCATTGCACTGGCGTGGCTCGGTGCCAACGAGGCACCCCAGTCATCGGTGCTCATGGGCGGTGCGCTGGTACTCGGCGCGCTGGTATTGAACGAGTGGCTGGGTTGGAGAAACAAACATGTCTGAAGTCATTGCGCAAGTGCAGGGCCACATCGGCTGCATTACCCTCAACCGCCCCAAGGCGCTCAATGCCTTGTCGCTGCCCATGATCCGGGCACTCATGGCCGCCTTGCTGCGCTGGCAGGACGACCCGCAGGTGCTCGCCGTGGCCGTTCGCGGCACCGGCAAGGAAGGTCCGTTTGGCGCCTTCTGTGCGGGTGGTGACATCCGCTTTTTCCATCAGGCGGCACACGCCGGGGACACATCGCTCGGCGACTTCTTCACCGAAGAGTACGCGCTCAACCACCTGATTCACACTTACAAAAAACCTTATATCGCCTTCATGGACGGCATCGTCATGGGCGGCGGCATGGGCATCAGCCAGGGCGCCAGTGTGCGCGTGGTCACCGAGCGCACCAGGATGGCCATGCCCGAGACGAATATCGGTCTGTTCCCGGATGTGGGCGGTGGTTTTTTCCTCAGCCGTTGCCCCGGCCGTCTGGGCGAATACCTGGGCCTGACGGGTCTGATGCTCAGTGGCCCGCAGGCCCTGGCCGCCAGACTGGCCGACATCGCCTTGCCCTCGTCGATACTCGAAGTCATCTGGCACAAGCTGATCAGCAGTCCGTTCGAGAACGGCGAAGCCGTCGAGCGCTGGGTGCTGGCCCAGCCCGGCTCCCTGGCCCCGGAAAAGCTGGCGCCCCAGCCGCAGATCGACAATGTTTTCGGCCTGCCTACGGTGCAAGCCATGGTCGATGCCCTGGAAGCCGCCAGCGATGAATGGAGCCAGCACACCGCCAAAACCCTGCGCGCCCGTTCACCCCTGATGCTGCATGTGGTGCTGGAGCAAATCCGGCGCGCACGCGGCATGGGCCTGGCCGATGACCTGCGCATGGAGCGCGACATGGTGCACCACTGCTTTCATTTGCGTCCGGTGCAGGACAGCGAAACGGTGGAGGGCATCCGCGCGCTGGCGGTGGACAAGGACCACGCCCCTCAATGGAAACCGTCGCGCCTGGAAGAGGTGGGGGCTTCGGAAGTGGCCCGCTTTTTCGTCAGTCCCTGGCCCGCGGACCATCATCCGCTTCGGCACCTGAGCTGACCCAGCCGGTTCAGCGGTTGCGCGACTTCATTGCGCGTTCGACCTCGCGCTTGCCTTCGCGGTCCTTGATGACGTCGCGCTTGTCGTGTTCGGCCTTGCCCTTGGCCAGCGCGATTTCGCATTTCACCCGGCCGTTTTTCCAGTGCAGATTGATCGGCACCAGGGTGTAGCCCTTTTGCTCGACCTTGCCGGTCAGGCGACGGATTTCGTCCTTGTGCAGCAGCAACTTGCGGATGCGCGCAGATTCCGGGTTGACGTGGGTGGATGCCGTCTTGAGCGCATGGATCAAGAGGCCGATGATGAACATCTCCCCGTTCTTGATGACCACATAGCCGTCGGTCAGTTGCACCTTGCCTTCGCGCACGGCCTTGACTTCCCAGCCTTCGAGCACCATGCCGGCCTCGTGCCGCTCCTCGAAGAAATAGTTGAACGCCGCCTTCTTGTTCTCGGCAATCAGGGCGGATTTGGCGGCGGGAGAGGGCTTTTTGGTGGCCATGTGCAGGAAATGAGGGCGGCCGCGAAACTTACAATCCCGGCAAAGCGCTCGATTGTATGAAGAAACTCCACAAGTCCGTCCTGATCTGGTACAGCCCGGAAGAAATGTTCCGGCTCGTCACCGATGTGGCCCGTTACCCGGAATTCCTGCCCTGGTGTGACCACGCCAGCGTCAAGGAAGTCACTGCAGACGGCATGGTCGCCGAAGTAGGCATCGGTGTGGCCGGGCTCAAGCAGGCCTTTACCACCCGCAACACGCACATTGAAGGTCGATCGGTGCAGATGCAACTGGTCAACGGACCTTTTTCGAAGCTCAGCGGCGGCTGGACCTTCAGTCCTGTGGGCGATGGCCATCAGCGCGCCTGCAAGGTCGAATTGCATCTGAACTACGGTTTTTCCAGCGCTGCGCTGTCGGCGGTGGTCGGACCGGTCTTTGACAAGATCGCTGCCAGTCTGGTCGATGCCTTCATCCAGCGTGCCGAGCAGGTGTATGGCGTATGAGTCTGATCGCGCGTGAATTGACCATCACCCTGTGCTTCAGCCCGGCGCCGCGCACAGTTTTCGAGTGCCAGCTGACCTTGCCGGCGGGCAGCACCTTGGCGCAAGCGGTCTCGCAGGCCCGCCAGCACCCTGACTGGCCCGGTGACTGGTCTGCGGACCGCTGCCAGGCACTGTCGGTCGGGGTCTGGGGCCGCAAGGCCGACTGGGGCCGGGTCCTGCATGAGAGCGACCGCGTCGAACTCTACCGGCCGCTGCGGATCGACCCCAAAGTGGCCCGTCGCGAACGCTTCAACCGCCAGGGCGCTCGTCGCGCTGGCCTGTTCGCGCAGAAACGCCCCGGCGCCGCTGCCGGTTATTGATGCAAGCCCTGCTCGATGCCATTGCGCTGGCTGAACCGGGCTCGCAGGCCTGCCGCATCTTTCATGGCCGCGGCGGGCGGTATCCGGGCTGCGAACACCTGAGCCTGGACTGGTACGCCCCTGTCTGGGTGTTGACCAGCTTTGCACTGCTCGACGAGTCCGACTTGCAGGCGGTCCACCAGGCCCTGGCGCGTCGTCCCGAGCCCCTGAACTGGGTATACCAATGCCGTCACCAAGGCGCCGCCCACACCGAAACCCGGCTGATGGCCGGCAAGGTGCCCGAGCCGCATGTCGTGACCGAAGCCTCTGCACGCTACCGTGTGCATGTGCTCAGGGGTCAGAACCACGGCCTGTTTCTGGACATGGCCTGCGGCCGCCAGTGGTTGCGAGAGCAGGCGCAGGGCCTGCGGGTGCTCAACCTCTTTGCCTACACCTGTGCGTTTTCGGTGGCGGCGCTGCAAGGTCAGGCGGCCGAGGTGGTCAATGTGGACATGGCCGCCGGCGCCCTGGCCATTGGGCAGCAGAACCACCAGCTCAATGGGCTTGACGGTGCCCGTTTTCTGGCGCACGACCTGTTCAAGTCCTGGGGCAAGGTCAAGCGCATGGGGCCCTATGACATCGTGGTGGCCGATCCACCGAGCTACCAGAAGGGCAGCTTCGTGGCGGCCAAAGACTACGCTCGCGTGGTGCGGCGCCTGCCCGAGCTGCTGGCGCCTGGCGGGCAGGCCCTGCTGTGCCTGAACGCGCCCGAACTGCCCAGCCAGTTCCTGCGGGACCTGGTGGCCTCAGAGGCGCCAGCCCTGCGTTTTGTCCGGCGCCTGCACAACCCGACGGTGTTTGCGGATGTCGACCCGGAACGGGCCTTGAAGGTGCTGGTCTTTTCGATGGCCTGAGGCGCGTCCAACGGGAGGCCGCCATGCCCACCTGGCAAAAGACTCGCGCTCACCCCTGTCCCGGCTGCCTGGCCGAGAGCCACGACCACGTCAGCCCAACCTGTCAGCTAGGCCCTGTCAGCCACGCCCAAGCGCACAGGTAAAATCCATTTTTTGGAGCCTTCGCTGATGCGCCTACTTGGTAAAGCCCTTACTTTTGACGACGTCCTCCTCGTCCCCGCCTATTCGCAAGTCCTGCCCAAGGACACCTCTCTTGCGACGCAATTTACCCGCAACATCCGCCTGAACCTGCCGCTCGTGTCCGCCGCCATGGACACGGTGACCGAAGCACGTCTGGCCATTGCCATCGCCCAGGAAGGCGGCATCGGCATCGTGCACAAGAACCTGACGGCGCAGGAACAGGCCGCCCAGGTGGCCAAGGTCAAGCGCTACGAATCGGGCGTGCTGCGCGACCCGGTGGTCATCACCCCGACCACCACGGTGCGTCAGGTCATGGCGCTCTCCGACGAGCTGGGCGTCTCCGGCTTCCCGGTGGTCGATGGCGGCAAGGTGGTCGGCATCGTGACCGGCCGCGACCTGCGCTTTGAAACCCGCTACGACCAGCAGGTCAGCGAGATCATGACGCCGCGCGAGCGGCTGGTGACCGTGCCCGAAGGCACCACGCCCGAACAGGCCAAGGCCCTGCTCAACAAGCACAAGCTCGAACGCCTGCTGGTGGTCAACGACGCCTTTGAACTCAAGGGCCTGATCACCGTCAAGGACATCACCAAGCAGCTGAACTTTCCCAACGCCGCCCGTGACGAAAACGGTCGTCTGCGCGTGGGCGCAGCGGTGGGTGTGGGCGAGGGCACCGAAGAACGCGTCGAAGCGCTGGTCAGGGCCGGTGTTGACGCCATCGTGGTGGACACCGCGCATGGCCACAGCAAGGGCGTGATCGACCGCGTGCGCTGGGTCAAGCAGAACTACCCGCAGGTCGACGTCATTGGCGGCAACATCGCCACCGGCGCGGCTGCGCTGGCCCTGGTGGAAGCCGGGGCTGATGCGGTCAAAGTCGGCATCGGCCCCGGCTCGATCTGCACCACCCGCATCGTGGCCGGTGTGGGCGTGCCGCAGATCATGGCGGTCGACAGCGTCGCCACCGCGCTCAAGGGCACGGGCGTGCCGCTGATCGCCGACGGCGGCATCCGCTACAGCGGTGACATTGCCAAGGCGATCGCCGCAGGCGCGGGCACGGTGATGATGGGCGGCATGTTCGCCGGCACCGAAGAGGCGCCGGGCGAGATCGTGCTCTACCAGGGCCGCAGCTACAAGAGTTATCGCGGCATGGGCTCCATTGGCGCCATGCAGCAGGGTAGTGCGGACCGCTACTTTCAGGAATCCAGCACCGGCAACCCCAACGCCGACAAGCTGGTGCCCGAAGGCATCGAGGGCCGCGTGCCCTACAAGGGTTCGGTCGTGGCCATCATTTACCAGATGGCCGGCGGCCTGCGTGCCAGCATGGGCTACTGCGGCTGCGCCACGATTGCCGAGATGCATGACAAAGCCGAGTTCGTCGAAATCACCGCTGCCGGCATCCGCGAAAGCCATGTGCACGATGTGCAGATCACCAAGGAAGCGCCGAACTACCGGGCGGATTGACCTTCTGCCGACCTCCATGTCCTAGAATCTGGCCATACTTTAAAAATATGGCCACTTTTCAGGAAATTCCTCCATGCATACCGTCTCCATTGCGCAGGCCAAAAGCCAGCTGTCCAGCCTGATTCATGCGGCTGAGTCTGGCGAGGAAGTGGTGTTTACCCGCCACGGTAAGCCCGTGGTGCGTCTGGTGGCGGAACACCCCGTGGCGGGCAGGGAAAGCGAAGCGCAGCGTGAGGCAGCGGCCTTGGCCCAGCTGGATGCGGCGCGTCAAAAGCTGCGCGGCAAAATCCAGTTCGCGGACTGGAAAGCCTTGCGCGACGAAGGGCGCCGGTTTTTTGACCGCAGCGCCCGCCACTGTGGTCATTGACGCATCGGTCAGTCTGGCCTGGCTGCTGGACGTGCCCGACAACAGCCCGGCCCTGCGCGATCTGTTCCTCAAGGCTTTTCGGCGCGAGTGCCGCGTCTGGGTGCCGGCGCTGTGGCACTGGGAGTGTGGCAATCTGCTGCTGGGCATGGTCAAACGTGCGGTGATCCAATTGCCCGAAGTGCCGGGCTATCTGGCGCTGATGCGCTACGCCAACCCCGAAGTCGATGCAACACCTACCGTGCAGATTCAACACGCCTGCATCGAACTGGCCCATGTAACGGGGTTGAGTTATTACGATGCATCCTATGTTGAACTCGCCTTGCGCCAAAAATCCAGCCTGGCGACCTTTGACGAAAAAATGAAGGCCGCAGCGCAACAGCTTGGCGTGTCTTGCTGGGATTTTTGACACGACCGTGCTGTACGCCTGATGATGTGATGCACCCCAAGCCATGCGATCAAGGATGAATCGCTGTGGCAAGATTTCACCCCAACACCCAAGCCCGATATATGTTGCTCGACCAACTTCGCCAGATGAACACCCGGCTCAACAGCCTGGCTGCACAGTTTGGGGCCAGCCGTCTGCGCGTGTTCGGCTCGGTGGCGCGCGGTGAGGAGACGCCAGACAGCGACGTCGATTTTCTGGTGGAGCTCCCACGCGGGTATGACCTCCTGACACAGCGCATGCCCTTGACGCTGGAACTCGGAGACTTGCTGCACCGCAAGGTGGATCTGGTTCCAGAGCATGAGTTGAGTCCGCATGTGCGCGCACAGGTGTTGTCCGAGGCGGTTCCCCTGTGAGCAAATCCTGGCAGGCCTATGCGCACCACATTCTGGATGTCGCCGCCAAATTGGATCGCATCCAGGCGCGTGGCGACCTGACGCAAGATGAAGTGCTCTACGATGCCACTTTGCGCAATTTGCAGACGCTTTCCGAAGCCACGCAAATGCTGCCCGATGTCCTCAAGGCTCGGTTTCCGGCGATTCCCTGGCGGGAGATCAGCGGGTTTCGCAACATTCTGGTTCACAACTACCTGGGTGATATTGATCCACTGACGGTTCAGTCGGTGGTCAATCGGCACCTTCCGTCCCTCATCAGCAGCGTGAAAGCCATGCTTGATGATGACACTCCCACTTAGTCAATGGTTTTGGCATGTCCCATCAAAAAATCCTGATCCTCGATTTCGGCTCGCAAGTCACCCAGCTCATCGCCCGCCGCGTGCGCGAAGCCCATGTCTTTTGTGAGGTCCATCCCTGCGACGTGAGCAGCGACTGGGTGCGCGAATACGCCGCCGACGGCAACCTCAAGGGCATCATCCTCTCGGGCTCGCATGCCAGCGTGTACGAGGTGGACGACAAGGCGCCGGACGCGGTGTTTGAACTCGGCGTGCCGGTGCTGGGCATTTGCTACGGCATGCAGACCATGGCCAACCAGCTGGGCGGCAAGGTTGAAGCGGGCACCACCCGCGAATTCGGCTACGCCGAAGTCCGCGCCCATGGCCACACCGAGTTGTTCAAGGGCATCGAGGACTTTTCCACCACCGAAGGGCACGGCATGCTCAAGGTCTGGATGAGCCACGGCGACAAAGTCACCCAGCTGCCCGAAGGCTTCAAGGTCATGGCCAGCACCCCCAGCTGCCCGATCGCAGGCATGGCCGACGAAGCCCGCCGGTTCTATGCCGTGCAGTTCCACCCCGAAGTCACGCACACGGTGCAGGGCAGGGCGATCCTCGAGCGCTTTGTGCTCGGCATCTGTGGCACCAAGCCCGACTGGATCATGGGCAACTACATCGAAGAAGCCGTGGCCAGGATCCGCGAGCAGGTGGGTGACGAAGAAGTCATCCTGGGCCTGTCCGGCGGTGTGGATTCGTCGGTGGCCGCTGCGCTGATCCACCGCGCCATCGGCGACCAGCTGACCTGCGTGTTCGTCGACCACGGCCTGCTGCGCCTCAATGAAGGCGACATGGTCATGGAGATGTTCGAAGGTCGACTGCACGCCAAGGTCGTGCGGGTGGACGCCAGTGAACTGTTCCTGGGCAAGCTGGCCGGTGTGAGCGAGCCCGAGCAAAAACGCAAGATCATTGGCGGCCTGTTCGTCGACGTCTTCAAGGCCGAGGCCGCCAAACTCAAAGCCGCAGGCAATGGGACGAAGGGCGCGACCTTCCTCGCCCAAGGCACCATTTACCCTGACGTGATCGAGTCCGGCGGTGCCAAGAGCAAGAAGGCCGTGACCATCAAGAGCCACCACAACGTGGGTGGTTTGCCCGAGCAACTGGGCCTCAAATTGCTGGAGCCGCTGCGCGACCTGTTCAAGGACGAGGTGCGCGAACTCGGCGTGGCCTTGGGCCTGCCGCGCGACATGGTCTATCGCCACCCCTTCCCGGGGCCGGGCCTGGGCGTGCGCATCCTGGGTGAAGTGAAAAAGGACTACGCCGACCTGCTGCGCCGTGCCGACGCCATCTTCATCGAAGAACTGCGCAACACCATCGACAGCCACAGCGGCAAGAGCTGGTACGACCTGACCAGCCAGGCCTTCACCGTCTTCCTGCCGGTCAAAAGCGTGGGCGTGATGGGCGACGGCCGCACCTACGACTACGTCGTGGCCCTGCGCGCGGTGCAAACCAGTGACTTCATGACCGCCGACTGGGCCGAACTGCCCTATGCCTTGCTCAAGAAGGTGTCGGGCCGCATCATCAACGAGGTGCGCGGCATCAACCGTGTGACCTACGACGTCTCCAGCAAGCCACCCGCGACGATTGAGTGGGAATAAACAAACAAGGCCGCATCAGCGGCCTTGTTTGTTTCAGGCGTCCTCCGGATTGAATGTCCGGATCCTGTCAAGCGCGTCCTGCATCGACAGCCGTG
>Ga0255182_1001583_pt1 | contig 11536 bp, 10 predicted proteins | sample Atl_UVDOM_RepA_8_FD_188420 | JGI IMG/M metagenome (GOLD analysis project Ga0255182, IMG submission 188420) | Freshwater microbial communities from Altamaha River, Georgia, United States - Atl_UVDOM_RepA_8d | ecosystem: Environmental > Aquatic > Freshwater > River | place: USA: Georgia... | reverse complement strand
GACGATGAAGATTTCGCTCTCGGACGGTTCACCCGAGGTGCAGTCCTTCAACTTGTCGGGCATTCCCGCACCCGACAGCGCGGTCTTGCGCCGGACGGCATTGCGGGCATTCTTCGCCGCCAACCGCGCCTGCGCGGCGGCGATCGCCTTCTTCACCACACGGTTCGCTTCGGTTGGGTTCTCCTGCAGCCACTCCTCGAGTCGCGCGTTCGTCTCCTTCTGGACGAACGAACGCATCGACACGTTGCCGAGCTTCGCCTTCGTTTGTCCTTCGAACTGCGGCTCGCGCAACTTCACCGAAACGACGGCGGTGAGTCCCTCGCGAATGTCCTCACCGAGAAGGTTGTCATCTTTGTCCTTCAGTGCGCCCGAAGCACGCGCGTACTTGTTCATCACCGAGGTGAGTGCGGTCTTGAAACCCTCGACGTGCATTCCGCCCTCCACGGTGGAGATGCCGTTCGCGTACCCGTAGATGCCCTCGTAGTAGCCGGTGTTCCACTGCAGCGCGATGTCGAGGGTCTGGTCGTCCTCTGATGCCTCGTAGTGAGCCACTTTGGTGAACAACGCCTCACGGGACTGGTTGAGGTGTTTGACGAAGTCGACGATGCCGCCCTTGTACTGGAAAGTGGTCTTCGCCTTCTTGTCGCCGCGCTGATCCTCGAACACGACTTCGAGTCCGCGGTTGAGGAAGGCGATCGTCTGCAGGCGCTCGAGGACGGTGCGTGACACGAACTCGATTCCTTCTGCGGCGAAGATCGTCGGATCCGGCCAGAAGCGAATCGAGGTTCCGCTCGCCCGGTTCTTCTCCGACGATCCGACCTTGCCGAGTTTGCCCTTCGGCTTGCCGCCGTCGACGAATTCCTGTTGGTACTGCGTGCCGTCACGATCGACCGTTGCAAGGACGCGTGTCGACAGTGCGTTGACGACGCTGACACCGACGCCGTGCAATCCGCCCGACACCTTGTATCCCTCACCGCCGAACTTGCCACCGGCATGGAGAACGGTGAGTACGACCTCGAGGGCGCTCTTGCCCTTGTGCGGTCCCGACGGGTACGGGTCGATGGGAATGCCGCGACCGTTGTCGATGACCTCGCACGACCCGTCGTCATGGAGGATGACGTTGATCCTGGTGCAGTAGCCGGCCATCGCCTCGTCGACCGAGTTGTCGACGACCTCCCAAATCAGGTGGTGGAGGCCGGCGAGACCCGTCGAGCCGATGTACATACCCGGCCGCTTGCGGACGGGGTCGAGGCCCTCGAGAACCTGGATGTCCTTTGCTGCGTAGGTGGCCGCACCCTTCTTGGCACCGGGGCCTTCCGGGGAGCTTTTCGCTACAGCCACGTGTCACTCCTTGCGACGCCGGCGGACGGCGTGTGTCGACGAACCATAAACGGCTTCGTCAGTGTACTCAATGAGCCCTCCGCACGCCGTTCATTGCGCGCCGTTCAACGGACTCCGTTCATCGTTCGTTGCGCGTCGAGTGAACGACGTACGAATGTGTGCGCTGTGACGTTGATGTCAGCGGCGTCGGACGCGCACGTCGATCGCTGTGACGGGTGTCGTCGTCACCTTCGACAACTCGGCACACAGATTCCGTTCGAGAAACCGCACCTCGGTGGCCCATGCCGGTTCGCTCACTTCGACGATAAGTACGCCGTCGTTCAACTTCACGGGTGTGACGTGCGCAGCGACGTGCGTACCGACGAGTCGTTCCCAGTCACCGAAGACACCGCCGACGCTGTCGGCATCCTGCGACCCGAGGGCGCCGAGCAATCGGTTGAGTTGGCTGCGCAGGAAGACGGGGTCGTCACTCATGCTGCACCCCCACCGGTACGGGGCACCATGCACGCCACCGCATGAACATGCAGAAGGTTCGTGTTGAGTGTCGCCCATCGGGACGTCATGGCGTCACCGTCCCGACCGTGACGTTTCTGCCGGCACCCGGGTGAGGGTTCCGTCGGTCACCATCCACATGTCGTCCCAGCGTGCGTCGGCCGGCAGTGGGCTCGCCGTCGTGATGATCACCTGTCCGTCGGGGACGTGGGCAAGAAGCGCTCGCGCCCGGTCGGGGTCGAGCTCGGAAAGAACGTCGTCGAGGATGAGTACCGGTGGCGAACCGTGCGCCGCCCCGACGGCGCGGTGCACGGCAAGTCGCAGGGCGAGCGCCATCGTGCGTTGCTCCCCCTGGGAGGCAGCCACTCGTGTCGGCAATCCGTTCACCGACATGACGACGTCATCGCGGTGCGGACCAACCGACGTCGTGCCCCGACGCATGTCCTCGTCACGTGCGCTCCTGATGTTTTCGGCCAGACCTGGATCGCTCCACGCGGATTCGATCGTCACGTCGACGTTGCTCGGTTCACCCGCGAGGTCGTCGTATGCCTGCGTCACGACGTCGCGCACGCCGTCAAGAACTCGGTTGCGCACGTCGGCCAGTTCACCCGCCGCCGTGACGAATGCGTCGTCCCATGCATCGAGCGTCGCGATCTCCTCGCGCGACGGACGAAAACCCATGTCCTTGAGCAACGCATTGCGTTGCCGCAACGTTCGTTCGAAATCCGCCACGATCGACGCGTGCGACGGTTGCAGGGCGACGACGGCATCGTCCAGCCATTCGCGACGCAATGACGGCGACCCTTTGATGATCGACAAATCGTCCGGGGAAAACACCGTGACGCGTGCAACCCCGAGGAGATCGCGCATACGAGTGAGGCTCTTGCGGTTCACCTGGATTCGGCCGCGGCCAGTGCGCGGAATCTCCGCCTCGACGAGGAACTCACGTCCGTCGTCGTGGAGGATCGTCGCCCGCACGACGGCGGTGTCGCACCCAGTACGCACTAAGGCGTCGTTCGACACGCCGCGGAAGGATTTCGTCGTTGCCAGATAACCGAGCGATTCGGCGATGTTCGTCTTTCCGTGTCCGTTACCGCCGATGAACACCGTTATGCCGCGGGAGAAAGAGATCGTTGCGTGCTCGTAGTTGCGGAAGTTGCGCAACTCCAGCGACGTGACGATCACTGGGTAAGACGCTGCGGCATGACGAGATACAGGTAGCCCGGCGAGTCGGGACCGCGCAACACCGCCGGTTTCACCGGATCGGTCGTTTCGATCATCAACTGTTCACCGGCCACGGCGTCGATACCCGCGGCGAGGTAATCGGGGTTGAAGCCGATCGTCATCGGCGTTCCTTCGAGGGTTGCGTCGAGTACTTCGATCGTTTCACCGATCTCGTTCGTCACGACGGACAACTTCAACGAGTCACCCGTCATTTCGAGACGCACCGGGGTCGTTTCACGCGCGAATACCTTTGCCCGGCGCACCGCATCGAGAAGTTGTTCACGGTTGACGTTGAGGCGGTTCGGATAACTCGGCTGGATGAGCTGTTTGTAGTTGGGGAACTCAACGTCGAGCAACGTCGTCGACAACGTCGCGTTGCCGATGATGAACGTGGCGCGTTCGGGCGAGAGCCGGTAGGTGATCGAGTCGTGCGCCTTGATCAACCGGCGCAACTCGTCGAGTGCACGCTTCGGTGCGATGATTCGCGACTCCCCCGTCAATGAACTCTCGGGAACGGTGCGCACCGCGAGACGGTACGAATCGGTGGCGACGAACGTCAATCCCTCGGCTTGTGACGATACGAGGACGCCGGTGAGGGCGAGCCGTTGCATATCGTCGCTCGCGGCTCGTACGACCTGTCGCAGTGCCTCGCCGAACACGGATGCGGAAATCGTTCCGTCGACCGCAGACGCCGTGAGAATTTTCGGGAAGTCCGCCGCGGCATACGTCGGAACCGAGGTTTTCGATCGGCCGGCCTCGACGGTGACGATGTCGTTGGCGACACCGAACGTCACTTTGCCCTCCGGCAAACCACGCACGACGTCGCTCAGCAGCTTCGCGTTGACGACACAGACGCCGTCCTTTTGGCCTCCGACTGCGAGAGTGATTTGCAACGACAGTTCCTTGTCCGTGCACGACAGCGTGAGATCGTCACCGTGCAACTGCAACTCGACCCCCGACAAGGCCGGCATCGCATTGTTCCGCGTGGATGCAACCCGGGACACGTCCCCCAATGCCTCGGCCAATACTTCGCGTTCGACCCGGAATTTCATCGTGATGTCCTCGTCTGGGAAATGACGGCAGGGTTGCCGTTATCGGAATTGTCTGAAGTGGATATATCGGTAATGACGGTAATAACACCTGTGGATTGTGGATAACCGCGGGATTCCCCAGCGTAGATGCGGGGTTCGTACCTCCGGGGAACTCCCACAGATCCGACATCTTGCAGCCGTGTCACTTCGCCGCGGTGGAGAACGACGGCGTTGTCCACACGTTGTCCACCCGTCCGACGGAGCTCTGCACAGCGCCGTCCACCGGTGCTTGGGGCGTCGTATACGAACGGCATCGGTCAGGCCGTCTTGAACAAACGGATGAGCTCGGTCACCTGGTCAAACACCTGTTTCCGGTCTTTCATCACGTGCTGGGTCTTTTCCACCGCATGGATGACGGTCGTGTGGTCACGGCCGCCGAACAAGCGCGCGATTGCGGGGTACGACAGATCGGTGAGCTCACGGAACACGTACATGGCGGTCTGGCGGGCCGTGACGATCGGACGTTGTCGGCTGCGACCTTTGATCGCGTCGACGCTCACCCCGAGGAAGTCGCAGATCTCGGCGAGCAGTTGTTCTTCCGTGCGTTGTTTGCCGGGACGGCGTGAGACGAGATCGGCGAGAAGTTCACGGGCGAGATCGACGTCGATGTCGGTTTTGTTCAGTGACGCGTACGCGGCGATCCTGATGAGTGCACCCTCGAGTTCGCGAATGTTCGTCGTGACGTTCGACGCGATGAATTCGAGGACCTCGTGCGAGGCGCTCAGTCGTTCACGCTCGGCTTTGTTTCGCAGGATCGCCAGTCGCGTTTCGACGTCCGGGGGCTGAATGTCGGTGATGAGACCCCAACGGAATCGCCCACGCAACCGGTCTTCCAGGGTGGGAATGGCGTCGGGAACCCGGTCACTGGAAATGACGATCTGCTTGTTCGATCCGTGCAACGAGTTGAAGGTGTGGAAGAACTCCTCCTGCAACCCTTCCTTGCCCTCCATGAACTGGATGTCGTCGATGAGCAGCACGTCCACTTCGCGGTAGCGGCGCTTGAACGCCGTGATGCTGTTGTTGCGGATGCCGTCGACGTATTCGTTGAGGAAGCTCTCCGTCGAGACGTACCGCACCTCGTAATTCGGGTAGTGCTCATGGACGTACGAACCGATGGCGTGGAGCAGGTGCGTCTTTCCGAGTCCGGCCGAGCCGTAGATGAACAACGGGTTGTACGAACGACCCGGTGTCTCGGCGACACGTTGCGCCGCGGCAAGGGCGAACTGGTTGGACGCACCCTTCACGAAGGTGTCGAAGGTGTAGCGCGGATTCAAACCGATGGCTTGACCCCGCCCCGACCGTGTCGGCAGGCGCGGGATCGATGCCGGCATCGACGCATCGTCGCGCGGGGTGACAACCGGGTCGGGTGACGTCGTCACGGAAGCGCCGGCAGTGCGGTCGACTCCGAGCAGATCGGTTGCCCGACGGACATCGACGCTCAAGGTGTGGCTGCTTGCCCCGACTTCGTCGAGGGCGTCGCGCACGAGGGACATGTACCGCGTGAGGACCCGGTCGCGGACAAACGCATTCGGAACGTTGAGCTGCAGGCTCATCGTTCCCCCGGTTTTTGCGGTCCCACTGTGGCTATCGACGACGATGTCGTTGAACGTCGAGAACCACACGGCCTCGGAGACCTGGCTACGCAGGACAACGGAGGCACGCTGCCAAATGTTGTGGGGGTCGGCGTCGGTGCGCTCTTCGCGCACTCCCTCGCTGTTGTCCATCGCCGTCATGTCAAACCTTTCGTCCTATTGCTCGCGTACGCGTGTCTCACTTGGAGATCCCCACCCGTATGGCAGGGATGCTGACCAGCGGGTAAGGACTCGGCAAAGTAGCAGCGTTGTCCACAGGTGGGAAAGAGAAGAATGACATCGACGTCATTTGTCCACAGGTTGGGGGTCGTCGTTGGTTGCCCATCTCAAGCCGCAGCCCTAGCCTTGGGGCGTTGCTTCCAATCGCCTTGTAAGTGACGTCAGGAGAGAGGCGTGAAACGAACGTTCCAACCCAGCAAGCGGCGCCGCGCCAAAAAACACGGTTTTCGCCAGCGAATGAGCACCAAAGCCGGTCGAGCTGTCTTGAAGTCCCGCCGCGCCAAGGGCCGCGCGCGACTGTCTGCTTGATCGAACGGATCAGTCACCGCGACTCCTTCCGCCGCCTCTACGAGGCCGGACTCGTTATTCGTCGTGGGGGCATGTCATGCCGCTGGATACCCGACCCCTCTCTCCTTCACCCGAAGGTCGCCTACGCCCTATCCCGACAGGTGGGCTCCGCCGTGCGACGCAACCGCCTCCGCCGTCAACTTCGTGCAATTGTGAACTCTTGCGCACAGGAGATTCCGTCGGGGTGGATACTTCTCTCCCTGTCCCCACGGTTGTCCACAGCGTCGACGGAGCAGCTGCGGCTGTTGTTTACGGAGATTCTCGGGCAATTGAGGGTGTCGGCAGCGCCGGTGTCATGACCCCACGGAGGTTCCCCCACACCCTGTGGACACGATGTGCACAGCGTCTTCAAGGGATCGCCCTGCGCGCCATTGAGTGGTACCAGGGTCAGCGCGAGGGTGCCGTGTCGCCGTGCCGCTTCTTTCCTTCGTGTTCCGAGTATTCGCATGAGGCGATCAGTACCCACGGTGTCGGCCGGGGTATCTGGCTCACCGTGCGTCGGTTGAGCCGCTGCCGACCGTTCGGACCCTCTGGTTTCGATCCGGTCCCCGAACCTCGCCACGGACGCCCACACGGGCACGCAAAGGAGCATCGTCATGTTTGAAATCGTCGCCCGGGTGGTCAACTGGGTCTACGGCTGGAGCGGCGATTACGCCGTCTCCATCGGTTTCATGGCGGTTCTCGTCATGGCCCTGCTCACGCCGCTCACCTTGAAGAGCACGAAGGGCATGCTCCAGATGCAGCGTTTGCAGCCCGAATTGCGCCGCATCCAACTCGAGCACCGCGGTGACCGCCAGAAGTTGAACGAAGAAATGATGCGCCTGTATCAGGAAAACAAGGTGAACCCTCTTGCTTCGTGTTTGCCGCTCGTGGCACAGATGCCGGTGTTCATCATCATGTTCCGGATCCTGCACGGGTTGACGTACATCCCCGAGGGATCGACGACGTTCGCACCGAAGTATCTCGATTCGGGCTCGGAGTTGTACCGGTCGTTGAGTGGCAAGAGCGAGATGCTTTCGATCGGCATCGATCTCGCGGCGCGACCCCTCGACGTCATGCGCACCGACTTCGCGCGCGGTCTCATCTATGCGGGACTCGTCGTGTTGCTCGCGCTGCTGTATCTCGTGCAGCAGAAGATGGTGGCATCGCGCACCGTGTCGCCGACGATGTCGGCTGCGCAACAGAAGTTGCTCCAGTACCTGCCCGTTGCGTTCGCGGTGTTCCAGGTGGTGCTACCGACCGGACTCATCGTGTACTACATGGTGCAAGCGGTGATTCGCATCATCCAGCAGTGGTACATCACGAAGCGCTTTTACGGTCGTGACGACTCGATCGGTCGACAGGCGCAGGCGGCGAGTGCGCAGGCCCGCGAGATCGCAGCTGAGGACAAGAAACAGCGAAAAGCCGAGGAAAAACGCGGTTCTTCGACCCCCGATTCGTTCACGAGCAAGCGTGTCACGCCGCCTAAAGGCCAGCCGGCGAAGGGTCGTGTGACACCGAAGCCGCAGCCACCGCGTCGCCAGTCCGATTCGTCGCGCCGACCGAAGCCCCCGAAGCGCTGACCAGACAACACAAGAAGAACACGTTCGATACACAAGAAAGAAGGATGATGACGATGGAATGGGTGACGATCACCGCCGCAACATTGGACGATGCGAAGAACCTCGCACTCGATCAACTCGGTGTTGCTGCCGAGGATGCCGAGTTCGAAATTCTCGAGGAACCGAAGCAAGGTTTGTTCGGTCGCATGCGCGGCGAAGCCCGCGTACGCGCACGAGTTCGCCCGACGAGTGCGCGGGCGAAAGCTCCGCGTCGTGAAGCGCGTCGCGAGCGCGGCCCGCGCAACGACCGCGGCGGCGATTCCCGTTCGTCCCGCTCGTCACGTCAGCGCTCCGGTGAACGTCGCCAGCGCGACACCGATCGTGACTCGGGTCGCGAGTCGGGTCGCGAGACGGGACGTGATGACGCACGTGCTGCGCGCCGTGATGACGCGCCAAAGGTGCCCGTCACCACGGTGAGTGAAGCTGCCACCACTTTTCTTCAGGGTGTGATGGATGCTGCCGGACTGCGAGCAACGGTGACGGCAACCGTGGAGGGCGAGGAAATCGATATCTCCGTTGCCGGTGACGATCTCACGGTGTTTGTCGGCCCGAAGGGTGCGACGTTGACGGCCCTGCAGGATCTCACCCGCGTCGTCAGCCAGCGTCGTCTCGGTGACCACGACACGCGGTTGCGGATCGACGTTGGTGGATATCGCGAGCGCCGTCGTGAAGCCCTCGGTCGTTTTGCGATGAAGGTTGCCCAGGACGTCATGGAGTCGGGTACCCCTCGCATCCTCGAGCCGATGAACTCGGCCGATCGCAAGATCGTTCACGACACTCTTGCCACGGTCGCTGAGGTCGTCACGCACTCCGAAGGTGATGACCCGTTCCGTCGCGTCGTCGTTTCTCTTGCCCCGCAGGCTCAGCGCGCCGACGACACGGATGCTGACGACACCGGGTCTGAAGACACGGGATTCTGAACACACGGAATTCTCAACACGTAGGCGACAACTGAGTCTCGCGAATCGCGTGCGGTGTATGCCGCGCCGGTCGATCGCGTGAGGACGAGCATCTACGCTATGAGGCGTGCTGACCCCTGACGTTGCGCGTGCAACGCTCGAGCGCTTGTTGCGCGAGGCGCAACGGATCGGCATGCTCGGTGCCCGCCCCATTCCCGAGGTCATTGCCCACGCCGAGTCGTTCGTGTCGGCGCTGCCCGACGACGTGCGGACAATCGTCGATCTCGGCACGGGCGCGGGCGTTCCCGGACTCATACTGGCCGTTGCCCGGCCCCATTTGCGGGTGACGATGGTCGACCGGCGGGAAAAACGAACGGATTTCGTTCACCGTGCGATTCGCGCCCTTGACCTTCATGACACGGCACGGGTCGTCTGCGCCGATGTCGAGACCCTGACGAATGATCGCCACTGGATGGGCAGTTTCGACGCTGCGGTCAGTCGAGGGTTCGCCGCCCCATATACGACCGTGTTGTGGGCCGCGCGCCTTGTCCGCCCCGGAGGGTGGGTTCTCGTCAGTGAACCACCCGCCTCCGCGGCGAATCGCTGGGAACCACGGCAGCTTGCGGCTATCGGCGTCTCTCTCCCTACCCGTCATGGTGCTGTCGCCGTGTTCCACGTGGAACATCGAGATCCCTCCGGCGGAACACCGACAGATCCGTCTCGTCCAGCCGTCGCCTAGGTCACGACTGTGCGGGCTGCCGCACCCAACCGTCGATCGCAACTCATTGGGGTGGTGGTTCCACGTGGAACATCGGGATCCGTCCGCGGGAACACCGGGGAGCACCAGCCCACCCCTTCCGTTCCCGTACACCACGGCACCGCAGAGCCCCTGGGAACCGACGCGACCCCTTCGGGCCCACAATGACGATGTTCCACGTGGAACACATCCCCCGCCCCGACTATAGGAACGGGTAGTTTGGCCGTGTGGCAGACACTGCATCCCGCGCCCGAGTGATCGCCATGGCGAACCAAAAAGGCGGTGTCGGCAAGACGACCGCAACGGTGAACATTGGTGCGGCATTGGCGGAGCTGGGGCATCGTGTTCTCATCATTGACCTCGACCCGCAAGGGAATGCGTCATCGAGCCTTGGTCTCGTGCCTGCATCACTTCAAGTGAGCGTGTACGACGTCTTATTGCAGGATCTTCCGCTCGAGAATTGTGTCGAAGCTACGGCTGTGCGCGGTTTGTTCATTGCGCCGTCGAACCTCAATCTGGCTGGCGCGGAAATCGAACTCGTACCGATGATGGGGCGCGAAACACGTCTGCGCCGTGCCATTGACGGTGTGGCGGATCACTACACCTTCGTGCTCATTGACTGTCCGCCATCGCTCGGTTTGCTGACGATCAACGCGCTCACCGCCGCTGATGAAGTTCTCGTCCCCATGCAATGCGAGTACATCGCGGTTGAAGGCATGGTGCAGCTCGATCAGAACGTCGATCTCGTCCGGGCAAATCTCAACCCTCGCCTGCACATTTCGATGGTTCTGCTCCAGATGTACGACGCGCGCACGAAGTTGTCCCAAGACGTCGTCGAAGAGGTGCGCAAGCATCCGACGTGGGGTCCGAAGACCTTGAAGACGGTGATTCCACGCACCGTTCGCATTGCCGAGGCTCCGAGTTACGGCAAACCCGTCATCACCTTCGATCCGACATCGGTCGGCGCGAAGGCCTACCGTGAAGCTGCAAAGGAGATCGCCGCATGGCAGGAATGAATCGCAATCGCGGTCTCTCCGCTCTCATCCCTACCGGAGGGTCGACGCCACCCACCGGGCAGGGATTTGCCCAGATTGCTGTCGAGCTCATCGACCCCAATCCGCACCAACCACGGACCCGATTCGACGAAGAGAGCCTCGACGAACTCGCCGCATCGATCGGTGCGCTCGGCGTCCTTCAGCCGGTCCTGTTGCGCAAGGCCACGGATGGCCGATACCAGCTCATCGCCGGGGAGCGCCGTCTGCGCGCAGCGAAGAAAGCCGGCCTCAGCGCCATTCCGGCGATCATTCGTGACGCCGACGACGTCAACAGTGCTGAACAAGCACTGGTGGAAAATCTTCACCGAGCGGATCTCAGTCCACTCGAAGAAGCTGCGGCGTACAAGCAACTCCTCGAGGACTTTGCCCTCACGCATGATCAAGTGGCGACGCGAGTCGGCAAGAGCCGCACGTCGATCACGAACGCACTGCGACTCCTCACTCTTCCCGTAGCCGTGCAGCAGTTGGTCGCCGACGGGCGACTCACCGCCGGGCACGCCAAGGCGCTGCTCGGGGTGGCCACGCGCCAGGAGCAGGAGCGTCTCGCCGCACGCGTCGTCGCCGAGGGGCTGTCGGTCCGAGCGACCGAACAGGCGGTGTTTGACAGCCATGGTGTGTCGGCACGCAGTGGGACGACGACGTCATCGTCGCGGTCGTCGAATCCCGGCTCGGCAACGGTCGTTCCGACTGCCGCATACGCCGAAGTCGCTGCGCTTCTCGGCGAGCAACTTGCGACGCGTGTTCAGGTTCATCCGCCGCGGGGGACGACCCGGCGCGGTCAGCTGGTCATTGATTTCGCCGACATCGACGACCTTGAGCGCCTGTCACGGGTCATCCTCGACTGACGACTACGCAACGTGGTGACCCCACCACGTCAAGACCTCACCGTTTTGTGGAGGTCGAGGGTGAGGTGGACG
>Ga0255182_1001582_pt1 | contig 11550 bp, 13 predicted proteins | sample Atl_UVDOM_RepA_8_FD_188420 | JGI IMG/M metagenome (GOLD analysis project Ga0255182, IMG submission 188420) | Freshwater microbial communities from Altamaha River, Georgia, United States - Atl_UVDOM_RepA_8d | ecosystem: Environmental > Aquatic > Freshwater > River | place: USA: Georgia... | reverse complement strand
CCAATCTAGAGTGCGGGTTGTGTATTCGTCTATGACGACATTAAACGATCCGCCAAGGCCGCTAGCTATTTCGACCATCAGTGCTCCCGCAAAAACAATCAACAAAGACGCCCATAACGATTTTACGACAATTTTTGTGGATCTAATATCATTTAATCTTAACTCTTCTAATGAGTTTTCAATTTTATTAATGACAAACTTTAACTCCTGAAAGTGTTCTTTAAATTTATCTTTTAACTCTTGCTGTTTAGTTCTTGTCAGTGAATTAAATCCCGGAAAGTTTCTTTTGGTACGAATCGCAAAAATCAAATCAATTGAATGCTGAACGTATCTCTCAATTTTAAGCCGAAAGGTCGGATAAGGAGAATCCTTTTCAAGGAATTCTTTCAAGTACTTAATGGCACGGTCATATTCTTCATTGATAACAAAAGTCAGAACATTATAACGAAGAGTATCTGGCCGACCCAAGTCAGAGATATCTAAATCATGAGGACTTCGCCGTTCTTCTTTTGCTGCTGCCATAGTGACCTTATCGGATCGTTTCAGAAAAACTAAACCACAGTCCTTGGTCTAGTTTTTGATTTTATGTTACATGCGTATCCAAAAATTTGTTTGGCTTAAAGTCCAGGTGTGCTATCCTATAAAGGACTTCACGGAGGAAGTTATGGATTTTTCACTCGAACATTTAGAAATTGAATCTGATACAAGACTTAAAACCTCTCAAAGCGAGATCTCTGCTCCATCTCAATTTCAAGTTCTAGACGATCTTTATAAACAGATTGATGATCTCCAAGACAAATTGAAATTGAATTATCGAAAGCTGATGCTTTTCGAAGCTGAAAACGAAAAGCTGAATCAAGAGAAAAACAAACTTTTTTTCGAATCTAAATCACATGCAGAGCAAAATGAATTACTGATAGGCAAATTAAACAGCTTAGAATTTGCTTATAATAAAATCGAAGAAGATCTGCAGTTTAAGAATCAAAAGGTCGAAACCCTTGAAAAACTCAGCGCTACACAAGCCGTTGACCTTAAGCGACTGACTAAATTTTACGACAAAATTCAGAATATCATTAAACCTCACGTCCAAGGACTAAAAGATCAGATTCAATCCCAAAAAAACGAGATTGAGTCCTACCAAAAATCAACTTTCGCGTTACAAAGTTTAAATTCAGAAGCTGTTCAAAAAATTGATGAGTTAAAAGCCGAGCTTATCAAAACTCAAAATCAGTATAAAGCCGAAAAAAATAATTTTATTCAGTCTTATGAAGAGCAAATTCATTTTTTATCGAAAGAAATCGTCAGCCACCAAGAAAATATTCAATTATTACAATCTGAAATTTTCAGACTCAAAAAAATGACTGAGAATAAACATTTTATCGAGAATGAACTTGTGCGCTTTAAACGAGAAAGCTCTGAACAACTTCAAACTATTTCTGAATTAAAATTAAGATTAAATAACTCGCAAAACGAATTGTTAAAAAATCAGGAATCCCAAAGCCAGCTCACAACTCAACTTGGACATCTTGAAGTTTTACAGAATCAAACAGCTGAAAACTTGGAAGCGACTCGCCGCCAGTTATCAGCCAAAATAGATGAAGTTGATCAACTCAATCTACGACTAAAAATGTTAGAGAAATTAAATACGAGTTTGAGCCAATCGACTACAACATCTCAAAATTCTTAATAGCTTCAGACAGAGTTGAAAAATGCTTTAAATGTGTAAGGCCTTTCAACTCGAGTAATCGGTGAAAATCAGCATTCAATCCGACAACTTTGGCCTGCGGAATCAAGTTAATCGACTCAAAAAAAGTGGCCAAATTTGCAGAGGCTGTGAAAGCCAGGTTATTCAGACAAAAGATGACTTTTTTATCAGCTAAATTATTCGCACAAATATCACGAAATGGCTTATTCTGATCTGGCTCGATTCGTCCTGTTACTTCAACAACCATTAATTCACCTACATGATAGTACTTTGCATTCATCATAGCCCGATCCCCTTTCAACACGTTTCGGCTGATTCTGTAAAAATTAAACTAGCTTTTAGTCTGAAATTACTTCTAAAATATGAGAGTGATTTGGCTATTTCGATTGACCTTCATCTTGATGCTTTTGCTGACTTCGACTTTGTTTGCACAAACACCGCATTCTGCACGAATAGCGGGTTTTACAATTACAGCAGATAGTCTTTCTCGCGATCTCGACAAAAATATGCTTTTTCTCGAAGGCAATGTCACTATTACTTACAAAGAACAACATTTTAGCGCTCAGTATGTGGAAGTTAATTTTAATAAAAAAATCGCTACACTCAAAGGCCAAGTCCGTATAGTGACACCCGAAGCTGAAATCGGTGGCGAAGAAATTCAATTGGATTATTTATCTGATCAATCCCTCATTCTCAATGGATACGTTCAATCGAATAATATTCGCTTCCAAGGACGTTATCTAGAGCAACAATCACAAAAAGAATTTTTTGTTTTAAATGCGGACTACACCACTTGCAGTAACTGCCCCGCTACTTGGAGTTTTGATGGTACTCAAATCAAGGCTGAACTCGGCGGATATGCTTTTATTAAAAATGCTTTTTTGCGCGTCGGGGGAGTTCCTATTTTTTGGTTGCCCTACCTAATGGTTCCTTTGAAAAACGAACGTCAATCTGGTTTACTCAATCCTGAGTTTGGATATATTCAAAATCGTAAATTCGTTTTCAATCAAAGTCTTTTTTGGGCTATAGACCGATCCCAAGACATGACTTTTACCTTGAAAAATTACGAGCTGGGCGGACTTAAACAATTGGTCGAGTATCGCTACGCTCTTTCTGAACAGAGTTTTGGACAAGTCAATGCTGCCCACATGAGCGACAACCTATTTCGTTCCTCATCCAGATATAACTATTTTCGCGATTCGACTCATCAAAACGACAGCTTTAATCGCTGGTCACTCAAAAGTTATCAACAAAACGAAATCTCTGATATCCAAAAAATCAGAATGAATTTAAATCTAGTCAGTGATCTGCAATATCCTAAGGATTTCTTTGACGAATTTAAGACCTACTCTGATAGCGGACTCGAAAATTCAATTTCTTACACTCACACTCAAGATCATACTTTATTTAATTTAAATGCTACCTACTTCCGTCATCTACTTGAAGCCAATCCTCTGGCCGATAACAGCGCCGCGGTTCACAAGTTACCTGAATTAAAAATCGATTCAACCTTACAAAGAATTTCAACTTCGCCGTTTTATTACAAAGTCAGTTTTGAAGGGACACAGTTTTACAGAACAAAATCCTATGACGATATCAGCACCGATACTGAAGGTCAAAAATACGTCAGCAACCAATCGAACAATCCTCGATGTGACAACACACTCAGTCCCAACTCAACTTCAGACGACTGTATCAAAACAGACGATGGAGTTTTCGACGACGACAAAGATTTAATCCGAACTGGACAACGACTTTTGTTAAAATCTTCTCTCACAACGGAAACGGCGACAATTGGTTCTGCTGTCAACATTACTCCGCAATTAACCTACAGTTTGTCACAATACTATTTTCCCGTGGGCCAAGAACGTGAAAATTCACGACAATATTTGCAGTTCGACGTTCTATCTCGCAGCAAACTTTACCGAATCTACGAATCCAAAGATGACACTGACTCTGAAATAAAACGAAAATTCAAACACGAATTTATTCCCGAACTTTCTTACACTTGGATCCCTTGGATTGAACAAGACTCTCATCCTTTTTTCGGCAACACCGTTGGCAGCGAAGCGCCGTTTTCTTCCAGAAGTATTATTTCAGATAGTGATCTCAAAAATAACTACGGCGTCCAGTACGACTACGAAGATCGTCTGTACGATCGTCATTTGCTGACTTTAACTCTTCTGAACCGAGTCATTCGCAAAAAAATTTCAGACAGCAGTTATAAAACTGTTTTTGATTTTCGACTTTCGCAATCTTATGATCTTTATCAATCGACTATGGGAATTAATAAAGGACAACCTTTGTCCGATCTCGTGGGCAATACGAACTTATACCTCGAAGAATTCACTATCTCTAACCAGTTCAATTACTATCCTTATTTATCAGCGACGAACTCTTCGACCACTCTGACTTATTTAAACTCCAGCCAACAGTATTTTAAGGTCGGCTATATTTCTAAAAGAACAGAAGACCCCAAACAGGATGACGTCAGCTTTGCAATTGGCTTTGTAACTAATTATATTAATTTATTAACAGGTGTTATTATCGATACCAGTGAAAATCGCCAGTCAGACTCTCGTCTTAAAAAGCATTCTTTGATTGCCCAGTTAAAACCACCAGGCGAATGTTGGGCCGTTAATTTTTACCGAGATCAAAAGGTCGGCCTTGATGCTGAGTGGAAAGTTCGCTTCGATTTCTCTTTTGATGGTAAACCGACCAAAGTGATCCCTCCCGCCGAGCTGAATATCAACTAAAGAAAATTTCATTACTCATTAATATTCACAAATCGACAGCAACCATTTTTATCCACATAAACGATATAAGCACTGACATCGCCATATTTTTTCTGACAGTAGAGCCAATTCAATTTCATTCGATGGATCTGGTCGAGCTTTACTCGTTCAAAAATGCGCCAATCGTTGTCCAAATATTTCACTTCAAAAATAAAATGACGACTCCCTTGTCGAGCAAACACATCCACCTCACCATGTGGCATTCGAATACGTTGTTGCAGAACTTGAATTTTTTTGGATTCTAAAAGACGTATAAAGGTATTTTCAGCCCAAAGCCCACGCTCTTGATTAGAGATGCTCTTTGACCCCGCCGAATGTTTTACGATGTGTTTGAAGGACTCCATATTGCGCAATAGCCTTTCTGTGCAATTCTGTCCCGTAACCTTTATGATCAGCAAAACCATATTCTGGATACTGTTTAGAAAAGTCCTTCATTATATGATCACGTTCAACTTTTGCCAAAATAGATGCTGCAGATATTTGTTTCACCTGAGCATCCCCTCCAATGACAAAAGCCTGTTGTGACAATTCAATTTTCGGATCCAAGTCAGGGATCACGTCTCGACCATCCACCAAAATATAGACTTCATTTTTTGGAATTTGATATTTCGAAATAAGACCTAATACGGCTCGCTTCATCGCTAGCAGGGTCGCCTGTCGAATATTTAATTCGTCAATTTCCTCTACGGATGAGTAGGCCACGTGAAACAAATGACTTTGTTTAATTTCAGATGAAATGACTTCACGTTTAGGTTCTGCAATTTTTTTGGAATCGATATAAGATTTTAAATTCTCTTCAGATAAGTTTTCAGGCTTAAATACAACAGCGCCGGCACAAACTGGACCGGCGATGCATCCTCGACCGACTTCATCTACGCCTACAATGTACTTGTAGGCTTTAGAGATCTCTTCGAGATTAATATTTTGTGGCGTTTTTTGACTACGCTTTAGCTTCATCAGTTGAAGATGAAGAAGAAGGTGTCGCTAATTCAGACTCGATACGAGCTGCTTTACCATCTAAACCACGTAAGTAATAAAGTTTTGCACGGCGAACTTTACCAACAGAAACTAATTCAACTGAATCGATTGATGGAGAGTTGAATGGAAAAGTTCTTTCAACACCAACACCCGCAGAAATTTTACGAACTGTAAAAGTTTTGTGAGAGTGACCTTGAATCTTAGTTACAACGCCTTTGTAAAGCTGAACGCGCTCTTTTTCACCTTCGATAACTTTAACGTAAACGTTAACTGTATCACCTGGCGTAAAGTTAGCAATTTTAGGATTTGTAGTTTTAGCGCGAGTTACGCGACGAACTAAGTTAGTCTCTACATTCGAAGATGTTGTTTTAGCAGATTTTTTTGTTTTTGCAGTTCCAGCTTTAGCCATAGTTTTATCCCTTAATTAACCTTAATTTTTTAAAAATTCCTTCGTTCAATCTTTGAAAGATTTAATGTGTTATCACGTCCCCATTAATCGGTCAAGACAGATACTTACAGCAGATCGAACACTGAGGTGTCGATAATCGTCAAAAGAGTCTCCCTTAATGGGATCTAAGACAGCATAACAACTCTTCATGAAATCATGCGTCAATCCAAATCCAGTCCCGAAGACCAAGATATAGGGCTCATCTGTTGTATAGAGCTCCTGCTTAAATCGTGAAAATGTAAATTTTTCCTGCCCCGGCAATGCTCGAGCATGAGTGGCAACAATTCGTGCATTAGGATATCCCCAGTCTTGCTTTAACTTTTCGACATCCGAAATTGTTTTTACATCGACCAAAGCCGTTTTTCTCATGGGATTAAACTTAGCCCCTTCGCCTGTTCGCCAGTGATCTAATACCCGATCCACAAACATTTGCTGATCTTGATTCGGATGAACAATATAATAACGATCGACACCATAGACACGGCAGGCCCGAGCGATATCATGGATATCGAAGTGGGTCACATTCGTCGCAACGAGGTCACCTTGGCGGTCAATTGTCGGATAATGCAAAAGAGCCACAGCCAGCGGCGCTTTACGATCTTTAGACTTTAAATTTGATTGAATTTGTTTCTCCAAAAAATAATCACTTTCTTTGTTCGATTTCAGCCGCTAAATCTTGGATACCCAAAGCTTCTCGCTCAGTCTGACTGATTTTGTTATAAAATTCTTGCACCTGTTTCCAGTCGATTTTTTGACCAACCAACAAATCAGGTCTTTTTTTCAGTGTGATCAAGTACGACATATTTTTTTTCCATGATTCTACGGCCTGATGATGGCCCGAGCTCAGAACAGCCGGAACAACTTGATCCTTCCAGTTCATCGGTCGAGTAAACTGCGGAGCCTCTAATAACCCCGCCATATCATCTGAAAAGCTATCTTGCTTGGTCGAATTAAAATCCCCTAGGACTCCTGGAACCAGTCTTGAAACAGATTCAGTGACGATCAAGGCGGCCAATTCACCACCCGATAAAATATAATCCCCCACTGAAATTTCGAGATCAACAGCCGATTGGATCAATCGGTGATCAATTCCACCATAACGTCCACAAATAAAGACCAAATGTTTTTCCTGAGACAATTCAGCGACTAAGTGTTGATCCAAACGACGCCCTTGTGGAGACAGATAAATGACTTTGCATTCAGCCGCTGGCGGATTCAAACTTTGCAAAGCTTGATAAACAGGCTCTGCCTCAATGACTACGCCATCGCCACCACCAAACGGTTTATCATCAACAGATTTGTAACTATTGGTTGAAAACTGACGTAAATCCAAAACAGAAAAATCCAACAATCCCTTTTTTTCAGCCTTGGACAGCAAAGCATCAGACAAGTAATGTCGAATTAAATCGGGAAATAATGTCACATAGGAAAATTTAATCTTCGGATTCATTGTTAATATCCAACAATCCTTCAGGTAAATTAGTAACAATCATTTTTTGTTCATGATTAATTTCCAAAACAAAATCGTCGACAAATGGAATATCCGCCATAAAACTGCGTCCGTTGAGGTGAACATTCACCTCCAATAAGTCTTGGATGCCATTGGAAGAAAAACCTTGGATTCGTCCTAATTCCCCTAAGGTCTTATCGACGATCAGATAATTTTCTATTTCGATTAAATACGGAGGTTCATCATCCGCAGACTGAAATAGATCTTTATTTACATAAACTTGATAACCAACTAATTTTTCAGACAAATTTCGATCTGATACGCCTTCCAAATGAACGATCAACCCATCTTTATAGGGTTTAATCATTTCAATTTCATAATTTTGAAAGGACTGATCTTCTTTTTGCAAAGTCAGCTGACAAGCTTGATCCATCCAAGAAACGTCCTTCGAAAAAATAATTAAGTACAAATCGCCACGAATACCATGAGCGCCTTTCACTTTTCCGACATGTCTGATTTCATTTTGCATATTTCACTTTATCATACAGAAACACACTGTTTCCAAGGGGTTATAACAATAATTTCAATTTATTTCACAATTTATAAAATAAAAAAGGAGCTATTCGCTCCTTTTAATAAGTTCACAATATTTAAAACTGAATTTACTCAACGATATCTAAGTGATAACGCTTATTTAATTTAGTTCCGGCAGCGCGAATAATTGTTCTCATTGCAGCTGCTGTTTTACCTTGTTTACCAATGACTTTACCTAAATCTTCTTTGTCCACTTTTAACGCCAACAATGTCGTTTGTTGACCAGGAATTTCATCAACATTCACGTTATCTGGTTTATCCACCAATGATTTAGCCATGTGCTCAACCAATTCTTTTAAATTATCCATCACATCCCCCAATAGAAATTTTTGACTTGGATGAATGCAGTTTGGCAAAACTTTGAACATTTCACAAGTAAATTCACTCTAGAAAATAAATATTTGTTGTTTAGTTGTTATTTAAAATAAAAATGCCCGAAATAACGGGCATTTTACGAAACACTGAATGTGTTTAAGACTAAAAATTAAGCTTTTTTCTGAGCGTTCTTGTTTTTAGTCTTAGCTGGTGATTTTTTACGAGCTGGTAAAGTCAATCCACCTAATTTTAATACGTGGCGAACTGTTTCTGAAGGTTGAGCACCTTTAGTTAACCATTCTTTGGCTTTTTCTACGTTCAATGTCACTTTAGTTTGTTTTCCCATTGGAGTTGGGATGTAAGTACCAAGAACTTCGATGAACTTACCAGTTACATATTTACGAGAATCAGCAACAGTGATTCTGTATTTTGGATCATGCTTTGAACCGACGCGAGCTAAACGAATTACGACCATGGGAACCTTTCCTTACTTAATATATAAAATCAAAGATACTTTTTTTATAACTTTAAATGCCAGAGATCAACCAAAATTTACTAAAAAACTAAAACGGGAATCCTCGGCCTCCGCCAAAGCCACCCGGTCGACCACCCATTGGGGGTTTTCCACCGCGACCTAACATGCCACCCATTCCCATCTTCATCAAGCCAGACATCATTTTCTTGGCCTCTTCGAACTGTTTAATGAGTTTATTGACATCTTGAACTTGAGTTCCTGAGCCCATAGCGATTCTTTGACGCCGCGAGCCATTGAGGATCCGATGATCCGTTCTCTCTTGAATCGTCATCGAACGAATGATGGCTTCAATTTTTTTAATCTCGTTATCTGGTGGAGTCATATTTTTCATCTGTTTTGAAATCTCGCCCATACCCGGTAAAAATTTCAACATCGATTCGATTCCGCCCAATTTTTTAAGCGATTGAATTTGCGCTAAAAAATCCTCTAGAGTGAATTCGTTGTTCATCATTTTACGAGCCGACTGTTCGGCTTCTTTGTGATCAATCACATCTTGGGCTTTTTCAACCAAAGTCAAAACATCGCCCATATCCAGAATTCGGCCGGCTAGACGATCTGGATGAAACACTTCCAGTGCAGATACTTTTTCCCCGATACCTAAGAACTTAATTGGAATTCCAGTCACTTCGCGAATTGAAAGCGCTGCTCCCCCACGCGCATCCCCATCGACTTTGGTTAACACCAAGCCGGTTAACTGCAAACGTTGGTGAAATGTTTCAGCCACATTGACTGATTGCTGACCTAACATCGCATCAGCCACCAGCAAGATTTCAGTCGGAGTAATGATCGATTTTAAATCGGATAATTCCTGCATTAATTGATCGTCAATTTGCAAACGACCCGCAGTATCTACCAAAAGAACATCCACCATTTCCGTTTTCGCCCAGTCTAGGGCCGCTTTTAAAATATCCTGGGGTTTATCGCCCACTTTTGAAGGATAACATAAAAAATTATTCTGCTTGGCTAATGTCATCAACTGATCAATCGCCGCTGGACGATAAACGTCGACAGGAACCAGGCCTACTTTTTTACCCAATTTTTGACGAATATACAGCGCTAGCTTCGCCGTCGATGTTGTTTTACCGGCACCTTGTAAGCCAACCATCATAATGACAGAAGGTTTTTCACGGACATCGATATCGACTGCTCCACCACCTAAAGTCGACACAAGTTCGTCATGAACAATTTTAACAAATTGTTGACCCGGGTTTACGTTTTGTAAAACTTCGGCGCCGATGGCTTTTTGTTTTACTTTATCGATAAAATTTTTAACAACTTTAAAGTGAACATCGGCTTCTAGTAAGCTCATGCGAATTTCTTTGATCGCATCTTCGATGTTTGACTCAGAGATCTTATTTTGTCCCTTGAGCTTTTTAATCGATCCTAAAATTTTATCTGATAAGCTTTCAAAAATCATAAACCCTGTCTTATTGTATTATTTAAATACTGTTTCTAAAAAATGCTTTGAATACGCAAAAGATTTGATATCTGCTAATTGATTGTAAGCAGCCCCTTTTGAGTTATCATTGCCCGCAGCTTGTTCTGTAAAGCTGTGTACAGCATTTCCAAATTTAATTAATTCAAATTGAACCTTGTGGTCACGCATTTCTTTTTCAAAAGCGTTTAAATCTTTCTCAGCGACATAAGGATCATCGGCGCCGTGCAATGCAAGCACCTGAGCCTTAATATTAGCACCTTCTTGTGGGTTCAAGCTGTCTAAACCACCGTGAAAAGAAATAGCTCCTTTAATTTGAGAATTCGAACGAGCGGCTTCAAGCGCCCCTGTTCCGCCAAAGCAATATCCCAGAATCGCAGTTTTAGTCGTGTCCACTGATTTTTGCTTCAACATTTCTTTGTAAGCCAATTCGATTCTTTCGCGGAAAAGTTTACGATCTGTTTTGTATTTCGTCGCGAGCTCACCCGCTTCTTTAACCGATGTTGGACGAACTCCTTTACCGTAAATATCAGCGACAAAGACGTTGTAACCTAATTTGTGGAAACGTTCAGCTTGTTTTAAAGTTTCAGCCGTGACACCCATCCAGTTGTGAATGACTAAAATAGCCGGAGCTTTTGCTTTTTGAGCTGGTAAAAAATCACCAGCAAACTTTTGCTCACCTTGAGCATATTCATAGGTTTTGGCCGAAGCCATCACAGATACGAATAAAATTGCAATCATTGATAGACATTTTAACTTCATTGTTAATCTCCTTTTTTTGTTGTTCTAGTAAAATAATATGAGCGCTACCAACGACTAAAGGAACCTTTTTTCAATGAAATTTGCGCCATAACATAGGTCACAGCTACGGCGATCAGCGTCACCAAAACGGAATGCATCAATTCGACGTCAGAAACACCTAATACTGAATAACGAAAGCCATTGATCAAATAAAAAAGTGGATTGAGATGACAAAGCCTTTGCCAAAACGGATGAAGACTTTCGACTGAAATGAAAACTCCCCCTAAATACGTTAATGGTAATAAAATAAATGTCGAAAATGCTGACAACTGATCAAAAGTCTTTGCCAAAAATGCCACAAAGATACCACAGAAAGAAAAAATCAAACCACCAACAACAATAAAATAAATCGTCCAAAACGGATGAACGATTCCTAAAAATTCATTTCTTTGCATGTAGTAAAATGTCAGTCCCACAAAACCAGTGACCAACGCCACCATCGCACCTCGGATGATACCACCTATTCCCATCGCCCAGATGATTTGATTGTGGGT
>Ga0255182_1001581_pt1 | contig 11556 bp, 11 predicted proteins | sample Atl_UVDOM_RepA_8_FD_188420 | JGI IMG/M metagenome (GOLD analysis project Ga0255182, IMG submission 188420) | Freshwater microbial communities from Altamaha River, Georgia, United States - Atl_UVDOM_RepA_8d | ecosystem: Environmental > Aquatic > Freshwater > River | place: USA: Georgia... | reverse complement strand
GCGGCACGTCGAGGATGGTCAGCACCGACTCGACGTCCGGCAGCGCGCCGAGGTCGGCTCGAATCGATGCGATGAGTGCGCGCGACGAAGGACTGAACAGTGATTCCTCAGGCTGCACGGTCACGAACAGGAAGTCGTGGCTCGGGTAGCGCTTGCCGAGTTCCCGGTAGCGCTGCAGGTCGTGGTCGTCTTCGAGCAGCAGCGAGTCCGCGGAGGCATCCACGCGGAACTTCGGAATACCGGTGGCGAAGACGAGCAGCAGTGCCGCCATGACCACCAGGGTGGACCGGGGATTGGCGAGTACGACGCGATCGAAGAGCGCGGATAGGGCTCGTGTCATGAGTAGAGAAAGGTATTCTGGGGCCAGGGTCGGCAGCGGCAGTTTATTGCACGGGGCGCGCGGCGGCCAGTCGGATACGCCGCCATCTCACCCCCGTCCACGGCGGTCCTGGTGGCCGGGCCGTGCGGCTAGCCGGGCGTGCCGGTGCACGCCGCGCGTCCGGTTGATTGACGCTTGCACAGGGGCGAGTAGTCTGGTGATGCACGGAACCCGTGCAGCGGGCGGTGGCGCCTTGAGATGTTGCCCCACTGAGCCGACGGACGCGAGTAACGTACCAGTGATGACGCCGGACAAACACGAAATGACAGACCACGCCGATCGCTTGTGCCGCCTGGCCGTCGAGCAGGGTCGGCTGTCGATGTTGCCGCTGGCGGCGTCGCTCGCCTTCTACGCGGTCCTGCTCGCGTCGTTCGTTCCGGCCAGCCTCTTCGAGCCATGGCTGTTCGCGATGCTGCTGCTGGTGGGGCTGCGCGCGCTGATCCTCGCCGGTTACGAGCGGGTCCAGCGCCTGGGACCGCGCCACTGGCAGGTGCTCAACGTGGCCTCGATGGGCGCCGTCGGCGCCGGCTTCGGGATCAGCACCTTGTGGGTCGACCTGCCCGGGCACTTCTGGGTGCTCGCGATCGTCAATCTGTGGCTCGGTGGCCTGTCCTGCGCCGCGCTGATCGGGCAAGGCAGCGTGCGCTGGCACGGCCTCGCGTTCGCGATGCCGGCGTTGCTTCCGCTGCAGGCCAGGCTGCTGGCAAGCGGCGACTCGCTGTTGCTGACGACGGGCCTCGGCAACCTGCTGTTCTTCGTGTGGCTCTTCGTGCTAATCCAGCGCAACCAGCGCTACACGCTCGGCGAGATCCGGCAACGGGTGCAGACCGAGGAGATGGCGGCGCAGCTGGCCGAGGAGCAGGCGCGCAGCGCCCAGCTCGTCAGGCGGCTTTCCGCCGAGATCGAACGGCGTCGCAAGGCGCAGTCCGCGCTGCTCGAGGCCCACACCCGCACGCGCGAGCTGTCGAACCTCGACCCCCTGACCCAGCTCGCGAACCGGCGGGTGCTCGAACGGGTGCTCGAGCGCGAATGGGCGCGCGCCCGACGCGAGCAGCGTCCTCTCTCGCTCGTCATCTGCGACATCGACCGCTTCCGCCCCTACAACGAGCTCTACGGCCACCATGCCGGCGACCTCTGCCTGGGCAAGGTCGGCGCGGTCGTCAGCGCGCATTCACGCCGCGCGGGCGACCTGGTCGCGCGCTTCGGCGGGGAAGAGTTCGCTCTGTTGCTGCCGGGCGCGAGCGAAGTCGCCGCGGTCGACATCGCCGATTCGATCCGCGGGGGCGTGTATGAGCTCACGCTGCTGCACGGCGCCTCGGACGTCGACCGCATCGTCACGGCAAGCTGCGGCGCGGCCACGATCATCCCTGGGCCGGACCAGTCGCCGCAGGCGCTGGTGGAAGCGGCCGCGAACGCGCTGCAGCGGGCCAAGCGCGCCGGGCGCAACTGCGTCTTCACGGTCTACGGCGTACTCGCCCGGGACGAGGGCTGAGGCGTCCGATCAGCCCGCGCGGCGCAGCGCCTCGATGCGCGCCGCCAGCGGCGGATGGGTGGCGAACAGGTGCCCGATGCCGCCTAGCATGTTGCCGCTGATGCCGAAGGAGGCCATGCCTTCCGGCAGGTGCCCCGGGTCGTGGGCGATCTGCAGGCGCTCGAGCGCCGCAATCATGCGCTCGCGGCCGGCGAGCGCGGCGCCGCCGGCATCGGCGCGGAATTCCCGCTGGCGGCTGAACCAGCAGACGACGATCGACGCGAGGAAACCCAGCACTGCCTGCGCGACCATGTAGCCGGCGTAGTAACCCATCCCACGCTGGCCTTCGCGATTATCGCGGTCGAGCGCCCCGGCGAGCACGCTTGCGAATACCATCACGAAAGTGTTCACCACGCCCTGGATCAGCGTCAGCGTGACCATGTCGCCGTTCGCCACGTGCGAGATTTCGTGGCCGAGCACCGCCTCGACCTCGTCCTCGCGCATGTGACGCAGCAACCCGGTGCTGACCGCGACCAGGGCGTGATTGCGATCGGCGCCGGTTGCGAATGCATTGGGCGTCGCCGACTCGAACACCGCGACCTCGGGCATGCCGATGCCGGCCTTTTCGGCCTGGCGGCGCACGGTTTCGACGAGCCAGCGTTCGATCTGCGACGTCGGGCTCGCGATGACCTGCGCGCCGGTCGCGCGCGTCGCCATCGACTTCGACATCAGCAGGGAGATGAACGAACCGCCGACGCCGATCAACGTCGCCGACAGCAGGAAGGGCAGGAGGCTCGCGCCGGGCCGGTTGAGGCCCAGCAGGGTGAGGACCAGCGTCAGCACCGTGACCACCGCGAGGTTGGTCGCCAGGAACAGCACCAGGCGATTCATGTCGGGATCCTCCTGCTCGGAAGCGCTTCGCTGCGCGCTCGTTGCCGCATTGTACTCGTCGATGCCCCGGTGTCATGATGCCGGTTCCCTACTCACGAACCCGCGGAAAGGCTGCATACAGCGTCCCCATGGACACGTCGCTCGACACAGAGTTTCGTCATTTCCTGCTCGAACTGGGCGATCTCGCCGGCCGGGTCGTGCTGCCGTATTTCCGCCGTCCGCTGGACGTCGCCGACAAGGGCGAGCGCCGCTTCGATCCGGTGACGGAGGCTGATCGCAACGCGGAACTCGCGCTGCGCGAAGCGATACTCGCCCGCTACCCTGACCACGGCGTGCTGGGCGAGGAGTTCGGTGAACACCGGGGCGCCAGCGAGTTTCGCTGGGTCATCGATCCGATCGACGGCACGCGCGCCTTCGTCTGCGGCGTGCCCACCTGGGGCACGCTGATCGCGCTGTGCGAGAACGACCGACCGGTCCTGGGCCTGATGAGCCAGCCTTTCGTCGGCGAACGGTTCATCGGGGGCGGGTCGGAAGCCTGGCTGGTGCGCGCCGGCGAGCGGACGCGCCTGCGAACGCGGGGCACCGACGACCTGGCGAGCAGCTACCTGTTCGCGACGGCGCCGGAAATGTTCGCGCCCGACACTGAATGGCCGGCGTTCCAGCGCCTCGCGGCGCAGGTCAGGCTCGCCCGTTTCGGCATCGACTGCTATGCCTACAGCCTGCTCGCGGCGGGCCACGTGGATCTCGTCGTCGAGGCTGGGCTCGGCTACTACGACATCGCGCCGTTGATGCCGATCATCGAGGCCGCAGGCGGCGTCGTGACCGACTGGAGCGGGGCGGCGGTGCGCGGCGGCGGCCGTGTCGTCGCCGCCGCGAATGCCAGCCTGCACGCGCAGGCCCTGGCGGTGCTGAAGACGGTCGATGGGGCCTGAACGCATCGCGGTCTGCATTGCCCGGCTGCAACCGCTGCAGCAGCGGCACGTGGCCGTCCTGGAGACGCTGGCCCGCGAATACGCGCGGGTGCTCGTCGTCTGTGGCGGCACAACGCAACCGCTGAGCATCATCAACCCCTGGTCCCTGGAGGAGCGGCGTCAAATGCTGGCGCTCGCGCTGCCGGCGGTGGACGGGCTCGCGCTGCTGCCGGTCGCCGACTGCTGGTACGACGATCTGCGCTGGGCCGAGGCCGTGCGCGCCGCGGTAGCCGCGGACTGCGCGGCGCGGGGACGCGGTCCGGCGGACGTTGCGATCAGCTGCTGCGGGCTCGAGCGCACATGCGCCGGCGACTACGCGCGATTGTTCTCCGACTGGCGGCCGTACGAGATCCCGGGGCCGCCGTTCGTCGACGCGCTGCCCGAGGCCTTGCTGGGGACGGACGCGGCCGCCGCGCTGGCGGCGCACGTTCCGTCGTCGCTGCGCGACTGGCTGGCGGCGACCTTGTCCGACCCGCTGCGCGGCGAATTGCGCGACGAATACGCATTCACGCAAGGCTACCGGGAAGCGTGGCGGGCGGCGCCGTTCCCGCCGGTGTTCGTCACGGTCGATGCGCTGGTCACCCATGGCGAGCACGTGCTGCTGGTGCGTCGCGGGCATCGCCCGGGACGTGGCCTGCTGGCGCTGCCCGGCGGTTTCATCGACGTCGGCGAACACCTCGGCGACAGCGCGGTGCGCGAGCTGCGCGAGGAAACGGGGCTCGACCTGGCCGCGGACAGCCGGCTGTCGGTGCGCGTCTTCGACCATCCGCGACGCTCACTCCGGGGACGTACCATCACGCACCTCCACCGCTACGTCGTCGACGGCCTCGGCGCCCGCCCTGCAGCCGTTGCCGGCGACGATGCGGCCGAGGCCATGTGGATCCGCCGGGACGATCTGCGTGCACAGGACTTCTTCGAAGATCACTACGCGATGCTGCAGGTCGAACTGGGCCTGCCCTGAGGCGGCCGGCTTGCACTTCCCCGCTACCCTTCGCGACAGAGCGCGTGCGGGACTGCCGCTCGCGGCCTGGGTGCTGCTGCTCGCGCTCGGTGTGGAAAGCGCGCCGGCCGCGGCGCAGTCCCGCTTCGACGCACTGGTCGACGCGGTGGCGGTCGCCGATGCCGCGACCAGGCTGGCATTCGCCGATGTCGCGCTCGGCGCGCTGATCGAGGCGAACGAGGTCGAGCTGCAGGCGGGCGGTCATGCGTGGCAACGCGGTGCACGCGACTACATCGCCGGGCTCCGGACCGCGCACGCGCTGCTGCGGGCATCGCCGCGGGTCGACGTCATCCGCGCGCCGCCGGACGCCGTGCGCCTGCTCATCGATACCCGGCAGGTCATGTTGACGGCTCCACGCGAGGGACGGCAGGCGAGCTTCGAGGCCGGCATCGCCGCAGCCGCCTGCGAGCGGATCGCGTGCGAACTGCCTGCGGAGCACGACCACGCGGACTTCACGGCGGGTGCCGCCGAGACGCGGGCGGACGCGCCGCGCCCATCCCCGCGCAGCACCGCGGCGGCGACGGTGGATGACGTCGTCGCGGCCCGGGAGCGCAGTATCGACGGCGAATGGTCCTTGGGCGACCGCGAGCCACCGATGTATTCGCAGGACGACGGACTGCACTGCGCCTTTGCGGATACCCGGCACCTGCGGCTGAAGCAGGCCGCGTGCGAGGCGGTGACGCGTGAACTGCGCCTGCTCGAAGAGGCGCTGCGCGCAGTGCTGCGGCGAGGGGGGCAGGTCGACTGGCAGGCGCTCGAGGTACGCGCCGCGGGCGGTACGCGGTACGCGCGCGTAAGCTATGGCGCAAACGGCCGATACTTCGATCTGGTCGTGCCGACCCTGGCCGCCGCGCCGGCAGTGGTGCGCGGGGCCATCCCCTGGCTGCAGACGCGGTTGCGGGGGCAGCGCGCCGACTATGTCATCACGGCGCCGGAGGGTCTGGCCTACCGGGTGCCCGATACCGACTGAGTGTCTGCAATGCGAGAGAGAATATGCGTCATGCGTGAATGGAGGCCCCTCAGAACCGCCGCAGCGGCCATCGGGCTGCTGCTGCTGGCGAGCCTTGCCTGGGCGGAAGAGCGTTACCAGGCGGTGCCGATCGATTCAGGCACGGAGTTCGGCACCGAAAAGGCGCTGATCATCGACACCCTGGCTGGCCACATGTGGATCTGGACCGAGAGTCCGGCCACAAGCGAGGAACCCGGCGGGCGCTACGTCATCTACCAGGGACAGCTGGTACCCGGCAGCCGGATGGGCGAAGTGGTCCTCAAGCAGGAATGGCCGGTCGGCCAGCCTACGGAACTCAAGCTGGACAACGCGAAGAAGTGACTCTGACCTTCGACACTGCGGTGCGCGCCAATCGCCTCGCCGGCAAGCGCGTCGTCGTCACCGGCGGGAGCAGCGGCATCGGTCGTGCCGTGGCGCTGCGTTGCGCGGCCGAGGGCGCCTCGGTGCTGATTGTCTACCGGCGCTCCCGGGAGGCCGCGAGCCAGGTTGTGGCACGGATCGAAGCACAGGGCGGCAGGGCGGCCGCCTGCGCCGCCGACGTGGCCGACCCGGCTGTGATCGACGGCCTGGTGGGTGAAGCAGGCGCGCTGCTCGGCGGCATCGACACCTGGTGCAATGTCGCCGGCGCCGACATCCTGACCGGCGAGGGCGCCCGCGCCTCGGACCTGGAAAAGCTGACGCGGCTCATCGACACCGACCTGCGCGGCACCATCCTGTGCTCGTGGGCGGTGGCGGAAGTTCTGCGCGCGTCGCGCGGTTCCATCGTCAACATGTCCTGGGACCTCGCGCTGCGTGGCATGGGCGGGCGCAACCCGGAGATGTTCGCGGCGGTCAAAGCCGGCGTCACCGGCTTCACCAGGGCCCTCGCGCGCTCGCTGGCGCCGGCCGTGAGGGTCAACGAGGTTGCGCCGGGCTGGATAGAAACCGCATTCGCCGAATCCGACATGCGGCCCGATTACCGTGCGGCGGTCGAGGCCGCGACCCCGCTCGGGCGCTTCGGCGCGCCGGACGACATCGCCGCCGCCGTTGCCTTCCTGGCCTCGGACGACGCCGGCTTCATCACCGGCCAGACGCTGAAGGTCAACGGCGGACTGTCCAGCTGACTGCCGCCGCCGGTGCTTGCGCCGCCGTCACGCCGTCCCGCCGCCATGGTTTGCCCGGGTCATGCCCGACCGCTGTGGCGTGGCTCAGCCAGCGTCGCGCGCCAGGCGCAGCCCGGCGAACTGCCAACGCTGATGCGGGTAGAAAAAGTTGCGATAGCTCGCCCGCAGGTGCGCCTGGGGTGACACGCAGCAGCCACCCCGCAAGACCAGCTGGTTCGCCATGAACTTGCCGTTGTACTCCGCGACCGCGCCGGCGAAGGGCTTGAAGCCCGGATAGGGCGCATAAGCGCTCGCGGTCCATTCCCAGACGTCGCCGAACATCTGGCGCAGGCCGCCGTCTGCGCTGCCGATGGGCGAGAGCCTTCCACTCTCGAGGAAATTGCCGCGCACCGCGCTGCTGGTTGCCGCATGTTCCCACTCCTGCTCGGTGGGCAGGCGTGCGCCGGCCCAGCGTGCGTAGGCATCGGCCTCGTAGTAGCTGACGTGGCAGACCGGCGCGCCCGCCTCGAGTGGCTGCCGCCCGGCCAGCGTGAAGGCTTCGAATCCGTCGCCGGCGGGAAGCCAGTAGGCCGGGCAGGACCAGTCTTCGCGCTGCACGGTGGCCCAGCCGTCGGCGAGCCACAGCAAGGGCTGTCGATAACCGCCGTCGGCGATGAATTCGGCGAACTCGGCGTTGGTCACGGGCCTTTCAGCCAGTTCGTACGGCGCGAGGAAGCTGCGGTGCCGGGGGCGTTCGTTGTCGAACACGAAACCGCCGTCGCCATCGCTGCCGATCTCGGCGAGACCGCCCTCGAAGCCGCGCCAGTGCTGCGCGCCCGCGGCGTGGGCGGGCGCCGCCGTCGGCGCGTGATAGGCGGGCAACAGCGGGTTCTGCGCGAAAAGGTGCTTGATGTCCATCAACAGCAGTTCCTGGTGCTGCTGCTCGTGATGGATCCCCAGTTCGACGAGGTCGAGGACCGCCTGCGACGGCGACCGCTGCAGGTGTCGTAGCAGCCGCTCGTCGATCGCGTGGCGGTAGGCCTGCACCTCGACCAGCGCCGGCCGCGTCAGGAGCCCACGCGCCGGCCGGGAGTGCTGGCGGCCGATGCCCTGGTAGTAGGAGTTGAAGAGCACTCGGTAACCGTCGAAGGGCGAGACGTAGCCGGGCTCGAGCGCCTCGATCACCACCGTTTCGAAGAACCAGGTCGTATGCGCCAGATGCCATTTGGCCGGGCTGGCGTCCGGCATCGATTGCACGCATGCATCCTCCGCAGACAAGGGCGCGGCCAGCCGCTCGGTGAGCGTGCGCGTGGCGCGGTAGCGCGTCGCAAGGTCCGTTGACCCGGGCTCGCCGGGGCGGTGGGGTGGGGCGGACGTCGTCACTGAATCTCCAGTTCGTGGCGGCTTTCACCGCTGATGTTGCCGTCGGCGTCGTAGCGACGTTCGATGAAGCTCAGGTGTCCCGCGCGATCGCGCAACACGACGGACGAGCAGCGTGTGCCGTAAGCGCCGCCGTTGATGAAGATCGGCGACAGCATGCGCTCTGCGGCGAGGCCGACGCCGGTGTCTGGCAGCGCCTCGTCGGATGCGCGCTCGTCGTCGCGCAGCGTGGCCAGCAGGGCGCTGGCCAGGGCCTCACCGGAAAGCGCGCGGTGGCGCGCGTAGGCCGCCTTGAGCCGCGACACCTTGGGCCATTCATCGTCCAGCGCCGCGTTGCTCAGGCCGTAGACACCGGGGGCCAGCGCCCGGAGGCGGTTGTCGCGGTTCGACCACGCGTAGAGCTTCGCGCGGTCGGCGAAAACGAGGTTGACGCCGGCGTAGCGGTCCGCGTTCGCCCGGAGGTGCTGCCCGTAGGTTTCGGTCGGCGGCGCCTGCGCGAGGAACTCCGCCACCAGCATGCCGCGCGAGCGCTGGCCGGCAGGCTGCCCCGGCCGGCGTACGTTGGTCACCGCGGCGAACCGGCCGTCGCCCGCGACGCCCAGCCAGGTCCCGCCAGCTTCGAGATCACGGCCCGCCAGCACCCCGGGATAGTCGGTCCACGCGGCGGCGGGCAGCGCCGGCCGCGTGTGGAATTCATCGCGGTTGGCCGCGACGATCAGTTCGTAGTCGGGGTGGTCGTGCCATGCCGTCAGCAGGATGCACATCGGCGAACGGCGCAGCGCTCAGTAATGAACGAGCGAGTGCACGCGGCAGTCGCCGAGCGCCTGGCGTCCGCCGAGAAAGTCGAGTTCGACGACGAAGGCCGCCCCTGCCACGGTGGCGCCGCAGCGCGCCGCGAGCTGCAGGCTGGCGGCGGCCGTCCCGCCGGTGGCGATCAGGTCGTCGACCAGTAGCACGCGGTCCTCGGGGCCCAGCGCGTCCTGGTGCATTTCGAGGGTGGCGGAACCGTATTCGAGCTCGTAGGAAACCTGGTGGGTCGAATAGGGGAGTTTGCCGGGCTTGCGCAGCGGAATGAATCCGACCCCCAGTTCGGCGGCGACGAGACTGCCGAAAATGAAGCCGCGCGCTTCCATGCCCATTACGGCGGTGACGCCCGTGTCGCGGAAGGGGCGCGCGAGTTCCCCGATCACGTGGCGCATCAGCGCCGGGTCGCGCATCAAGGGCGTGACGTCCTTGAATACGATGCCGGGTTTCGGAAAGTCGACGATGTCGCGAATGCTCGCTGCAATCCTGTCCATGACCACGCCTGTAGTGTGCGGGCGCCGCCGGGCGGTGCGCGCGGGTGTATGCGGAGGTGCACCGTCGGTAGCGGCCGGGTGCGGTGCGACGCCGGCAAAGCCTGCCGGCCGACCTAGTATAGCGTCGCGTCTCGGGTCGGTGGCCGCTTGCGGCACTGTGGCGTATCCGGGAAGATCCCCTGAAAAAAAGCGGGGACTCGGGTCGGCCCGCGCCAATGACATGGTCTCTAAGTCGTCAATGCCACACCGCTGCGGGGTCCGGGTTCGCGATGCACTCAGTTTCCGCGCACGATGAAGAACAGCGCCTCGCGGCGCTGCATCGCCTCAAGCTCCTCGACACTCCAGGCGAAGAACGTTTCGACCGCATCACGCGTCTGGCGTGCCGCGCGCTGAGGATGCCCATCGCCGCCATTTCCCTCGTGGACCGCGATCGCCTCTGGTTCAAGTCGACCCACGGGCTCGCGCTGAGCGAGTTGCCGCGTCCCGGCACCTTCTGCGACGCGGCCATGGCGGTCGACGAACCCTTCCAGGTGCGCGACGCGTCAGCCGATCCACGCTTTGCCGGCCTGCCGATGGTCGTCGACAAGCCCTTCCTGCGCTTTTACGCGTCGCACCCGCTGTTCGCTCCCGATGGAAGGCGATTGGGCGGACTTTGCGTCCTCGACACCCGGCCACGGGAACTCGCGGAAGGGGAACTGGAAATCCTGCGCGACCTCGCGCGCATCGTGGAGACCGAGCTGCAGGTCGACGTCCTGGCGCAGGCGCGCTCCGAACTGGCGAGCGACCTGGATGCGGCCCGCCGCCAGGTCTACATAGACACCCTGACGCAGACCTGGAACCGCGCAGGGATCCTCGAAATCCTGCAACGCGAGCACGCGCGTGCGCGGCGGACGAAGTCGCTGATCGGCATCGCGATGGTCGACCTCGACAACTTCAAGACCGTCAATGATACGTATGGACACCTGACCGGTGACAGGGTGCTCCGCGCGGCCGCCGAACGGATGATCGAGGCGGTGCGGCCCTACGATGCGGTCGGGCGCTATGGGGGCGAAGAGTTCCTGATCGTGCTGGCCGAGCGCGATGTCCAGCGCGTGGCCGCGATAGCGGAACGCGTGCGCGCGAACATCGCGCAGCGGCCGGTCAGCGTCGACCGCCGCGCGATAGCCATTTCCGCCAGCGTGGGCGTGGCCTGCAGCGAGGCGCCGCTTGGCCAGCAGGACGTCCACCAACTGTTGCAGCGCGCGGACGAGGCGCTCTACAGCGCCAAGCGCAGTGGTCGGAACAAGGTCGTGATTGCGCCCTGACTGGGCGCCGCGCAGGCCGCGACGGGGTGCAGCGGATGAGCAGTCATCTCCGGGTCAGCTCGGGCGGGAGACGACGAGTTCCTGGCCCGGCTGCAGCTGCTTTGACTTGGTCAGTCCGTTCCAGCTCAACAGCTGCTCGACGGACACCTTGAATTGGCGGGAGATGGTCCACAGCGAATCCCCCGGGCGTACGCGGTAGCGCACCGGCCGGTTGCGCGCGCCTTGCTTCTGAGCCTGTTTGCCGCTGTTGGCCGCAACCGTCGCGGATCCCGGCACGCGCAACTGCTGGCCGACGCGCAACGTCGCGCGCATGGACAGGCCGTTGGCCGCGGCCAGCTGCGGCGTCGGAATGCCGTGCAGCTTCGCGATCGTCCACAGCGATTCCCCGGACTTCACGCGATGGCTGGCGACGCCTTTCCCCCGGCCGGCGGGGCTGGAAGACGTCACGCCCGCGACCGCCGGCAGCGGCGCCTGGCCGAAGTCCGACGCGGCGAGCCCTTCGGCCTTCTGCGCATAGGCGACGGGCACCAGGATTCGCGCCTTGCCCGGTCCCGTGTGGCCGCGTCGATAGGCCGCATTCAGCTGCGCAAACTGTTCGCGCGGCACGCCGAGGGCTTCGCGGAAGCGCTGCAGGTCGGTCGGCTTGTCGAGCTCGACGCTCGCGAAGTAGGGGCGATCCGGCAGTTCTTCGAGCTTCAGCCCGTAGCGCTCGGGGCTCTTGAAGACGATGGACAGGGCCACCATGCGCGCGACGAGACTGCGGGATTCCTT
>Ga0255182_1001580_pt1 | contig 11558 bp, 8 predicted proteins | sample Atl_UVDOM_RepA_8_FD_188420 | JGI IMG/M metagenome (GOLD analysis project Ga0255182, IMG submission 188420) | Freshwater microbial communities from Altamaha River, Georgia, United States - Atl_UVDOM_RepA_8d | ecosystem: Environmental > Aquatic > Freshwater > River | place: USA: Georgia | collected... | reverse complement strand
AGTCCAACCCTACCAACACCACACCAACTGCCCTGCTATTGGTATCAATGTTTACTCTTTCGGCCTAAAGCCTGAGGAACACCAACCCAGCGGCACGTGCAACATGTCTCGTATTGATAACGCTACTCTCCAACTCAACCTCACTAACCGCGCTGTCACTACTCCTACTGGTGGTGTCCGTACTTGCCAAGTCCGTGTTTATGCTACTAACTACAACGTCCTCCGTATCATGTCTGGTATGGGTGGTTTAGCCTACTCCAATTAAGCTATTTATTATATTTTATATATTTTAATAGTTAAATCATTTTAATTATTAAAAATTATTTATTTTATCAAGATGAATTGTATAGTAAAAGGGTGTTTAATGTCTATTAACAACCTCCACTTGGCTTTTTGCTTTTAAAATCAAAGAAAAGAATATAAAGACAACGGTATATAAAAGATTATATACTTAACAAAATGGACGTTGATATTGTACAACTTATCGAAAACAATCCTATTACTAAATTTAATGGAAATTATCAATCTAAATTAATTGAAAAGGTAAAAAATTATTTTAATGATTATGAACAGCAATTATTTTTAGCAAGTTTTTATTGCTATTTAAATTTTGATTATAAAAATGATTTTGTTGTTGACCTAGATAATGTTTGGAAATGGTTAGAATTTAGCTCTAAACATAAAGCAAAAGAATTATTAAATAAATATTTTACCATGGAAAAAAACTTTATACTTTTGCCCAACCAACTGGGTGAGCAAAAAAATATATTTAAAGATTCTGCTACAAAGAAAGATGCTAGAGGAGGACACAATAAAGAGAAAATTATGCTTAATGTTGATACTTTTAAAAAAATTTGTTTAAAAGCTGGAACAAAAAAAGCTGATGAAATTCATGATTATTTTATTAAATTAGAGCAAATACTTCAAGAAATTTTACTTGATGAAACAAATGAATTAAAACAACAATTATTACAAATAGAAAATAAAAAACAACAAGAATATGAAGCCAAACTAGAAAAACAAAAAGTTTTAGAACGTCAAAAGGTCTTGCTTAAAGAATATGGAACAATTGGTTCAATTGTCTATATTATCCGTGTAAAAACCTTTGAAAATGGTCAATATATTATCAAAATTGGTGAAAGCCGCCGAGGAATTACTAACCGTTATAATGAACATAAGTGCAAATACGAAGAATGTATCTTATTAGATTGCTTTTGCGTAAATAGGAGCAAAGACTTTGAGAGTTTTATCCACCATCACGAATCTATTCGTCTTAATCGTGTAACAGACTTAAAAGGACATGAAAATGAAAATGAACTATTCTTAGTTGGTAAAAACCTAACCTATCAAATGTTACTAAATATTATTAATAATAATATACAATACTTTAATGATAAAGACACTTCTAAATTAGAATTGGAAATTGAAAAATTAAGACTGATGTTAGAAATGAAGGGAACAAATAATGAAAGTCCCTTAATTATTGAACTATTAAATCATGTTAAAATCTTAACAAATAAAGTAGATAATTTAGAAAAAATCAATAAACAAATATTAGAAAAATCAATTACTACGCAAACAAAAAATACCACAGGTTTTAGTGAAACACTGCAAACTTTAGGACCACGTCTCCAAAAAATAAATCCTGAAACTCTAGAATTAGTGAAAATTTATGAATGTGCTACGCAAGCAATGAAAGAAGATTCTAGAATTAAAAGACCATCTCTAAATAAAGCCGTTGCTGAGAATACTATCTATAATGGATATAGATGGCTATTTGTAGATAGAGAATTAGACCCAAATATCATTCATAACATTCAACCAACAAAGAAGACTAAGGTTCAAAATTTAGGTTATATTGCCCAAGTAAATAGTGAAAAGACCCAAATACTGAATGTATATTTAGATAGAAAGACTGCTGCTCATTATAACAGCTATGAATCCCCTTCTGCTTTGGATATCCCAGTAAAAAACGGTACTATTTCAAAGGGATTTTATTATATGATATATAATGAATGTGATGAACAATTAAAAGCGGATTTTGAGATTAAAATAAATGGAAAGCCTATTTTATATAGAGATGGATTGGGACAATTTGATATTGATAATAAATTAGTTAGAGAATTTACATCTAAATATGAATGTATTAGAGAACTCAATATTAGTGATAAGACAATTACAAAGTCGCTAAAAAATAATCTACCCTATAATGGATTTTTCTATAAACAAATTGCCAGTAAACTAAAATGTTTATAAAATGCTATTCATCTTTAACCATAAAATGTATTCTAATTTTATTACTATATTTAAGTTAAAATTAGACTACTTAACCATTAATATTAATATTAACATTACGATTAATATTATAGAGAGCTAATTTAGCGCGTAATGAAGATGTAGCATTTCTTAATGTAGCACTCTTTGTTTTTAATTGTTGATTTGTTGAACCAATAGCTTGAATAGCTGGATTATTAGACATAGCTATACTAACACCTTGATCACATAATACATTCCAATTATCAATTGTTGAAACAGCTCTATCAATTACATCATGTTCTGCAGCTGATAAATTGGCAGCTGGAATTACTTCATTACCTGGACTAACAAAATGATTAATATAATTCATTGCACAATTAACTTCACTTAGAACACCTTGTAATAGAACACTAGTATTATGTGCTGATTGTGGAATATGAATAGTAGATGTTGCTAATATAGTTTGCTTAAAACGACCAAAAGTTTCACTTAATATCCAGATTTTATGAAGTGCTGCGGCTACAGCTCTTAAGAAATCTAAATCATTAATAATACTAACATTCTGTAATTTAAGAATAAAACTATTGAATAAATTACTTAAATCCTCAGCTGCCTGAGCAAATTCATTAAAACCACTCACATCTACATCTAATTTAATTTGTTTACTTTCATTAGCTATTTTAGCAGCGGCTCTAAATAATTCAGAATAATCATCAATTGTTCCCTTACCATGGAAATCCTCACATTTTATTTTATCAGCATAATCACGAATTTGATTCATAACAGCTAATGTCTCTGTTTGATTTTCGTCATTGTAATAGCTTTCTACTGATTCAACTAGATTTTCAGTTATTTGTGTGTCTAATGTTGGGTCGATTGTATTAAATTTAGATTCAGTAGCAAAATTACCATTAGAAGTAAATCCCTGTCTATCTACAATTAATACATTACCATTCATAAATGTATTAGAATATACTAAATTTGAAAATTGAGGATTAGTTATTAAAGTGTTGGCATCAATATTTCCTTCAAAAACCATAATATTTCCGGTATTAGATAAAATATGTTGAACTTGAACTAAATTAGCTAATACATTTCCTGACCAATTCTGATTTCCATTTTCTCTTGGAGATGAATTTCCACTATTGTTATTAGAATTTTCATTCTGGTTTGCTGACATTGTTGTTTTTATATAATTTATGGGAGAAAAATAAATAAATCGGTAAAATAAAAAAATCACGATTTAATATGGATGATAACTTCTTTGGGTGATTTGATGTGGTGGTTTATTGAAAGACTGTATACTATAAATTTTTCACCACCACAATACTTTTCTTTGCTTATTAAATTATATCCAAAATGTCTTAAAAATTGACGCAATATAGTTATGCATTTATTTTCATTTATGTTTTCAATATATAGTTTTGCTTTGCATGGATAATAATATTCAGATAGTTCTATTTTTAAATTTTCCATCTTTTCTACTGTACCTAAATTTTTCAAATCTTTTTTACGAAAACTATGCTCTTTTTTAAATTCATTGATACCTATTGTATTTAATACTTTAATAAATATTTCATTGGTAGGTTCTTTTTTAAATAATTGCGTCATCTAATTATATTAAAGTATATAATAAAACAATTTTATTTTTTTTATAGGCTACATACCAACTACAAAACAACTATATCAACTAATCGCTGTTTCAAGTTTTTAATAACATCTAATACATTTCTATTTATTTTAGGTAATATAGCTATACAGTCATGATAATATCTTTTGTAAAGTGTTTTCAATTGAAATTCGCTAGGATGTAAATACCAAAGATTATTATGATTAACAATATGTCTCCATTTTTTAGGTACACATTTTATGCTGGATTTTGGTAATACTAATGTTAATTGCAGAAGATTATAATCTGTATCTATAGGTAATAAACTAAATTCATGTTTTAAATATCGTTCTTTACTAGAACGCATTATATCCAATAAATCTTTTAAACAAGGTGCTACAGGAAATTTATAGAACCATAACCAATCTGGACAACCAGAAACGTAATATTGCAAAATCCAATGAAGACCTTCAATATAATTTTCAACCATACCTTGTATCATCATTTTATCTGGTGAGCCATTTAACCAATATTCATAAAACCTATCTCGCCAACCATCCTGACCTATTCTTATAGTATCTACTTCACCAATCATTTTTGGATAGAAATGCACCATTTCAATTCGTCTTTCTCTAATACTTATATTTGGATTCAATCTTGGATTAAACCTATTTAAATCAATTAATAATTCTTTCAATTCAACATCTTCTATTTTATACAATCCTTCTAAAATATATCTAAAGAATTCTGTATGAATTTTATAATCTTTTGAAATTAGATGACTATGGTATTTATGAAAACCTTTGCAATATAATTCATTTAGTTTTTCAAAGCCTCCTTTTTGTATTTTAAGAATAAATAGATTCGGAATAAAATCATTTCCTAATAGGAATGTTAGAAATACATAGTCTATCATACATCTTTGCTCATTATCCATTAATTCCGATATCCAATATTCATCTACTATGGCGTTTCTTAAAATCTTCACATTCATAAATAGATAATCATAATCTTCATCTAATTTAAATGAATAATAACTAGCTTCTCTGTATAAATACATATTATCATAACCACGCAATAAACTTAAAACAATAAGGTCTGCATCTAAACCATAAACTACTTTTTGAAAATCTGAATGTTCACTTCTATGAATATCCATGTATTTAAACAATTTATGTTCTCCTTCACCTGGGTTATAACTACTATCTAAAATATATGTAATTTCTGGACATGCCAATTTTGATAATTCAATAAATCCCTCCAAATGAGAAACTAATCTATCCATAAATTTAGTACCTGGTGTAATAGAATTACTATCCCATGATACACTTTTCTCTAAAAACTCCTCTTCAGCATTTATTTCCTCTATCATTTTAGCTTCTAAAGCTGATTTAAAACGTCGCTGTTGTTGTTGAACCATTTTTGCCATAGGAGCAACACCATCTATAGCAATATAGAGAGTATGCAATTTATAAGCACCTATACTATCTACTATCTTAGTTAATAATTCAATAACTTTTTCACAAATAGCATATTCTAAAACTAATTTGCTGGCATCTATATATTTAATATTGCTACAAATTAGCGTTCGTGCTTCATAAATTATACTATTAAAATCTAAATAAAGCACTGTGGGAATATTATGAATATGTGGTACCACACAATCACTAATATTCGTTGTTAAATATTTAAAATAATATGGAACACCCATTTGCCGTTTTATCTAATATTTCAATTCATATTTTTATATCAATTTTTTATTTCATAAAAAAGATTTAATATTCATCATCTATTAGACACACTGATTGTTTCTCTTCTACGTTTATATCAATAGTTTTAGATTTTCTACATTTTATTTGTATATTAGTCCAATTACCTTCTGTTCGATATTTTAGAACTTCCCACCAAAAATTCTGAAAAATAGGTCGTACTTCATTGAACCATTGTTTATCACGAAATACTTTGCAAACAGAATAATTAGATAATTTCCAATATATTTCATTAACATCTTGTCCATCTTTAGATATATTCCTAGTATTTTCCAACCAATCCTCTAAATCATTTCCTGTAATATTGAATGGACTATAGTAACGTTGTCTATAAAAATTTTGATTAGTAAATTCAATTATAATTCCTTTATATTCTATATTTTGATCTTCAATATAATATTCTAGACATGGGTATTCTTCAAATTTGCATTCTAAAAAATTACATTGATTCATATTGCATACTTCCATTTGTAATTGGGTTTGTGTATAATAATCTGGTTTAGGAACTCCTATAATAGGTCTACTATGTGGATTTTTAATTTCTAACATAATTCCATCTTCATCAATACCATCAGGACTAGCAGCTAAAAATGTATAGGTAGGATGTTCAATACTATCAAAATCATAAACGTGTTTTCCTGTTTTTTCAGTGTAAATAGCTGTAGACAATGGTTCAAATCGGATACCATGTTCAGTTGCTATACCTATTTCATTATTATTTTCATAGGGTTTAACTTTATCTCTAAGTAGTGAATTTCTAGAACCAGTTAATACTTTATGTGCTTCACTAGCATTTATATGATTATACCGCCATTGTTTCCATCCATCAGTTCTCTGAGCATGTTGTCGTTTTAAATTTTTTAAATATTTTAATTGTTTATTTTGTTCTATCTTTTCTTGCCTAGTTAATTCGAATTTAAATCTTGGACTATTTATATTTAATTCAGGAATGAATTGATAGAGAAATTGTATAACTATATTTGGGTGATAATCTTTTTTTTTATAGGTTTCATCTAAAATTGTATTAATATTGGTAAGCCAATCATCTAATTGCCAATTTTCTTCAATAGATTGTTGACTATATCCTTCCACCAAATCTTTAATGTCATTTTCCATTATTTGATGATTTACTTTATTATTATTTTATTATTTTAATATCAAATTTAACATTGTTTCAAGTATTTAAAAATCATTATAGAATAGATTTGTAGTTAAGATTATTTGTTTAATATCAGCATCTATACACAGTTGAATTCTTAGTTCTAAATAGTTTAATAAAAATTCATATTTTTATAAAATTATTATACTTAAAAATATGAAATTAATAGTTTATCAAGGTAAATTTATTGTTGTTGACGACCGTAGCGTTGGCTGTAATAGGATCTTAAGAGCTTAACAGCGGTCTTAAGGGATACAGCGCGACCACCTCTGTGGACTTGTTTGCGAACCATCTTGGCGGAGCGACGAGGGGAGCGAGCCTTACCACGAGCAGCGGCGAGGGCAGCGGCGTTACCACGAGCAGCGGAAACGCGTTCACCAACATCAACACCAGGGTAATCAAGACGGCCTGGGTTGCGGAGATAACGAGTAGTGTCAGTTATCTTCTTGTCACTCTTGGGTCTTGAGCTTAAATCACGAGATCTGGCAGCTTTGCGAGAGCGGTCAGACTTGTAACTGCGTTGTTTGTAATAACGTTCAAAGGCACGTTTGGCAGATGCTTGGGAAAGTTTCTTACTGCCACGTAGACTGCGAGCAGCAGATAATTGAGCAGCAGAAGCACCCTTGACGATTCTCCATTTTCCATTAACATAAGTACCTTGAGCACCGTTGGCTAAGGTAACTAATTCACCAGCTCTAGCGCGAGCTTTATCAGCTTCAGATAAACCACCACCGAACATTTTTTGTTTTTATATAATTAGTTAAGAATATTTTTCCTTACTTATTTTAATATTCTAAAAAAATTCATTCGAATTTAAACGAATTAAGCATTTTTTTAAAAAAAATATATAATTCTTTTAAAATTGCGCTTATTTTATTAATTTTAGAATTATGAAAAAATTGATATAAAAATAAGAGGTATTATTAAATAATATTCTAAAATGCCGCGTACTAAAAAAACAGCTAATAGTAATAATTCTACTATCAATAGTGTTGTTAATATTATAGATAATTCTAACCAATCTATGTCAGTAAACAATGATGAATTAGATAAACAGAACTATAAAAAACTGAGTCATATTGAACATATTTTAGTTCGTCCTAGCACATACATTGGTTCTATTGATAAAACTATAGAAGAAATGTATGTAGTAGATGAAAGTCAATCGGATGATATTTGTATTGTTAAAAAACAGATTGAATATATTCCAGGTCTGTTTAAAATCTTTGATGAAATCCTAGTGAATGCTACTGATCATGAAACTCGGTTATCTCAAAAGAAAAAAGCTGGTGATAATCTTATTTTAACAGTATCACAAATAAAAGTAGATATTGATGAAACTACTGGAAAAATTAGTGTATATAATGATGGAGATGGTATTCATATTATTCAAACAGATGAAGGTATTTATGCACCAGAGATGATTTTTGGTCAGCTTTTAACTGGTACTAATTATAATGATGAAGAGGAACGTATTGTTGGTGGTCAAAATGGTTATGGTGCTAAGCTAACTAATATATTTTCAAAGGAATTTACTATTGAAACAGTCGATAAATCACGCAATCTAAAATATTTTCAGAGTTTTTCAGATAATATGTCTAAAAAAACGGAACCTAAAATATCTACCTATAGTAGTAAACCATATACTAAAATATCATTTTTACCAGATTTTGCTAGATTTGGATTAGAAGGATTAACGAATGATATGGTACAATTGCTAAAAAAAAGGGTTTATGATATTGCAGCTTGGACAGATAAAACTGTGTCTGTGTATTTAAATGGTCAAAAATTAGATTTTAAATGTTTTGAAAAATATGTTGATTTATATATTGGTTCAAAATCAGAACATCCTAGAGTTCATCTTGAATTAAATGATAGATGGGAGGCAATAATTACATATAATACTACTAGTAATTTTGAGCATGTTAGTTTTGTAAATGGTATTCATACATCGCGTGGTGGTAAACATCTAGAATATATTGTTGGTCAAATTAGAGATGGTTTAGTTGAATATATTAAAAAGAAGAAGAAAGTTCAAGTTAAACCAGCAACAGTTCGCAATGAATTATATGTATTTCTTAAATCAACTATAACTAATCCGAATTTTGATAGTCAAACTAAGGAAACACTCACTACACCTGTGTCCAAATTCGGTAGTACAGTTCAATTAGATGAAAAGATGATTGATCGAATTGCAAAAATAGGTATTATGGAACGTATTATGAATGCATTGGAGAGTAAAACGAATAAAGATTTACAAAAAACGGATGGACGTAAACAGAATGTTATTCGTGGATTGCCTAAACTCCATGATGCTGATATGGCAGGAACAAAAGAGAGTAAAAAATGTATTCTCATTCTTACAGAGGGAGATAGTGCTAAATCAAGTGTTATTTCTGGTTTAGGTAAAGATAATCGTGATTATTATGGTGTGTTTCCTCTTAGAGGAAAACTATTAAATGTTAAGGATACAGACCAAGAAAAAGTGATTAACAATGCAGAAATATCAGCTATTAAGAAAATCCTTGGTTTAAAACATGATGCTGAATATTCAATTGATACTCCTGATAATAAATGGGAATTGCGCTATGGAAAAATTATGATTCTATGTGATTCAGATGTAGATGGTAGTCATATTAAAGGATTGCTTATGAATTTATTCCATAGTTATTGGCCTAGTCTGTTAAAGGCTGGTTTCTTAATAACAATGCTTACGCCAATTGTAAAAGTAACTAAAGGAAATGTAGTTAATAGTTTCTATAATTTGGGAGATTATAAAGTTTGGAAAGATAGTATCCAAGATATGCATAAATGGAATATTAAATATTATAAAGGGTTAGGTACTAGTAGTGGAAATGAATTTAAGGAATATTTTAAGGATATGAAGGTTCTTAATTATGAATGGTCAGATGAGGCACATAATGCTATAGATTTAGCTTTTAATAAGAAACGTGCGGATGATAGAAAGAAATGGTTAGAAGGTTATGATGTATTTAATGTTTTAGATTATACAAATCCACAAGTTCCTATTCAGGATTTTATAAATAAAGATTTAATTCATTTCTCAAATTATGATAATATTCGTAGTATTCCTAATGTATGTGACGGATTAAAACCCTCTCAACGTAAAATTCTTTATAGTGCTTTTAAGAGAAATTTAACGAGTGAAATTAAAGTAGCACAATTTGCTGGTTATGTTAGTGAACATGCTGGATATCATCATGGTGAAGTATCATTACAAGGAGCAATTATTTCAATGGCACAAAATTTCGTAGGAGCTAATAATATTCCTCTGTTTGTACCTTTAGGTGCTTTTGGTACTAGACTACAATATGGTGCTGATGCAGCAAGTTCTAGGTATATCTTCACACATTTGCATCCTATAACCTATTATATTTATCGTAAAGAAGACTTGCCTATTATGAATTATTTGGATGATGATGGGTTTAAGATTGAGCCTACTTTCTATATGCCAATCATTCCTATGATATTAGTGAATGGTAGCGAGGGTATTGGTACAGGTTATTCTACAAATATACCATCACATAATCCTAAAGATATTATTTCTAACATTAAGAATTTATTAGATGGAAAACATATGACGGCTATAAAACCATGGTTTGCTGGTTTTAAAGGTCAAATTATTAAACCCTCGGCTGATAGTCAATATGTATCTAAAGGAGTATATAAAGTTGTAAGTGATAATGCTGTAGAAATTACAGAGTTACCTATAGGTATGTCAAGTGAAAAATTCAAAAACTTTTTAGAGGATAGTATAAATGATAAATCCGGTTCAAGTAGTAAATCCTTTGTAAAAAATTATAAAGACCAATGTGTAGATAATCAGGTTTATTTCTACATAGAATTAGATAGTAAATTACTAACTGAATTAGAATCTGATCCTGAAGAAATGGAGAAGATATTTAAATTAACAAGTAGCAAAAATTCCAGCTATACAAATATGTATTTATATGATAGTAGTATTAGAATTTATAAATATAATAGTCCTTATGATATTATTATGGAATTTTATCAGATACGTTTAGAATATTATCAAAAACGTAAAGACTATATTTTAGGTGAATTGAAAAATGAGTTGGATGTCTTAAAAGAAAAATATAGATTTATTAAGATGATTGTAGATAGTGAGATAGATGTACGTGGTAAATCCAAGGCGGTAGTTGAGGAAATTTTAGAAACTAATCAATTTCTAAAATTAGCTAATTCAAATGGTAAAGAATCATCTTTTGATTATTTAGTACAAATGCCTATTTATTGGCAAACAAAAGAAAAATTGGATGAACTAAGAGAAAAGATGGAAAATAAACAAAAAGAATATGATGATTTGTTAGTTAAGGATATTAAAACTATGTGGAGAGATGATTTAGATGAATTGGAAAAACAGGTAGATTTATATTATAATGATTTTGAAAGAATGTTAGCAGGAGAGCAAATTTCTGTTAAAAAGGTATCTAAATCAAAGGGAAAGAAGAAGTAGATTAGGATAGTTTAAACATTAGGTCATTCTTTTCTTTTTCTAAAATTTCTAATCTATTTTGAAGATCATTAATTATATAATATAATTGCTCTTCAGATAATGGTATTTTTACAAATGGTTTAGTAAAATTATTTGGAATTTTATTGCTGTTATTAGTCCATGTATAAAATTGGCCAATCCAAAATAAATAGGATGACAATCTTAAATATGATGCAAATCCAGATTTATATCTATAAAATAAACCTATCAAAATACCATTTACTAACA
>Ga0255182_1001579_pt1 | contig 11564 bp, 12 predicted proteins | sample Atl_UVDOM_RepA_8_FD_188420 | JGI IMG/M metagenome (GOLD analysis project Ga0255182, IMG submission 188420) | Freshwater microbial communities from Altamaha River, Georgia, United States - Atl_UVDOM_RepA_8d | ecosystem: Environmental > Aquatic > Freshwater > River | place: USA: Georgia... | reverse complement strand
CGACACCGCCGGCCGTCGCCCAGGTGAGCACCAGCACCAGGACATGGCGGGTGATCCTGCGCAGCTTACGCATCATGGCGCCTCCGTCGGCAGGAGGGTCGCGACCGTCGCGTGCTCACGCACGAGGTAACGACGGGCGACGGCCTGTACCTGCTCCGGCGTGACGGCCTGGATGCCCTCGTCGTAGTGGTCCTTGAGGCGCCAGCTGAGACCCACCGTCTCGAGGGTGCCGATCAGCATCGCCTGGTAGAACATCGAGTCCTGCTGGAAGACGGTGTCGGCGACGACCTGCGTCTTCACGCGCGCGAGTTCGTCGGCCGTCGGCGGGCTGGCCTTGATGGCTTCCAGTTCGGCGCTGATCCCGGCTTCGAGCGCGGCCAGGGTATGGCCGTCGCGCGGCGTCGCGTCGATGCTGAACAGGTCCTGCAGGCGTGACATCGATTGATAGTAGGTGCTCACCTGGCTCGCCAGCTCCTGGCCACGCACCAGGCGGGTCGAGAAGCGCGCGCTGTCGCCCCCGTCGAGGACCGCGGCGAGCACATCGAGGGCATAGATTTCCCAGGCCTCGACCGGCTTGCCGTCCGGCCCGGCCTGCCCGACCTGCGTCATCGTCGGCGTCTTGAAGGCGAGCATCAGGTGCGGCAGCTGCACCTTGTCGTCACGCACGACGACGCGCTTCTCACCGGATTGGCGGACCTCCGGGCGGGCCTTCGGCGGCTCTACCTTCCGCTTCGGGAGGCGGCCGAAATGGCGCTCGGCGAGCGCCCGCACGGCTTCGGGCTCGACGTCGCCGACGACGACCAGCGTCGCGTTCGAAGGCGTGTACCAGCGCTGGTACCAGGACCGCAGGTCGTCCAGGCGCATCGACTCGATGTCGGCGGCCCAGCCGATGACGGGCTGGCGGTAGGGGCTGGTCTGCCAGGCGACGGCCTGCGCCACCTCGGCGGCACGGGCCTGCGGGTCGTCGTCGGTGCGCAGCCGGCGTTCCTCGAGGATCACCTTCATCTCGGTCGTGAATTCCTGCTCGTCGAGCAGCAGGTTCTGCATGCGCTCGGCTTCGAGCTCGAAACTGAGCTCGACGTCGTCTTTCGACCACTGCTGGAAGTAGGCGGTGTAGTCGAGGCTCGTGAAGGCGTTCTCGCGCCCGCCACGATCGGCAACGATGCGCGAGAACTCGCCGGTGGCGAGCTTGCGCGTGCGCTTGAACATCATGTGCTCGAGCGCGTGCGACACGCCCGTGCCGCCATCCTGCTCGTAGCTCGCGCCGACCTTGTACCAGATCTGCACGACGGCCACCGGTGCGCGGTGGTCTTCCTGCACGACGAGCTTCAGGCCGTTGTCGAGGAGGAACTCGTGGGTGCGCGGTGAGGCGATGACGGCGCCGGCCCACAACAGGAGGGCGAGGGCGGGCAGAAAACGACGGTTGCGCAACTTGAAGTTTCCGTTCGGGACGAGGGCGTCGCCCACGGGTTTCCGCGCGGCGACGGTGCTAGCATAGCCCAACTGCCGACTGCCCGCGGCGAGGCCCGCGGGCGGACTTTCAATCTTTGCGAATCTCATCTGACTCCATGTTCAAACGTTTGCGAGAGGGCATCGCCCGCACCCGCGATGGTCTGCTGAATCGACTGGGTCGGCTGCTGCGCCGGCGCGAGCCCATCGACGCCTCGTCGCTCGAGGCCCTGGAAAACGCACTGCTGGTGGCCGACACCGGTGTCGCGGTGACCGAGCGGCTCATGGCGGCGGTCGAGAAGCGCGCCGGCCGGGAAGGTGCGCCGCTGATCGACGTGCTGCGCGATGAAATGGTGCGCATCCTGAAAACCGTGGAGGCCCCGCTGGAGGTCCCCACCGGCCGCGACTCGCCCTTCGTCATCCTGGTCGTCGGCGTCAACGGTGTTGGCAAGACGACGACCATCGCGAAGATGGGCAGGCACCTGCAGGCCGCCGGACACAAGGTCATGTTCGCTGCCGGCGATACGTTCCGCGCCGCGGCGGTAGATCAGCTGCGGACCTGGGGCGAGCGGCTCGGCATTCCGGTGATCGCCCAGGGGCCGGGGGCGGATCCGGCCTCCGTGATTTTCGATGCCTATGCCGCGGCGGCGGCACGCGGCTGTGACGTCCTGATCGCGGACACCGCGGGCCGCCTGCACACGCAGGGCGCCCTGATGGGCGAGCTGTCGAAAATCCGCCGCGTGCTCGGCAAGCACCATCCGGAAGCCCCGCACGAGACCCTGCTCGTGCTCGATTCGACGATGGGGCAGAACGCGGTCCAGCAGGCGCGGCTGTTCAACGAGGCCGCGCCCCTGACCTCCATCGTGCTGACCAAGCTGGACGGGACCGCCAAGGGCGGCGTGATCTTCGCGATCGCGGATGCGTTCGGGCTGCCGCTGCGCTTCATCGGCGTCGGCGAGCAGCAGGACGACCTGCAGGTCTTCGAGGCGGGCAGCTTCGTGGAGGCGCTGCTCGGCGACGAGCCCGGCACCGCCGGCTGAGGAACCGCGCCGGGAACCTGCGCGCGACTTAGCACTCCAACGTTGCGAGTGCTAAAATCTCCGTAGTCCGATTTGTGTGGAGGGTCCCGGATGACCAATACGCTGAATTTGCCGCTGCCTACCGGTTCGCTGGAGTCCTACATCAGCGCCGTGCACCGCATTCCGATGCTGTCGGAAGAGGACGAGCGCGACCTGGCGCTGCGTTTCCGCAACAACGAGGATCTCGAAGCCGCACGTCAGCTGGTCATGGCCCACCTGCGCTTCGTGGTCCGGGTCGCCCGGGGGTATCTCGGCTACGGCCTGCCGCACGGCGACCTCATCCAGGAAGGCAACATCGGCCTGATGAAGGCCGTGAAGCGCTTCGACCCGGCCGTCGGCGTGCGCCTGGTGTCGTTCGCCGTCCACTGGATCCGCGCCGAGATTCACGAGTTCATCCTGCGCAACTGGCGCATCGTCAAGGTCGCGACGACCAAGGCGCAGCGCAAGCTGTTCTTCAACCTGCGCAGCGCCAAGCAGCGCCTCGGCTGGATGAACTCGCAGGAAGTGGAATCCGTCGCGAAGGACCTGGGCGTCGATGCGAAGACCGTGCTGCTGATGGAAGAGCGCATGAACGCCCACGACCAGGCCTTCGACGTGTCGCTCGAGGACGGCGAGGAAGACCTCGCGCCGGCGAGCTACCTGGCGGACATGCGCTTCGAACCCACCGTGCAGCTGGAAGCGGACGAGGAAGCGGCGGACGGGGTCGAGCAGCTCGCGCAGGCCCTGTCGCGGCTGGATGCCCGCAGCCGCGACATCGTGGCGAGCCGCTGGCTGACCGAACCGAAGCAGACACTGCACGAGCTCGCCGAGAAATACGGCGTGTCGGCGGAGCGCATCCGGCAGATCGAGAACAACGCGTTCAACACCATGAAGCGCGCGCTGAACGGCAACCTGCCGCAACTCGCAGGCGCGCGCTGAGCGGGAAGCTCAGGGCTGCGGCACGGCGTGCCGCAGCCGCTGGCGCACCGCCAGCAGGTAAATGAGCAGGAACAGCGCGAAGTAATACTCCTGCGGTTCACTCCAGCGGATTTCAAAGGGGAGACTCTCGATCCCCATCAGCTTCTTGTAGCGCTCCGGCAGCTTGATCGCGATGGCGAGGAGGGCCGTCGGCAGGCACTCCACGCCGGGCCAGAACCAGTCCTGGAAACTGCCGGGCGCATGCGCCGACGGCTTGCCGGCAAGCGCGCGCAGCGGCAGCACCAGGCCGCCGATCAGTACCCACAGCTCGAGCAGCAGGCGCGGTTTCTGGTCGAGCCAGCTGCTCATGTTGTGCAGGTTGGTTTCGTTCTGGTCGTTGAGCGCGGCGATCTGCTCCGGTGTCTGCCACTGGAAGAGTTGTTGTCCCCAGGACAGTTCTTCACCGGCGAAGTAGAGACATCCCAGCGTCGTCATCAGCAGCCAGATCGTGAACAGCGGCGGCACACGCCCCCGCGACATCCGCACCGTCTGCACACCGACACCGACGCCGATCAGCGCGACGAGCGGCGTCGCGAGTTCGGTCAGGCCGATTTCACCCTCGATGAAAGTGGCATAGTGCGCCGGCGCCAGCAGCTTGACCCCGAACACGATCAGCGCGAGCAGCGGCGGAAACCACAGCCAGAGGACGGGGTTCAGGCGGGCGGACCCGGTCGGCGTGGGCATTTCAGGCAAGCACGGCGCGCGCCAGCGGCCAGTAGTGGTCGGCGAACAGCGCGACGAACAGCAGGGTCAGGTAGACGATGGAGTACTTGAAGGTCTTCCAGGCGAGTTCGTCGCTGTGGTCGAACTGCATGCGGACCGCGTAGTACAGGAAGACGAGGTTCAGCGCGCTGGCGCCGACGAGGTAGATCGTCCCGCTCATGTAGGTCGCGTAGGGCAGGAGCGTCGTGACGATCATGAGAATCGTATAGAACAGCACGTGCAGGCGGGTGAATGCCGTGCCGTGCGTGATCGGCAGCATCGGGATGTTGGCTTTCGCGTACTCGTTGCGCCGGTAGATGGCGAGCGCCCAGAAGTGCGGCGGCGTCCACGCGAAGATGATCAGGAACAGCAGCAGCGCATGCGGATCGAGCGTACCGGTCACGGCGGTCCAGCCGAGCACCGGTGGCGCCGCGCCCGCGGCGCCACCGATGACGATGTTCTGGGGCGTCGCGTGCTTCAGGAACATCGTGTAGATGACCGCGTAGCCGATCAGCGACAGGAAGGTCAGCACGGCCGTCAACGGATTGATGAAGGCGACGAGGATGTACATCGACAGGAAGCCGAGCACGAGCGCGAACCCGAGGGCCTGCGCGACACCCAGTTCCCCCTGCGGCAGGGGCCGGTTCTGCGTACGGGCCATCAACGCGTCGATACGATGCTCCGCGACGTGATTGATCGCGGCGGCCGACGCGGCGGCCAGTGCGATACCGAGGTTGCCCAGCACCAGCGTGTCGAGCGGGACCAGGCCCGGCGTCGACATCAGCATGCCGATCAGCGACGTGAAGACAATCAGTGAAACGACGCGCGGCTTGCACAGCGCGAGGTAGTCACGCCACGAGAAGATCGAGGGGGTCGTGGCGTCAACTGGAGGGTTTTTCATCGATATCGGCCTGCGGCGCCCGCCGGGCGGGTCGCGAAAAACAACAGGGTGACCAGGCTCGCCATGAGGATCGCGGCAAAACCGTTGTGCATGACGGCCACCGGCAACGGCAGGCCGCGCATCACGTTGGTGATGCCCAGCGTGATCTGTATCGCGAGGGCGGCCAGTATACACCAGCCGAGCAGGCGGCCACGCGCGTCGCCGTGGCGCCAGGTGGCGCGCACCGCCAGCAGGATCATGAGCGCGGTCACGATGGCCCAGAGGCGATGGGAGAAATGGATCGCCGTGCGCGCCGGCGTCTCGAGCACGCCGAATTCATAGTTCACGCCCAGTCCCCGCCAGAGCACGAAAGCGTCGTTGAAGGCCATCTGCGGCCACCACGCGCCGTGGCAGGTCGGGAAGTCGGTGCAGGCAAGCGCCGCGTAGTTCGCGCTCGTCCAGCCACCGAGGAAGACCTGGCCCGCGAGCGTGACGAGGGCGAGCGCGGCGGCGCGGGTGACGGCGCTGCCCGGTGCGAGCCGGGTGGTATCAACCGCGCGCGTGGCCAGCAGGTTCCAGATCAGCAGCGCCAGCACGGAGAATCCCCCGAGCAGGTGGCCCGTGACGACCAGCGGCTTCAGCAGCAGGGTCACGGTCCACATGCCGAGCGCACCCTGGAACATCACCAGCGGCACCAGCAGCAAGGGCACCATGACAGGCTGGGCGGGGTCGGCGCGATTGCGCCACGCGAGGACCGCCAGGAGCAGGATTCCGAAACCGAGACCGGATGCGAGGTAGCGGTGGATCATTTCGCGCCATGCCTTGCCGGCCTCGAGCGGACGCGCCTCGAGATGGGCGGGGTCCGCCTGGGCCGGGCTTGCCGGCACCAGCAGTTGGCCATAGCAGCCGGGCCAGTCGGGACAGCCGAGGCCTGCGTCGCTGAGGCGGACGTAGGCGCCCTTGACGATGACGGTGAACGCGAGGACGGGTAGCAACCAGGACAGGGTTCGATAGAGTCGGCTCATGATGTCTATTTGATCGCGGACGCGCTCAGCAGGCGCTTCAGGTCACTTTTGATGTCTTGCGGAGGAGCGTCGGGTGGAAAATGCATCATCAACTGTCCGCGCCAGTCGACGTAGCCGACGAGCGGCAGGCTGGGCGCACCCGCTTGCGCCGCCAGACCGGCGCGGATGCCGGCGACGAGCCCGGGGTCGATCAGCTGCCGCTCCGCGGTTTCGGGCTGCGGCGTGGCGAACAGTCCGAACACCGATACGCGCGTGCCGTTGTTCCCGATGACGAGGCGGATCGCGCTGAGCTCCGCCAGGATTGCGCGGCAGGCGTCGTCACAGGGGTCGTCGCTGACGAAGACGATGGCCCAGTCGGCCGGCGGCAGCTCGCGCAGGGGTGCGGAGGCCGGGCTCGACTCGAGGCGGTGCAGGTCGATCGGGGGCGCGAACAGCGTGCCATGGTTGAGCATGCCCTGCGGGCGCCAATCGAAGACGCCTGCGGTGAGCAGCCAGGCAATGATGATCGGCAGGACGAAAACGCCTGCGATCAGCAGCAGCACCAGGCGGTTGCTCGCCCGTGCCGAGGAAGCATTGTTGTCGTTCACGGCTACTCGGGAATTCGGCCGGCGTTCGCGCGGCGACGCAGGGACAGCAAGAAGATGATGACGACGGCTCCCGCCATCGAGAACCACTGCACGGCGTAGGCCGTGTGTTTTCCGTCGTCGGGGGCGGGAAGCACCCACGCGCGATCGTACCCGCCCGGCTCGTCCGCATCCAGATAAACCAGCGCCGGCAGGTACTCGGTGCCGAAGGCGGCGCCGAGAGCCGCGAAGTCGACGCGCTGGATGCGCCAGAGCCCGGGCCCGACTTCTTCGGGGGGCGAGGGGGGGCCGAGGGCGATGCCGGTGGAGGGCGGGGGCGCGAGGCGGCCGCGCAGCGCCAGCGCTTGCGGCGGAAGCTCAATCCGGGGCACGTCGCGGCGGTCGGCATCGGCGGGTACCCAGCCGAGATCGACGAGGATTCGCTTGCCGTCGGCGAGGGTGAACGAACTGAGGACTTCGTAACCCACGCGCCCCTCTCGAATGCGGTTGTCGAGCAGGAATGTCGGTGTGCCGTGGCTGCCGTAGGCGCGCGTCGCACGCCACGCCTCGTCCGCGAGCGGGACGGTGTCGTGCAGCGAGAGATCGAGCGGTGCCTGCTCGAGGCGCTCGGTGAAAAGGGCGTGCAGGTCACGCTTCTGCCGGGCGCGGTCCAGTTGCCAGAAGCCCAGTGCACTCAGCAGCGAGACGGTCAGCAGGGTCGCCACCGCCCGTAACCAGACCGGCGAGGATTTTCGCATCGGTTCAAGCCCCTTTTAAGGGACGGGCGGCAAGGCTAAAGTGCTCGCCCCTTCTTTCGGCGCGCAAGCGCGCGCAGGCTAACCGCATGGAAGACCAACCGCTCATTCGATTCATCGTCATTCTCATGCTGATCATGATAGTGGGGTCTTTGGGCTCCGCCTTCTTCAGCCTGTTTCGCGGCAAGGGCGAGGGCACGAAGACGGTGAAGGCCCTCACCATACGCGTCGGCCTCTCGATAGCGCTGTTCGCGTTCCTGATGATCCTCGCTTCGCTCGGCATCATCAAACCGCACTGAGGCTTACGTCCGGGCGGTACGGCCGGACTGCCGCCCGCGACAGCTTGTCACGGCCATCGCCGGCCGCGCTGGAAACGAAAAGGGCGCTCCGAGGAGCGCCCTTCGTGCCTGAACGGCGTGTTTCGTCTACAGCCAGTAGACGAAGATGAACAGGCCGATCCAGACCACGTCAACGAAGTGCCAGTACCAGGCGACCGCTTCGAACGCGAAGTGGTTTTCGGGTTTGAAGTGGCCCTTGATGCAGCGGAGCAGGATCACGAACAGCATCAGCGTGCCCATCGACACGTGGAAGCCGTGGAAGCCCGTCAGGAGGAAGAAGGTCGCGCCGTAGATACCGGAGTTCAGCGTGAGGCCGAGCTCGTGGTAGGCGTGGCCGTATTCTTCGGCCTGGAAGTACACGAAGATCGCGCCGAGCATCACGGTCAGCGCCAGGCCGATGATGAGGTGGCCGCGCTTGTTGGCTTTCAGGCCCCAGTGGGCCCACGTCACGGTGGCACCCGAGGTCAGCAGGATCGCGGTGTTCAGGGCCGGCACACCCCAGGCGGGAATGACGTCCTTGGCCTCGCCGAAACCGTAGGTGCTCGGCAGCTTGAGCAGCGGCCAATCCGAGAGGAAGGTCGGCCACAGGAACTCGTGTGTGGCGGCCTCGGCGCCCGCGCCGCCCAGCCACGGCACTGACAGCATGCGGACATAGAAGAGCGCGCCGAAGAACGCGGCGAAGAACATGACCTCGGAGAAGATGAACCACATCATCCCCATGCGGAAGCTGACATCTTCCCAGTGTCCGTAGCGTCCGCCTTCGCTCTCGCGGATGACGTCGCCGAACCAGCCGAAGAGCGTGATGAACAGCAGCAGGAATCCTGCGCCGAGGACCATCGGTCCCGAGGACGCGTGATTCAGCGTGAGCGCGCCGCCGACGAAGCAGACGAAGATCGCAATCGTGGTCAGGATTGGCCAACGGCTGGAGTCTGGAACATAGTAATGGGCGTGTGCCTCTGCCATAGCGGTACTCTCTTGGTCAGTTGATTTTTAGTGTGTTCGCCGGCGCCTCAGGAGCGCGGCGAACTCCCCCTGGTTTCATTGGTATCAGCCGCGCTCGGCAAGGCTTCGAAGAAGGTATAGCCGAGGGTCACCGTCTGCACGTCAGCCGGCAGCTTCGGATCGACGACGAAACGCACCGGCATCCTCTTCTTGATACCGGCTTCCAGCGCCTGGTTCGTGAAACAGAAACATTCGGTCTTGCTGAAGTAGCGTGCGGCGGTGGCCGGCGCGACGCTCGGTATCGCCTGCCCGACCATGTCGTGACTCCCGGCGTTGAGAATCTCGAACTCTACGGCGGTGACGACACCGGGGTGGACGACGACTTTCTTCGCCGGCCCGCTGAACTGCCAGGGCAGTCCGGCGCTCACGCTGGTGACGAATTCGACGGTCACCTCGCGGGAGAGGTCGGGTTGCATGGCGGCGGCTTCAGCCGCCGACAGCTCGCCGGTCTTGCCGTTGAGGCCGGTGACCTCGCAGAAAACGTTGTACAGCGGGACCAGCGCGTAACCGAAACCGAACATCAGGGCGGTGATGCCCAGAAGCTTCAGCGCCAGACGGCGGTTGGCCCCTTTGCGGCTCTGCTCGTTCATCGGCAGCGGCCTACAGCCTCGTGATCACGAAAGTCGCGTAACAGGCCAGCGCGAACAGGGCGAGGGCGATCGCCGTGCGGATTGCCGCACGGCGCTGCTTCGCTTGCATCTCCTGCTGGCCCATCACAGCCGCCACGCGCGTCTAGCGCATCCCGCCTTCGATGGTCGCCGGCGCGGGCGGCGTCGAGAAGCTGTGGTACGGCGGCGGCGAGGACAGCGTCCACTCGAGGCCGTGGGCACCTTCCCAGACCTTGTCGGTCGCCTGCTGGCCGCCGCGCACGCATTTCACGATGCCGGCGACGAACAGAAGCTGCGACAGGCCGAACACGAAGCCACCGATGCTCGACACCATGTTCCAGTCCGCGAACTGCACCGCGTAGTCCGGGATGCGGCGGGGCATGCCGGCGAGGCCGAGGAAGTGCTGCGGGAAGAACAGGACGTTGACCGAGATCGTCGACATCCAGAAGTGCAGCTTGCCGAGCTTCTCGTCGTACATGTGGCCGGTCCACTTCGGCAGCCAGAAGTAGGTGCCCGCCATCAGCGCGTAGACAGCGCCGGTCACCAGCACGTAGTGGAAGTGGGCGACGACGAAGTAGGTGTCGTGGTACTGGAAGTCGATCGGGGTGATGCCGAGCATCAGGCCCGAGAAACCGCCGATGGTGAACAGCACGACGAAACCGATCGCGAAGAGCATCGGCGTCTCGAAGGTCATCGAGCTTTGCCACATCGTGGCGATCCAGTTGAACACCTTCACGCCCGTCGGGACCGCGATGAGGATGGTCGCGTACATGAAGAAGAGCTCACCCGCGAGCGGCATGCCGACCGTGAACATGTGGTGTGCCCACACGATGAACGACAGGAAGGCGATCGAGGCCGAGGCGTACACCATCGAGCTGTAGCCGAACAATGGCTTGCGCGCGAAGGTGGGGATGATCGCGGAGGCGATGCCGAAGGCCGGGAGAATCAGGATGTAGACCTCGGGATGGCCGAAGAACCAGAAGATGTGCTGGAACATCACCGGGTCGCCACCGCCGGCCGCGCTGAAGAACGAGGTGCCGAAGAACTTGTCGGTCAGCAGCATCGTGACGGCGCCTGCGAGCACCGGGATCGACGCGATCAGCAGGAAGGCCGTGATGATCCAGGTCCACACGAACAGCGGCAGCTTCATCAGGGTCATGCCCGGGGCACGCATATTGAAGACAGTCGCGACGATGTTGATCGCACCGGCAATCGACGATGCACCCATGAAGTGCACGGCGAAGATCAGGAAGGGAAAGGCCGCGCCGGTCTGCAGAACCAGCGGCGGATACATCGTCCAGCCACCGGCCGGGGCGCCGCCCGGCATGAACAGCGTGGCCAGCAGCAGCGTGAAGGCGAACGGGAGAATCCAGAAGCTCCAGTTGTTGAGCCGCGGCAGCGCCATGTCGGGGGCCCCGATCATCATCGGGATCATCCAGTTGGCGAAGCCGGTCCATGCAGGCATGACCGCACCGAAGATCATGACCAGCGCGTGCATCGTGGTCATCGAGTTGAAGAACTGCGGGTTGACGAACTGCAGACCCGGCTGGAACAACTCGAGGCGGATGACCATGGCCATGGCGCCGCCGATGAAGAACATGATCAGCGAGAACACGAGGTACATCGTGCCGATGTCCTTGTGGTTCGTCGTCGTCAGCCAGCGGGTGAGACCCGTCGGGTGACCGTGGTGCGCGTCGTGATGGGCTGCTGCCTCGCTCATGAGCTTTCCCTCTATATATCGAAGCTGTAGGAGTCGTTACGGGTGCGAAGGTGTTACCGGCTGGCCGCGACTGCGACACCCGTGCCGTCGTTCATCGCCGTGGCCGGCGCCTGCTCGGCCTTGGTCTTTTCGAGCCAGGCCTTGTATTCCGCCTCGGGCAGGGCGCGGACGACCACCGGCATGAAGCCGTGGTCCTTACCGCACAGCTCGGTGCACTGGCCACGGTAGACGCCCGGCTCCTTGATCAACGCCCACGATTCGTTGATGTAGCCGGGAATCGCATCGCGCTTCCAGCCCAGGGCCGGCACCCACCACGAGTGGATGACGTCGGCGGCGGTGGTCAGGAAACGGATTTTCTGTCCCACGGGAACCACCAGCTCGTTGTCGACTTCGAGGAGGTAGTTCTCGACGGACTTGGGATCGATGCCGGAGTCCAGCTGGCGGGCACTGTCGCTGGTCTTCGCGAGCGTGCTGTAGAAGCCGACG
>Ga0255182_1001578_pt1 | contig 11566 bp, 10 predicted proteins | sample Atl_UVDOM_RepA_8_FD_188420 | JGI IMG/M metagenome (GOLD analysis project Ga0255182, IMG submission 188420) | Freshwater microbial communities from Altamaha River, Georgia, United States - Atl_UVDOM_RepA_8d | ecosystem: Environmental > Aquatic > Freshwater > River | place: USA: Georgia... | reverse complement strand
CCGACTCGTAAATCACCGGCAGACCGCTGCCCGGGTGGGTGCCGCCACCGGTGAGGTAGACCCCATCGAGATCCTCGAACCGGTTGCGGGGACGGAGGTGGAGCATCTGGCCCAGGTTGTGCGCCAGGTTGAACACCGCGCCCATGTGAACCGAGTACTGGTTTTCCCAGTCATCCGGCGTGACCATCCGTTCGTGGCGGATGAGGGGACGCAGGTCCGGGAGGCCCAGCTTGCGCACCTGGTCAAGGGCCAGCTCACGGAACCTTGGGGCCTCCTTGCTCCAGTTGATGTTGGCGTGCTTGTGGGACACCGGAACCAGGAGATACAGCGAGCTGTGGCCGCGGGGGGCCATGGACGGGTCAAGCCGGCTGGGGTTATGCAGGTAGAAAGAAGGATCGCGAGGCAATTGGTGGCGGGTGTCAATATCCGCCAGGTTCCCCTCGTAGTCACCACTCATGTAAATGGTGTGGTGCTCGAGTTCGGGGAAGGTGCCTTCCACCCCCAGATAGAGCATGAAGGTGGAGCAGGAAAATTTCTTCCGGCCGATGCGGGAGTCGGTCCAGCGCTTGCGCAGGTTGTCGGGCACCAACTTGCGCATGGCATGGCAGAAGTCGGCGTTGACCATCATCGAGTCGCAGGGGAACCGCTCGTCCCCGGCGATGGCGGCCTTCACGCGGCGGCCCTCAAATTCCAGACCGGTGACCTCGCGACCGGTCAAGATCCGCACACCCATGGAGCGGGCGACATTCGCCATCGCCTCGCTAACCGCACCGCACCCACCCATGGGATGCCAAACGCCGTTCTCGTACTCCAGGAAGCTGAGGATGGAAAACAGGCTGGGGCATTTGAACGGCGACATGCCCAGGTATTTACTCTGGAACGAAAACGCCAGACGGATCCGGGGATCATCAAAGTACCTGGCCAACTCTCGCTCGAGCGAAAGCGCCGGGCGCAGGGTAGGCAGCAGCTTCATCATGGGCCAGGTGAGCACATCGGCCAGGCTTTGGAACGGCTGTTCCAAGACCGGGCGGAAGAGCCGCATCTTCTTGCGGTTATCTTCCATGAAGCGGGCGAACTGGTTGGCATCACGGGGGCTGACCGCCGCGATCTGGTCACGCATGCGGGTCAGATCGGGGGTGGCCCGGATATCACCACCTCCCCCGAATATCAGGTGGTATTGCGGGTCTAGCCGACGGAGGTCCACATGCTGATGGAGGTCGGTGCCCACCGCCTTGAAAATGCTCTCGAGAACCCGGGGATATAAAAAGAAGGTGGGGCCGAGGTCGAACCGGTAGTCGCCCGCTGGCCCCTTGGCGATTTGTGTGCTGGTACGCCCGCCAACATAGGGGAGCCTTTCCAGGACGGTGACATCGAGGCCGGCCTTGGCCAACAACATCGCCGATGCCAAGCCGCCGGGCCCGGCCCCAATGATCACAACCCGTGGCATGCAAGTTCTCCGGGCGTGACGCCTTATGGAAGGATCCGCGCAGGGTAACATCATTACCCTTGGGGCGCCATCCGGCCCCAATCCCCATCACGCAAAACACTTGTAAGAGCGCCGTGTGGACCGCGTCCACTTCAAGTCATCTTGATTTGAAGGACCGGGTTACCGATGCTTCTGCAGCCCTGGGTTCCCACTCCCGGTGAACCGGGGCCCGGACCTTTCCGGCCGGATGCTTGACCTTTTGTCGCAACCTCTTTCAAAGGAACGACTTGTGACCCAAGCCTCTCCGGTCCTCTCCCTGGTCGGCGTTTCCCTGAGATGGGGTAAACGGTGGGTCGTGACCGGGCTCAACCTTCAGGTGGAACCCGGCAAGATTCTTGGATTTTTGGGGCCGAATGGGTCGGGAAAAAGCACCACCCTTGCCGCTATCAGCAGCCATAAGCCCGTAGATGAAGGTGAAATTCTAATTGGGGGCATATCTGCGAAAGAGGCCCCGGAGCTGTACCGGCAGCGATTGGGCTATGTGCCGCAGGATCTCGCTTTTTACGAGGAGCTTTCGGCCCGGGATAATCTGCTGTTCTTCGGGCGCATGTATGGCCTGCACGGCCGCGCGCTGCGCGAACGGGTGATGGATGCCCTGGAATTCGTGCAGCTTGTTAACCAAGCGGAGCGGAAACCGAGCTCTTTTTCGGGCGGGATGCAGCGGCGGCTCAACCTCGCCTGTTCCCTGCTACATGACCCGCCCTTGCTATTGCTGGATGAGCCGACCGTAGGCCTGGATGTCGCCTCCCGCGAGGCAATCTATGACTTGCTGACCAACCTTCGCAAGCGCGGTCGAGCCATCGTGCTCACCACCCATTTGCTGGAAGAGGCGGCATCGCTTTGCGATCAGATCGCCATCCTAAACCAAGGAAAGCTGATGGCCCACGGCAGCCTGGAAGAGGTGTGCGCCCATCTAAGCCCCCGTGGAGTGGGTTATTTTTCGGCCGACGGACGGCCTGCGCTGGCGACCAAAGGCCCGTCGCTCCACAAAGAAGAGACTGCTCCCATTGAATCCACCCAACCGGTGCCCCGGGCCCTGGCCCGCATGATCGCCAACCTGGCGGCGCAAGGCGAAGCCCATCGGCGGGCCGCGGCACCCCACGAAGCCGGCACATTGGGGGGCCTTGAAAAGGCAGCCTGATGATCACGCAGATTCGACTAGCCTGGGAAGTTTGCCGCAAGGACCTGCGCCTGTTCCTGGCGGACCGGCGCGGGGTGTTGCTTTGCTTCACCGTGCCGATCGTGCTGGCGTCGCTGTTCGGGCTGATCTTCCGCAACACCAGCAAGGGAGAGATCGAGGCGTTCCGCGCCGCGCTGGTGGTGGAAAGTGATTCGGAACTTGCCAAGGCCGTGACCGAGTCTCTCGAAAGCCAGAGCATTTTGAAACTGGAACGGATCGACCTGGAGCAGGCCAAGCGGTGGGTGATCACCCGCGAGGTTCCCGTGGCGCTGATCCTTCCCAAAGAATTCGGCGGCGGTTCGGTGGATATCCTGGACAACCATGCCGCCACCGGGCCGGTCAAACCGATGGTACTGCACGCCAGCGGCAACGAGATGGAGGCGAGACTGGCTGAGGGGATCCTGGCCGAGGCCGTGGCCCGACGGACGGCGGACCGGTTCCTCGCCTCGTTGCGCGGGATGGGAGTGCCTGGTGTGCAGGCGATGGCCGACAAATTCCAAGATCTGGGCCGGGTGGAACGGGTTTGCGCCGCCGAAACGGACCGCGACAAGGCGGTTTTCGGCCACAGCTTCTGCGGCATGACGCTGCAATACCTACTTTTTTTGGGCATGGATTGCGGGCTACTACTGCTGAGGGAGCGTCGGCAGGGAATCTGGAGACGGTTGACCACCACGCCGGCCCGACCTGGAACCCTGTTGGCCGGAAGGGCCCTGGCGACCACATTGATCGCCCTGGCGCAGTTGACGGTTAGTTTCGGATTCGCCCGGTTGGTTTTTGGCGTGACCATCGCCGGGTCGGTTGCGGGTTTGATTGCCATGGCGCTGGCGGTGGCATTCCTTTCGGCCAGCACAGGCCTGCTGGTCGCCTCGATCGGGGGCAATGAATCTCGGGCCCGTAGCGTGGCCATTCTGGTGATCCTCGCGCTCAGCATGCTCGGGGGGTTATGGCTGCCCCCGTTCCTGATGCCCAACTGGCTGCGAACGATCGGGCTCGTGCTGCCCACATCCTGGGCCCTGGCAGGGCTGGAAGCGGCCACCTGGCAGGGCGGAAGCCTCGCCGCCGCCCTGCTGAGCGCTAGCGTGGTTTCGGCCTTCAGCATCGGTTTTCTGTTGGTGGCATTGGTTGGTTTCCAGCGGGCACAAACCCGCGCAAGCCTGAATGGGGGTCTGGAATGATCAGTCTGGCTACCGGAATTCTCTCCACCCTGCTTTTCGGCCAAGTGGCTTCCCCGACCCAACCGGCCAACCCTGCGACACCCCAGGCGCAGGTGGTGAAACTGCGCCCGCAAAAAGCACCCGCGTTCGTGATGGGTGACCAGTTCGAGAAGGAACACAGATGCCAGGAGTGCCAGGGCGATGTGCTGGTGCTGATTTACGGCGACCGTGAAAGCTCTGAATTCAACAAACAACTGGGCGAGATGATCCATCTGGCGTTCCACCCCAGCGCCAAGAACCTGCCGGCTGACAAGGCGCGGCAGGCGGCCCCCTCACCCCTGCCGGGCCAACCAGCGGGCGGCCGGTGCCCGGATGTGAAGGCGGTGCCGGTGGCGATCATTGGCAAGGCGCCGAACCTGGTGAAGTCCATCATCCGCAACGAGTTTCGCAAGGCCTGCCCAGACTGCCCGGTGTGGATGGATTTCGACGGCTCCATGCAGCAATCCTTCGGCATGGCTGCCGGCGTACCGAATGTGGTGGTGATCGACACCAAGGGGCAGGTGCGGATGGCGGCGGGTGGCAAACTGACCCGCGATCACCTGCAGGAACTGGTGGACGGCATCCAACAATTGCGGCACGAGGCTGTGGCGACCAAGTAACGCCCTGTCCCCCCGGGCGCGAGTTGGTTTACGATGTCGTTCCCATGACATCGAACCCCAGCACGGCAACCCCATCCCCTCCGAATTCCCGACTGATCCCGCCCGAGTGGTACCTGATCGGTGTGGTGATCGTCTGGAGCCTGTCATTCTCCTTGATGAAACGCTGGCAGGACGCCGCCCAGCTTTGGGCTGGTGATGATTTCCTGCTGCAGTCGCAGGCCTCCTTCGCGCTGATGACGGTGCGGATGGGGCTGGCATCGTTATGCTTCATCGCCGCCAAACCCCGGGTGGCCCTGGCCCCCGACCGCAGAGCCTGGCTGGCGGGTACCTGCGTGGGCCTTTGCATGTGGTCGGGCCTGGCGCTTCAACTTTTGGGATTGGCGCTCACCAGCCCGGCAATGTCGGCTTTTTTCACCTCGCTGGCCAGCTTTTTCGCCCCGATGATCCTGCTGTTCATGGGAGTGCGGCAAAACCGCCTGCTGTGGATTGGACTGGCGGTGGCGATGGTTGGCGGCGTGGTGATGGTGGAAGGCGGCTGGAAATTCGGACCCGGCGAGGCGCTTACTGTCCTTTCAGCCGTTTTTTTCGCCACCCAGGTGGTTGTGCTGGATCGGATGGGCGGGGAACTTGTGGCACACAGGCTCACGCTGGCCTTTTTCACCGTGAACACTCTGGCATCGGCACTATCCCTGGCGGTGCTGGTGATTTGGCGCGGAAACGGGGCGGAGTTCATCGGCTGGCTATCTGCCATGCTTGGGCAACCGACCGTGTTGTTCGACCTGCTACTGTTGCTGGTATTTCCCACCCTGATCGGATTCGGGTGGATGAACCGTTACCAACCCCTGGTGGGGGCCGGGCGGGCGGCGCTGATCTATTTATTGGAACCGGTTTTCGCGACCGCCTTTTCGGTGGCTTACCAGCATGAGGGGCTGACCTGGCACCTTGTTACGGGGGGACTTTTGGTGCTGGGAGGGAACCTGTTGGGTGAATGGGGGCGGGCGGGCAAACCAAACCCGCCAGAAGGCACCTGAAGCAAACGGGGCGAGTTGCTTTCTCAGCCAGCAGGCTTTTGGAAAATGGGGTGGCGAACGCACAGCACCGGACAGGGAGAGTGGCGGAGGATGCTCTCGGCGACACTGCCCAGCAGCAGGTGAGCGACGCCGGTGCGGCCGTGGGTGCCCACCACCAGCAGATCGGCCCCGATGTTTTTCGCCACCTCGATGATGCACTCGAGGGGATCACCGGTCAGCACCCTGGGCTTCACCGTCAGGCCGCGGCCGCGCAACTCATCGGCCTGGTGCTCCATCTGGGCCCGGGCGCGGACCTCCATGGTTTCCTCGTGGCCCAAAATACCGGGGGTGACCATGGGACCGCCCAGGGAGGTCAGGGCAGCGGTTTCCTGGATCACATGGACCAATTCAATCGAAGCGCCGAATTTGGAGGCGATCATCTCGGCATGCTCGAGGGCATGGCGCGACGAATCGGAAAAATCCTCAGCCACCAGGACCTTCCGGATGGTTGGAGTCATGGCGGGGGTCCCCCGGGTCGAGAATGGATCAGGAACGAACGAGCTTGTGGTAAGCCTCGCGCAACCGGGCGGTGACAGGCCCGGGTTTGCCGGAGCCGATGGGGCGCGCGTCCACCCGGGTGACCGGGATGATCTCAGCACCGGTACCGGTGAGAAACATCTCATCGGCGGTGAAGAGGTCGTGGCGGGTGAGGGTTTCCTCGCGGTTGGGGACCCCGAGGCTGGCGGCGAGGTCCAACACGGTGCGGCGGGTGACGCCGTCGAGGATGCCGCAATGGCGGGCCGGGGTGGACAGCACCCCGTGCCTCACCACGAAGATGTTGTCGGCGGTGCACTCGGCCACCTGGCCGAGGTGATTGAGCATGACCGCCTCGGGAACACCGGCGCGGTTGGCCTCGAGCTTGGCGAGGATGTTGTTGAGGTAGTTGAGCGACTTCACGCGCGGGTCGAGGGCGTCCGGGTGGTTGCGTATGGTGGCGGCGGTGACCACCTCCATCCCTTGCTCGTACATTTCAGCTGGATAGAGCTTTATGGCGTCGGCGATGATGATGACAGTGGGATTGGGGCACGACCGGGGATCAAGCCCGAGATTGCCCTCGCCGCGGGATACCACGAGGCGGATGTAGCCATCGTCCATGCCGCAAGCGGCGACACAAGCCTGGGTGTCGGCCGCCAGGGCCGCCAACTCTTGGGGGATGACTAAAGCGATGTGGCGGGCGCTGTCATACAGCCGCTCGAGGTGTTCGCGGAGCTTGAAGATCTTGCGGTTGTAGAAACGCAAACCCTCGAAGACGCCGTCGCCGTAGAGGAAACCGTGGTCGTAGACGCTGATCACCGCCTTGTCGCGGTCGACCAGCTTGCCGTTTAGATAAATGGCGGCCATTTCGGCCTCCCGATAGTTTCCGCGCGGGGGCCGGGGCCACCCGGACGCGCCTTCCCAATTTTAATCTGTCACTTTATCGTACGGCCTGAAATCAGCCTACCCCGCGCCACGCGTATTCCATGGTGCGGGGCTCCACGGGTCGGGAGTGGTAACCCGCTGGCTGGGCCGGCTGGCGGGCCGGATCGATCCGACCGGAAGCCAGGCGGACGATGCGATCGGTGGTGTTGGCCATCTCCATGTTGTGGGTGACCATGAGCACGGTGAGTCCGTCCGCCCGATTGAGTTCACGGAGCAGGGCCATGATCTCGGCGCCGGCGGTCTCGTCCAGGTTGCCGGTGGGTTCATCGGCAAACAGGATGCCAGGCCTGGACATGATGGCCCGGGCTATGGCGGTGCGCTGCATCTCGCCACCGGACATTTCCCGTGGGCGGTGGTGCTTGCGGTGGCCCAGGCCCACCCGTTCCAGCAGTTCCTCGGCCCGCTTGAAGGCGGCCTTCTTGCGACCGGGCCATTGCCAGATGGAACTGGCCACCAACTCGGGAGCCAACACATTCTCCACGGCGGTCAGTTCGGGGAGCAGGTGGTAGAACTGGAAGATGAAACCAAACTTGCCGTTGCGCAGCTTGTCGCGCTCGCGGCCGGGGAGGTTGTCGATGCGCCTGTCGGCCAGCCAGATGGAGCCGGCATCGGGTGAATCGAGCGTGCCCATCAGGTGCAGCAGGGTGCTTTTGCCGGAACCGGAGGCGCCGACAATGCTGACAAACTCGCCCTGGGACACAGCGAAGTCGACACCCTTGAGAACCTCGGTGGCGATGCCGTTCCTGCGGTAGGTCTTGCGGACATTCTCCGCCCGGAGGACGGGGGGAGGGGCGACGCCGCTGGTGGTCTCGATGTAACCGGTTTGCATTTCCTTGTTCCTGGATGGGCTTGAACGGGGCTGCCCGCGGGGGTCACTCGAACCGGAGGGCCCGCACGGGATGGAGCAGGGAGGCCCTGAGGGCGGGAAGGATGCTGAACAGCACGGCGATGGCCACCGCGCCCAGGTTGACCAACAGCACCGCAAGGGGCTGGATGTCGGTGGGGATGCGGTCGAAGTAATAAACATCGCGCGGGAAAATGTCCTGCCCGGTGGCGCGGGCGAGGAGGTGCTCGATTTCATTGATGTTGGTGGTGATGGCCAGGCCCAACAACGAGCCGAGCCCCCCGCCGACCACGCCGAGCAGCAGTCCGTAGCCGAGGAAGATCTGCATCACGCCCCAGTTGGAGGCGCCGAGGCTCTTGAGGATGCCGATATCGCGGGTCTTTTCGCCGACAATCATCGAGAAGATGGCGAGGATGCCGAACCCGGCGACGCCGATGATCATGAACAGCAGGATGTTGAGGATGCCCTTCTCAGTGCGGATGGCGGCTAGCACATTGCCCTGCTTGTCCTCCCAGGTCTGCACCTCCACCGGCTGGCGGCGGAACATCTCCTTGAGGCGGGCGACCACCTTGGGAGCCTCATCGAAGTTTTTCAGGCGGATCTGGATCGAGGTGACCTTGCCCTCCATGGTGCGAAGCTTCTGCAGGTGGTCGAGCGGCACGAAGACATACTGCGAGTCGTACTCGCTCATCTCGGATTTGAAGTAGTCAGCGATGACAAAGCGGTCGAAGACTGGGGCCATCTTGGCGCTGGAAACGGTGGTGAGGACCACCTCGTCGCCGGGTTGCAGGGTGCGGCGGTCATGCAGGGTGCCGTCCTCGTCACGCGCCTCGCGGTCGCGGAAGTGGGCGATGGCGTAACCCAGGATGGCGCTGACCGGCTGGTGGGGACGGCTGTCCACCGGGTCGGGCGGCGGGGGCTCATCGGCGTTGAGGATGGGCTGGAAGACCAGGGGCTCCGGCTTCTTGGCTTGGGCGGCCCGGGCCTTGGCGGCCTCGTCGAGGGTGAAACTGGGATTGGCCCTCCGGGCTGGATCAACCAGATGCTCGGCAAAGCCACCCACCTTGGCGCGGTCGGCGGGGTCGATGCCCACGAGGCGGACCGGCTTGGTGATGGGCATGTCGCGATAGGAGAACTGGAGCATGGCGAAGATCTCCAGCGTGGGGGCCATGGCCACCACCTGAGACGCCAGGTACGGATCCTTGCGGATCATCTCCATCTTGCCGGCGGGATCGGCGAAGCCGTCGTAGTCGTAGGCCTCGATCATCACATCGGACAGCAAGCCATGCAGGCGGTCGCGCAGTTTGGCGCTGAAACCGCCCATGACGCTGTTGACGACGATGAGGGTGGCGACGCCGAGCATGACGCTGATGACACAGACCAGCGCCAGGTAGCGGGTCTTCAGGTAACGCCAGCAGAGGACCAGTTTGTACATGGGCTCCAGCCTCAGGCCTTGTCTTGGGACGGGGATCCGGGATTGTCAGCGCCCGGGCCGGTTGGCGCGGGCTTGTGGTGGTGGGGCCGCAGCAGCGGGAAAAGGATGACATCGCGGATGCTGGTGGTATCGGTGAGCAGCATGGCGAGGCGGTCGATGCCGACACCCAGGCCGCCGGCGGGCGGCATGCCGTGGCTGAGGGCGGCGATGAAGTCCTCATCCATGCGGGCCATCGACTCGTCGGCTGGCAGGCCGGCCAGTTGCTGGCGGAAAGTCTGTTCCTGCAGGATGGGGTCGCTCAGCTCGGTGTAGGCGTTGGCGAGTTCCATCTTGCGGATGTAGAGCTCGAAGCGCTCGGCCACCTTGGGGTTGTCGCGCTTGCGCTTGGTGAGCGGGCAGAGGCTGGCGGGGTAGTCGTAGACGAAGACAGGACCATCGAGCGTGGGCTCGCAGATGTTTTCGAACAGGTCCTGGGCGATGACATCGGGATCACGGCCCTGGGTGGGCAGGTTGTGCCTCTGCGCGGCGGCGCGCAGCGACTCGGGATCGAACATATCGGCCCCGGCGTGGTCCCGCAGCAATTCGGCGTAACTGACCCGTCGCCAGGGCGGGGTGAAATCGACCACGCCGCCGGCATAGGGGACCTGCGTGTCGCCGTGGAGTTCTTTCGCGCAGGCGCAGACCATGCCCTCGACCAGGTCCATCATGCCCCGGTAGTCGGAGTAGGACTGGTAGAGCTCCATCATGGTGAATTCGGGATTGTGGCGCTGGCTGATGCCCTCGTTGCGGAAAACCCGGCCGATTTCGTAAACCTTTTCCATGCCCCCGACCAGCAACCGCTTGAGTGGCAATTCCAGCGCGATGCGCAGGACGAGGGAGATATCAAGGGCGTTGTGGTGGGTCTCAAACGGGCGGGCGGCGGCACCGCCGGCAACCGAATGCAGCGTTGGGGTTTCGACCTCGAGGAACCCCTGGCCATCGAGATAGTGGCGGATGGCCCGGATCATGCGGACCCGCTTTTGGGCACGGTCCATCACCTCGGGGTGGTAGGTGAGATCGAGGTAGCGGTGGCGCAGGCGGAACTCGGTGTCCACCATGCCCGAGTGCTTGTCGGGATGGGGCAGGATGGATTTGCCCAGCATGGTGATGGCGGTGGCGAAGACGGTTTTCTCACCGGTCTTGGTGAGGCCGAAGGCGCCATCGACGCCGAGCAGGTCGCCCAGATCGAGCAGGGCGGCCAGTTTCCAGCCGGTCTCGCCCACCTGCTTCTTGCCGATCATCACCTGGACGCGGCCGGTGGCATCCTGGATGTCGAGGAAGTGCACATTGCCCATGACGCGGCGCAACACGATTCGCCCGGCAATGCGGGTGGGGTGGCGGTGCTCCGGGTTGGCCGGGTCCACGGGCAGTTCGCGGACCTTGGCGACAGGGTGGTGGTTGTCGAACCGGTGACCCCAGGGGTCGATTCCCAGGGCCTCAATGGCGCGCAATTTTTCCCTGCGGACCGCTTCCAGACTGTCGCCTTGCTCGCTCACGCCGTGTTTCCCATCTTTGGCGGGGTGCCGGAACAGAACCATGGCGGCAGGAATCCGCCATGCAAAAAAGCCCCCGGGCGCCAAAGGTTAAGGCCCCCACAAGAGGGGTGTCAACGGCAAGGAGAAGGGCTCTTGGGGAACCAAAAAACCGGGGAAAGGCCCGTAATCCTGAAAAACAGGGCAATTTTGTGTTTTTGCGATGCAACAGGGAAATCCAAGCCGGAGAAGGGTTAGCATGACCTGATGCCCTCCTTTGACCATTGGTGGTTTTTGCTGCTGTTGCCCGTGGCCCCGTTACCGGCTCTGGTGCGGATGAACCGGCCCCGGGTACGGGTGTTGTTGCCGTTGGCACCGGAACCGGGGCCCGGCGTGGAGCACAAACCGGCGTCATACTGGTTTTGGACCGGGTGTGTCGTTTGCCTGCTGATCGCCTTGGCGGGGCCGAAGCCCCGGACCGAAACCAGCCAATCCGCCGGAAGCCTGATGGTGGTGGTGGACGGTTCGGGCAGCATGGGAGATGCGCTCGGGCCCGAGGGGGACCAGGGGCCGACCCGTTGGTCTGCCGCGCGAGATGCGATTGAAGCGGTTTTGGGGGGCCTGGCTCGTTTGCCCGGCTACCGAGCCTGGGACTGCGGGCTGGTGGTTTTCGCCCGCCAGCCGGATTTGGTTTTACCCGTCGGAAGTACGCCAGAGGCGTTGAAGACCAGCTTGGGAGGCCTGTCCCCCACGCGCACTCCAGGCGAGACCTCCACCCATCTGGGGGACGCCTTATGCGCTGGTTTGG
>Ga0255182_1001577_pt1 | contig 11568 bp, 12 predicted proteins | sample Atl_UVDOM_RepA_8_FD_188420 | JGI IMG/M metagenome (GOLD analysis project Ga0255182, IMG submission 188420) | Freshwater microbial communities from Altamaha River, Georgia, United States - Atl_UVDOM_RepA_8d | ecosystem: Environmental > Aquatic > Freshwater > River | place: USA: Georgia... | reverse complement strand
ACATCAGACAGCGATCGGATTCCGCCTCCCACCGTGAGCGGAACGAAAACTTCTTCGGCGGTTCTTTCAACTGTCGTTAGGAGATTGTTTCGACCATAAAGACTGGCAACGATGTCCATATACAACAGCTCGTCAATACCCGCGTTGTAATACTCGATGGCAAACTCCCGCGGATCACCCAGAACTCGAAGCCCTTCGAGTTGCACACCCTTGATCAGGTTGGGTCCCTTGATATCAAGTCGGGCGATAAGACGAGGGTGGATCAATCGAGTCACTCCACCGTGACGCGGAGTCGCCAATGTCCGTCGACGAATGTCCAAAGGTGTGGAGATCTGAAGGAGTCAGCCAAACCCAAGAAATACTCTCGTGTCATCGTTGGTTGCTCGAATGACTCGGTTACTCGACCAAAGTCGCGTTCAGTGACTGAGAGATAATCAAAGATCTCTTGTTCAAAACGAGTTGGGTACTCGCCGTCGAATCGCTGCACCAAGGCGACTCCTTCATCTCGCGTGATGTCACCTGATCGAATCTCCTGCGCCGCGTCGTAGGTTGCTCGCCCAATTCCAAACTTGATGTAGGTCGTGTAGTAATGAAAGTCATCAATTCGGTCGTCAATGGAGTTGTACTTGCTGTAAGTACCTGGTGTGCGCTCGGGGGAAGCTTCAAACCCGCCGTGTTCAAAGGCATAGTAGTAGCAGCTCTGGGGGTGCCATCGCAAGTAGTAACCGAGATAGTGCACTTCGGTTCCGGTGTTTTCGATGTCTTCGGGTCTGGCTGGAAGGTATGGTTCTAATTCATGCCGCGCGACGTCAAAGTGCTCCTTGAGTTCGAGCAGTGACGTACCACCGATATAGATGTCGCTGTCTTTCTCCATCGAGAAGTACTTCCAGTCACGCGTAGCCGAATTGTTATCGGCTATTGGATTGCCATACTCCGCTTCGTTCTCGCCGTAGAAGACGAGTGGAATGTCGTGCAGAATGGACATTTTCGGGGCGAGCGACTTCTGGCCGATAATGAATGGCTGAAATGGGTGAAAAAGGCGATCGACTGCCAATCGAGTGAGGAGTCGATGCACTCGCCCATTTGGAGTGCAGAGGTAGTTGTCAAATCCTGCATGAATCCAGCGTTGAAAGTTGCGCCAACCCCACTCTGTGTAAATGTGCGGAGCCCAGGTGACCGTAAGCGGGTGCATGTTGTAGCGATGTTTGAGAATATGGGCCGCATAGAAACTGTCCTTGCCACCTGAGCCAGGCACGACGCAGTCATATGATCCGTCTTTACTGCGGTGCCGGTCACAAAGCTCACGGAGCTCTTGGTCGCGGGCAGCCCAGTCAATCGTTTGCTTCTGTTCGGCAAGTCGACATGCATCACAGATTCCTTGGCCGTCAAAGCCGATTGTTTGCTTCTCGCTTGCAGAGTTGTGTCGATACTCGACTGCAGAGTTCGGTCGTTGATTCGAGATCACACATCTCTTGCAGAACAGAACGCGGTTTGGCAAGCCGTAACGAGCGGGGGCTGCACCAGCTTGCTCGGCAGCAAAGTCACCCTGTTGGACTGACCCCGGTAGGCGAATCAGAGGTGTCACCATGCGGAGAACCCGCCGTCTACCACGAGGTTGTGACCGTTGAGATATAGAGATTGTTCAGATACGAGAAAAAGCACTGCGTTGGCAATCTCTGAGACCGCGGCCATTCGACCGAGCGGAACTTTTGCCCCGTAACTCTTCTGGAATCGGTCATTCTGACCGCTTTCAATGCCGCCAGGTGTTACAGCGTTCACTCGCACACCGCGTGGACCCCAAACAGTCGCCAGGTGGCGAGTGAGCCCGAGCAGGCCTGCCTTCGAGGCCGAATACGCCGCCGGGGTCGAGATTTGATGCCCGAGATACTCCGAGCCGTCGTAGAGGCGTTGGTCAGGGCCGACGATGCCATAAATCGAAGCGATGTTGACAATGTTGCCGTGCCCTTGGCCCAGCATTTCTCGACCCGCGGCTTGGCTCATAAAAAATGCACCATCAAGATTTGTCGCCAGAACTGCACGCCATGTTTCGGCAGCGAAATCTTCATCTGAAGTAAAAAAGTCGGTCACATTGTCTGACTTAGATGCCGCATTGTTGATGAGCACATCAATGTGACCGTGTCGGTCAAGGCACGTTTTGATAACTTCCATCGGCACTGTAGGTGTGGAAATGTCGGCACAGATCATCGACACTGTGTCGCGCGCTGACTGCGGCAACGACTTGCTGAGTTGGTCAAGAGCTGATTGATTGACATCCACAACGACGACTGTTGAATGCTGAACGGTCAGCAGTGAGACGAGGCACGAACCGAGGAGACCAGCACCTCCCGTGAGAACCACCACCTTGTCGGTGAGATCGGAGTATGCCGCCGTCACGAGCGCTGTGCCATCAAGAGAAGTTCCACTATCTGAAAATCTAGTTCGGTATCGATGTCGTGACTGCGTGACTCGGGCATCTCGAAGAGACGAGTTCCCTTGCGCACGACGTCATCTGAGGCAAAGAGTTCATCACGCTGCCACACATAGATTGAAGCGTTCATGTCAAACGTGATCGGTGCATCTTGTCGGCGGCGAATAGGTAGTTCAGCCTGTCTTGCGAGCTCTACCTCACCATTCGGTGTGAGCTCGACCAGATTGAAATAAGGCGACCGTCTCGAACGACACCCAGTTATGACGTTTGGACAGCCAGTCTTTTGAAGCAGCTGCAGGGCCCCATTGATATCACTGGGCGCTCGGAGTGGGGAGGTTGGGTCAAGGTCTACGACGATGTCGGCACGACCAAGATGCGCTTCCATTGCTTCAACGCAGTGGCGTATTGCAGGCAGTTTCGGAGCAATATCACTGGCCAACATGGACGGCCGTTCGACGACGTACTCGATGCCGAAGTCACGAGCAGTTTGAAGAATCTCAGGATCATCACTGCTCAGCCCAACTGCAGCGAAGTGACCGCTGTTTCGAGCTTGCTCAATCGTGTGTGCAATGAGTGGCTTGCCAGCAATCATGCGGATGTTCTTACGCGGAACACCTTTTGACCCACCACGAGCACAGATCGTCGCGAGAATCGTCATATTCCAACACTTTCCAAAGCCTTCTCGATGGTGTCGATGAGGGTGACCGTTGCGAGCCCATCAGCCAAACTTGCGACATCGCCAGTTTCATCACTGGTCATCTCTTGATGCATCAACTGATAGCTAAAGTCTCGGTCAGCATTGTCTGAAGTGATGGTTCTCTTTGCCTCAAGTTGAGCAGTGAGTAGGTCGGCACGAATCACGCCCTCGCCAGTGGTGACTTCGATGAAACGAGTTGCCGGACGATCGATCATGTTCATCGAGATGGTGATGTGCTTGCAAGTTGTCGAGGAAGCGCGAATTGTTACTTCATGCGGTCGATCTGCTTCGAGCTCGATGTTTCTTCCTTCTTCTGCATCGAGCAGTGTCAACTCACCGAAGAGAAATCGCGCAAGGTCGAGCTCGTGGCTGAGGTCACGCAACAGTCCACCCCCAAGATTGCGACGAGCGGAATAGGTGGTTCGGTAGTTCCGTGAAGGCCGCCAGTCCTCCAAGTGTTGACCGACAGAGAACGAAGCTGAGTCGACTTGTTCAGAGGCCATGGTCATGTCACGAAGCCGCCGAACGGTCGGATGAAAGCGAAGGTTGTAACCCACGGCAGCCCGCGTGACGGCAAGTCGGGGAAGGGGTGCAGCGGTTGCGAGCAGTGGTTTTTCGACGAGCAGGCGACCGGTAAAGCCACAGTCAGACACCTCGTCAAGGTTTTGACGATGCAAACCTGTTGGCGTTGCAATGATGAGATAGTCGATGCTCTGCGAGTCGAGCAGTTTCTTGAGAGTTCGGTAGGTCATGAACGGCGCTTCATCACGCTGGGAAACAACGCAGACATCATGGTGCAGCTCGGCGAGGATTCGGGCATGGCGAGCGCCAATAGATCCATACCCGACTACTCCAATGTTCATGATTTGTATTGAGTCCAATCCTGCTCGGCTCGACTCAGCTGCTCGCTACGTCCGATATCAATCCAGTATTCGTGTAGGGGAAAAGCAACGACTCGTCGCCGACGACCGATCACCAAGTCGACGAGCTGGGGCATGTCGAGGTACTCATCTCGTGGCACGAGCTCCAGTGCTGAGGGGCTCAACACGTAGATGCCTGCATTTACGCGCACTCTCTTCACTGGTTTCTCTTCGATTGCGACGATGTTTTCACCTTCCGTGGCTACGACTCCGTATGGCACCTGAAACTCGTCATCACGCACGACAACGGTGAGGTCAGCCGCATGACTCTGATGGAAGTCGACGAGCGCAGCGAAATTCAGGCGAGTGAGAAGGTCGCCGTTCATCACGATGAGTGGTGATTCAGGCTTCATCTGCATCAATGAGAGCGCCCCGGCGGTGCCGAGAGGTCTGTCTTCTGCCAGATATTCGATACTTGCGCCGATTGACGTACCGTCTCCGAAGTGTTCACGAATCGAATCTCCGAGGTAGTTGATTGCTAGATAGATAGTGCGAAACCCCTGCTCAAGAAACTGGGAGATAATCGTCTCCAGAATTGGTCGCCCACCAACCGCAATCATCGGCTTTGGGGTGAGGTCGGTGAGCGGTCGTAGCCGTTCTCCACGACCACCGGCCATGATGACCACAGTGTTCTCCCGCAATGGTGCTGCGCCGAGCTCGTCAAGCCGCGCCAAACCGACGACCTGGTGGCCACGAACAAGAGGGAGATGTCGGATACCTGCCGCTCGCATTATCTGCCGATGGATCTCAGGTGATTCGTCGTGTCGCCCTACTCGGGGCTTGGCATTGATGATTGTTGAGACCGACGAATCGAGGGAATGACCCGCCAGAAGTCCCTTTCGAACATCGCCATCGGTGACGACTCCAACAAGATTCAAACTGTCGGGTTCAACAACCAACGAAATCTGTGCCCCAGTCTCACTGAGGTTCTTCACTACATCCTTAATCGTCGCTGTAGTCGAGATGATGGTGCGTCGCCACCACTCCATTGCCCTATTCTACGAGCGGTCTCAGATCTCACGAGCTGGATTGCCAACTACCGTGACCCCAGCGGGCACGTCACGAGTTACGACCGCACCTGCACCTATTGTGCTCGACGCACCCAAAGTGATACCAGGTAGCACAACAGCCCCCGCGCCTACGAAGACTGATGCGTTGATTCGGACACGACCACCAAGTACGACGCGCGGACCAAGAAAACTTGATTCTCCGATGTGACAGTCGTGTTCAATCACGCACGCGGTATTGATGACTGAGTTTTCTTCAATGTTGGTCTGCTGCTGGATTACCGAGCCAGCCATGACCTGAACACTCAGGTGAATTTGACAGTCGCGCGCAATCTGTGCGGAGGGATGCGTTACGCCGACGAATCTAAACCCTCGCTTGTTGTACTCAGCAAACACTTCGTTGCGTCTCGAGTTGTCATTGCGTCCACCAATGCCATTGACGAGTGATACATGATTGACAGGTTGGTCGAAGAGAGTTTCCAGAGAGACAACCGGAATCCCCAGAATCTCGCTGCCCACGACATGTGCGGGATCAATGACACCATTGGGTGAGACACCGGATACCAGCAGGGCATCGATAACTACTCGTGCATGGTCGCCTCCGCCAAGTACGAAGACAGAGTGATCGGATGTCACAGAGCCTCGTCTATCGTCTCGCCGATGTGGTATCTCTTGCTTGCAGTGGCACCCATGACTTTCCACCAATCAGCTGGTGACCTTTGTGTCCCAGGGCGTAGCGCTGCGACATTGGACTCATCAAAGGTCTCGCCAGGTGAGATTTCGCGGATGGCAATAAGAGAGCGACGCACGAGAAGTTGATTCTTTGTTTCACTGGGTTGCACTCGCTTGACGCCGTCTCCTAGTGCACGTGATGTTTCGCGAAGTTGGTTCACGAATGAGCTCAGCTCGGTCGGAGTCAATGAAGCTGCATGATCCGGTCCGGGAAGTGATTGGTCGAGAGTGAAATGCTTCTCAATCACCTGAGCACCGAGGGCCACTGCCGCCATGGAGACATGCGAACCCAGAGAGTGATCACTCAAGCCGACCCGACAATCGAATTCAGCGCGAAGAGCAGGAATGACTCGCAGGTTTGACTCTGCGCTCGGGGCCGGATATGCGGTCACCGCATGCAAGATAGTCAGACGTTTTCGAGTCACGGCATCAAGTTCTAGATCTGCGTGCTCAGAGGGTGGAGTTCCCGTCTCAAAGTTGAATCCGAAGCTCAACGTGGCGACTGCTGCCGAAACCTCTGGCATTGTGCTGGCCCCAGTCGACAGAATCACATGTTCTGCCTGACGAGCGACGGCCAAAAGAAACGGGTGATTTGTAATCTCGCCTGATGGCACCTTGATGGTCGACATTCGTAACTCACGAACTAAGAAGTTGAGGCTCTGCACATCAAACGGAGTTGAAAGAAACTGAATCCCCCGTGCGTCGGCACGTTCTTGCAGAAGAAAGTGAGTTTCAGGATGCAACTCAAGCCCACGAAGCATCTCATGCTGACTTAGTTTGTGACCGAGATTGCGCTGTTGATATTCCGCCATCGGAGTTGAGGTGGTGACGAGAGCTTCTGCTCGGAACGTCTGAAACTTGACCGCGTCAGCACCACTTTCGGCAGCAACATTGACTAACTCAAGTGCAAGTGCGGGATCACCATTGTGGTTGACACCTGCTTCGGCAATGACGAATAGCTCAGTCATGTTCGTCAATGAACCGTTTCGGTGTAGAGAAGTCGAAGGATGCCAAAGTATCTGCAACATGTTTTCCAACTGTGATAGCTGGTCGCCGAGATGGAAAGCCGCGTCGGATCGCGAGTACTCGGTGAAGTGCACTCAAGATATCTTCCGACACGCCCTTAACAGTCTCTACGGATGGCGCGGTGATGCGGCCGTCTTGACGATGACCGATGTTGATTGAAGGTGTGCCGAGCAGCGGGGCTTCGATCAGACCACTAGATGAGTTTCCGATTACGCAGTCACAGCAGTGGAGAAGCGAGAGATAGCGATCGTGTCCGAGTGATTCAACGAAGATTCGACGAGCTGGATCCTTCTGGACGAATGACTGCAACATGGCTTGGTGTTCGGCTGCACCTGGGTCAGCGTTCATACCGCTTACGACAACGGTGAGATCGGACATCTTCTCCAATGCCGAAAGGGTCTCCGACAGCTCAACGAGTGACTGTCGTATGTTAATCGTCGACGGATGAAAGGTGAGTGAAACGACGTGCTTCTCAAACTCGGTTTCGAGATACGCACTGAGTTCAGCGCGGGTTTCGGGACGAAACTCACTCAAGGTTTCAGCGACTGGCGGGTCAATCAACTTGATTCGGTGCGGTTCTTCACCGAGTTGTTTGATTCGTCGTGCGTATACCTCGTGCACCGGAAAGTGGAGTGAGGCAATCTTCGTGATGGCATGCCGTATGGCATCGTCAATTGCGCCGAGTGTGAGCTCACCACCGTGAATGTGCGCAACAGGTATTCCCACCATGAGTGCGGCGGCGCAGGCACCCAAAACTTCATAACGATCACCAAGTACGAGCAATACATCAGGTCGCACGTGATGGAGCGCCTGTCCGGTCTGGGCGGTGATACTCGCAAGCGCTGCGACTGCATCCCGAGCATCACTCTCTGTTTCGCTCAACCCCAGGTCCATCTGCACCGCAATTGGCAGACCGTCGGCTTCGATTTCGGTGATCGTTCTCCCATGCTGAGCCGAGAGGTGGGTACCTGAGACGAGTAGCAGCAACATCAAGTCAGCGTGGTCGTTGATCGCGCGTAGTACGGGCCGCAAGAGGCCGTAGTCCGAACGGCTCGTCGTGAGTGCCAGGACTTTTCGTGTCATCGGGCCAGCCGAGGTCCGCTCGGCAGACAAACAGTTTCGCATTCAATCCTGTGCGCCGTCTCCAGATTTGAGCGAGGAGAACTCCGGTACATCGGGAGGTTCGAGAGCAGGGTCCACATTGGTCGACACAAGAAACCCTGGGCGTGACAGTCGCCGAGCACTTGTTCACGTTCTTCAATGGAGAGACCCGGGATGCTCACGGCATTCAGCCAGTAGTTGCTGGTGGTGCCTTGGCGCTGACTGAGGAGCTTCAGCGAGTTGTTGCCGGTTAGTCGCGCTTGGTAGCGCTCATGCAAGAGTCTCTTTCGTTCGAGCAGCGAATTGAGACGCCTGAGTTGTGCACAGCCCAGAGCTGCATTCAGATTGGGGAGTCGATAGTTCCAACCGATCTCATCGTGATCGAATCGCCATGCATGGGCCTTCTTTGCTGTGCTGCTGATATGTCGTAGGCGATGAGCGAGAGCTTCATCATCGGTAAGAATTGCTCCGCCATTTCCCGTGGTGATGATCTTGTTGCCGTTGAACGACAGCATGCCCGCTACGCCAAAAGTGCCTGCATGCCGTGAGCCGATGGTGGTGCCTACTGCTTCTGCGGCATCTTCGACAACGGGTAGGCCAAACTCAAGCGCCACGGCACAGATTTCGTCGATGTTGGCTGCGAGACCCAAGACGTGCACCGGAACAACTGCACCGAGACGGCGACCGGTGAGTCTGTTGATCGTCGCGCCGTCGCGGTGCTGTGTGATCGCCGAAAGATATCGGCGCAGTTGTTGTGCATCGATGCCAAGGTCAGACTCAGTGCTGTCGACAAAGTGAGGGATGGCACCACAGTGAGATACCGCATTCGCCGTAGCGACAAATGAGAGAGCCGGAATGATCACCTCATCGCCATTAGCTACACCTATTGCATGCAAAGCAAGTTGCAGTGCTGATGTTCCGCTCGCCATCGCAACTGCGTACTTTGCATTGGTGTACGAACATAAATCGCTCTCGAACTGACCAACGTACGACCCGACAGACGACACCCAGCCACTCTTTAGGCAGTCGCTTACCAGCCTCTCTTCCTCGTCGGTGATCTCTGGTTCATGTAGCGCCACGGGTCGCTGGATATCTGCACCCAACGCGTCGTTCAGAGCTGCAGTGAGTTCGCTGCTATATCGCACCGCAGTCACGTTCAGACGTTGTAGCGCGCGACCTTGTAGCGCGAGAGGTTTGCTTCATCAGAGAACCATGCAATGGTCTTCTGCAATCCGAGTTCAAATCCCGATGCACCTGAAAACTCAGCCCGCCAGCCAAATGACGAAGAGAACTTCGCAACGTTCACGCTGAGTCGTTCGACTTCAGAACTTCCGGGTCGCAAGCGTTGCTCGTCTGTAGTCAGTCGAGGGACCTTGCCCATCAGTCTGCCGATGAGTTGAGCAGTCTCCTCGATAGAGACTTCATATCCACTGCCGAAGTTGAACGTTTCGCCGACACCACATTCTGATGTGATGGCAGTTACAAAGGCGGACACCGTGTCTTCAACAAAGCAGAAATCTCGGGTTGGATGAAGTGCTCCAAGCCGAACCTCATTACCGCGCAGCAGCTGCGTGATGATTGTCGGAATCACTGCCCGAGCCGACTGTCGAGGACCATACGTATTAAATGGTCGGGCAACCACTGTCGATAACCCGTAAGCGGCATGAAAGCTCAACGCAAGTTGGTCGGCTGCGGTTTTGGACGCCGCATATGGCGACTGTGCACTCAACGGATGTTGTTCGTCAATCGGAACATACCGTGCTGAGCCGTAGACCTCACTCGTAGAGGTTTGGACGAATCGATCAATCCCAAAATCGCGTGCTGCATTGAGCATGTTCAGGGTTCCACGAACATTGGTATCGACGTAAGAGTCCGGTGCTTCGAACGAATACGGGATCGCAATCAGTGCAGCGAGATGAGCTACTCGATCACAGCCGCGAACCGCTTGTTGGCATGCGCGAGGATCTCGAATGTCACCAGAGATAACTTCGAGATTCTCGGGCGGGGCACTCGCATGATCATCAAGCCAGCCCCATGAGTTGAATGAGTTGTACATCACGAAAGCTCGAACATCATGACCGTCTGCAACGAGTCGTTCGGTGAGATGTGAGCCGATGAAGCCGTCAGCTCCGGTCACAAGAATGCGCATCGCTTAGCCCACACCTTGCCCGGCGGCGCTCAAGACCAAGAGAAAAAGCAGTGACAAGACGATTCCTAGACCGATCCCAGTGGCCCCAACGAGAACCGCAAGCGGAACCAGATGCAACGTCTGGCGGGTTCGACCGCGCCGCAGCGGCAATGCCTCCACCCGCAGTACGCGCGCACGCTCAGCAACCGATGCGCGCCGCCGTGGTGTGCCAGTTCGGGCCAGGAGCAAGAGCCCCACGACGGCGACTGTGCCGACAACAGCAATTCTGCTCGTAACCTCGGAGACGGTCATGGACGCCAAGAGCAACGACGACGTCATCACGGCGCCTTCCAGCGTACCTTTGCCACCGCCCCCGCCTCTCGCATCGTCGTCTGCCGCGCGTCGAGTCTGGTGGGCGCTGCCGATGCTCACCGTCGCCTGGCTGCTGATGCTCAGCGTTGTCGTGGCGTCGTTCGTGCCGATGCAGTTGTGGGAACTCGCGCCCGGCTCGGCAGAGTCGGTGTCAGAACGCATGACGTTTGGTGATGACGTCGCGAACTTCGCAACTCGGTATCCGACTGAGGGCGACACACTGTTTGTCACGGCGCTCGGTAGCAAACTCTCGTTGCTCGATGCGTTTACTGGCTGGATCGATGACGATGTGGAAATCCTGACCTTCACAGAACGCTTTGGTACCCAAACACCGGCCCAGCAACGCGCGGCGAATTCTCAAGCGATGGTGTCATCGAAACAGATCGCCGAGTTCGTTGCCTTCACGCGCCTCGGAATTGAGTCTGAGTTCGCCTACGGCGATGTCGTCATCGACGAACTGGTGTGTGAAGATGCACCTCGACCGCAGAGTGCTTGTCAACAACTGCTGGTTGATGATGTGATCATCACGTTTGATGGCAGACCGACGCCGACGCTGCCGTCGCTCATAGATGTCGTGTCAGCAAAGAAGCCGGGTGATGTCGTCGCGATTGAGGTGCTGCGCGGTGGCGCAGAAGAACCAACCACCGTGCAGGTCGAATTGATTGCCGCCCCCGATGACAGCGGGCGAACGATCATCGGCATCATGCCGCGTGACACACGAACCGTGAAGACGCCATTTGAGATTGGCATCGACACTGATTCCATTGGTGGGCCATCGGGTGGTCTTGCCTTTACTCTCGCTCTGCTTGATGAACTCTCATCGGGGTCGTTGACAGGCGGCACCAAGGTGGCGGTGACCGGCACGATCAACGGTGATGAGACCGTCGGTGCAATCGGTGCAGTGCGACAAAAGGCTGTGGCCGCACGCGCTGCGGGGGCCAGACTCTTTCTCATTCCGGCATCGCAGTCGGCTGCCGACATCACCGCGGCGCGAAAGATCGGCGGAGCAACGATGCGAGTCGAAACGGTAGCGACTCTGCAGGATGCGCTCGACATCTTGCAGCAGATTGGTGGCGACCCATTCGTGAGTGCCACTCCGAACGACTGACGCGAGCGTATTCTTGAGGGCATGGCCCTCGACATTCAGCGACCAGAAC